>Ga0123356_10002753_pt1 | contig 18673 bp, 10 predicted proteins | sample TergutEmb28metaG_2_FD_92546 | JGI IMG/M metagenome (GOLD analysis project Ga0123356, IMG submission 92546) | Embiratermes neotenicus P3 segment gut microbial communities from Petit-Saut dam, French Guiana - Emb289 P3 | ecosystem: Host-associated > Arthropoda: Insects > Digestive system > Gut ...
CTGGCGCGCCGAAGGTTATCCGCTTTTATTCAACTGGCTGCTCGAGCCGAAACCGTCATTTTGGTTTGTGCTGGAGATCGTTGACCCCGGCGCTTTGGACAGATATCTGGGTGAGACTGTTGAGCCCGGTACTGATCCGGATCCGGATCCGCCGTCCACACCCGCTCCCGATCCTCCCGCTCCGCCTCCTGCCACAGAACCTGCGCCTGCCCGGCCCCCCGCTGACGATTCCGGTTTCCCCTGGTGGGGTGTCGCGCTTATTTTATTGGGTGGCGGTGTTATAGCCGGGGTTGTAGTTGTGTTAATGAAAAAGGGCAAGAATGGTTGACAAATGAAAATCATCCTGTTTGCAGATAATCATGCAGCTTTGTTATTACAGCATTATAGTCCACCGGTTTTCCGAGATGATCGTTCATGCCTGACTCCAGGCACCTTTCTATGTCTTCGCGGAAGACGTTTGCGGTCATAGCGATTATCGGTATCGCTTTGGCGCCGGGTACATCTGAAGCTCTGATGCGGCGTGTCGCTTCGTAGCCGTCCATCATCGGCATTTGAATGTCCATAAGGACGATGTCATACTCACCATGTGATTCGGTAAACTTGCGGACTGCTTCTTCCCCGTTTTCCGCCCAGTCGATATTCATATGCGTAGGTTCAAGCAAAGCGGTCAATATCTCATAATTGATTTCAGTGTCTTCCGCAAGGAGAACGCGTTTCCCGCTAAGGATCCCGATGTTTTTTCCGGTTTCCTCTTCGTCTGCGGCTTTGACCGCATCCTCGGGGATCTTCTCCAGACAAACTTTAAACGCAAAGGTAGCGCCTCTCCCGATCTCCGATTCTATCCATACCTCTCCGCCCATAAGTTCAATGATACCTTTTGATATCGCAAGCCCGAGCCCGGTACCGCCGTATTTGCGCGCGGTGCCGGATTCCGCCTGTTTAAACGACTGGAACAGGTGCTGCTGCTGCTGCGCGCTTATACCTATACCTGTGTCGGACACAGCTACTTCAATGGTGCATTGCTCATCATCCGATTCTATCTGACGGACCGTTAGTTTTATCTCACCCCGTTTTGGTGTAAATTTCGTTGCGTTCCCTAGGAGATTTGTGAGGACCTGCGCCAGTCTGAGATCATCGCCCATCAGAGTATCCGGGATAGAATCGTCGATGTCCGTTATAAAGCTTTGATTATTTTCCTCAAACCGGCAGTTCATTATGCTTGTTACACGTTTGACCATTTGTCTGAGATCGAACTCGGCGACCGAGAGTTCGACTTTATTCGCTTCGATCCTTGAGATGTCTAAAATGTCGTTTATTACTCCGAGCAGATGGTTTGAAGCTTCTTCTATTTTCGCGAAACAGTGGTCCTTGCGCTTTAAATCGTTTGCGGTTTTTCCGATCGTTGTCATACCGATTATCGCGTTCATCGGCGTACGGATCTCATGGCTCATGTTGGCGAGAAAAACGCTTTTTTGTTTACTTTCCTTGTCTGCCCGGCTTCTTTTATTATCGAGATTGATAAGTATCATGATCAAAAACGCCGCAAGTGCCAGTCCGAATACACAAAGGATATACATCATCCGGGTAATGCTCTGATAGTATGGGTTGCTTGGAGTCAGGAGCGCGAGGTACCATCCGTTCGGCAGTTCGCGGACGATAGCTACGACTTTGGTGCCCTGCCAGTTGGCAAACGGTTCGTCAAAAACGTCGATTCCTGCCTCAATAGCATCCGCGTGTACAGAGAGCGGGATCATCGGATCACGCAGGTTGACGCCTATAAAATCTTTGTTGTTATGTGCTATTATATTCAGGTTATTGTCGAAAAGGATACCGTACCCGTCCCTGTCCAGAGCTATTTCAATGATGTCTTTTCCTATTTCCGCGACTCTTACGTCGATACCGACTATACCGAGCCGGTTGCCCTCACTGTCATAGATCGCCTGAGCAAACGTTACTACAAGCTGCTTTGTTATCTTACACATGTAAGGATGTGTTTCGATCACTGAACCGTCCGAGTTTACGGCAAGCTCATACCACGGGCGCTCCAGAGGGCTGTGGACGCACGGGATATCATCATGTGTGTCGCATAGAAGGATCGGTTTTCCAAGCTCGTCTTCCACAACGAGATAAACCATATTCGCCCCGATCGTTTGGAGCTCGTTTCCCCTGATAAAAGAGGACATCTCCTGAACGTAGCTGTGCAGATCCCTCATGCTGTACCCGCGCTGGATCATACCGCTGATGGTGCGCGCATAGCTGCCTACTATTATTTTTGAATCCTTGATGCTCGTACCGATCCGTTCCTGCGCGAATGAAAATGTGCTTTGAGCATAACGCGTGAGACTTTTATTAACAATACTGCTTGTATATAGATAGCTTAAATATACCATTAATATAAACGCAAGTGTTGTATACAGTATCTGCGCGAATAATGTGTGCCTGTGTTTTACTTTCCCGGAAATACGATCTACAAAAGCCATGACTTTTCCTCCTCAGTTCTTTTACTCACCTGTTCTGAGTTAAGGATAGGGTATAAAGTAACTTTAAGGTCAAGTGTTTTAATAAAAATATTTGAAAAAAGTTGAAATATTCGTTATAATTCCGGAAGACACTGTTATTACTTAACATTTATCGATTATTTTCTACTATTTTATACAACTTTCACGGTTTTTGATTTCCCCGCCGGTTTTATGAAAGGACAGGACTTTAAGTATGTTTAAGAATTTACAGCAAACCGTCGATTTCTGCCTCGCCAATAATATTGAAATGGTCGACTTTATGATGGTCGATCTGGCAGGCCGCTGGAGGCATCTTACAATACCCGCCAAGCGCCTGACCGGGCACACGATGGAACACGGTATAGGGTTTGACGGGTCAAACTACGGTTTTGCCCCGGTAGAAAAAAGCGACATGGTGTTTATTCCCGATCTGTCAAGCTCATATGTTGATGCTTTTGCTGAAATACCCACACTTGCGATGATCGGTGATGTTTTCGTTATCGACCTTCCGAAAAACCGCCGCTTCGACCAGGATCCGCGCAATGTCGCCTACCATGCTCAGCAGTACATGGTCAAGACCGGTATAGCCGATGAGATGCGCATCGGTCCCGAGTTTGAGTTTCATGTATTTGATAATATCAGCTATTCGGTCATGCCAAATCAATCCAAATACAGAATCGATGTTGAACAGGCGGAATGGAATACAGGAAATGAGTCCGGTAACCTCGGCTACAAGATCCCGCATAAAGGCGGTTATCATATAGCGCCGCCAATGGACAGGCTCAGCGGCTTCCGCTCCCGTGTTGTTTTACTTATGGAAAAACAAGGTATAGAAGTTAAGTATCATCATCATGAGGTCGGCGGCCCGGGTCAGATAGAGATCGAGGTGGAGCACGGCCCGATGCTTGAGATGGCTGATAAAACGATGATGATAAAATACCTCATTAAAAACGCGGCTATGGAAATCAATAAAACAGCGACCTTTATGCCAAAACCCATTTACGCGGAAGCAGGTAACGGTATGCATGTACATATGCATCTGTTTAAGGACGGAGAACCGCTGTTCTACGACGCGAACGGTTACTCGCAGCTCAGTGAAACGGCAATGTATTTTATGGGAGGGCTGCTCAGCCATGCCCGTGCGCTGTGCGCCTTTACAAACCCCAGTACAAATTCCTATAAGCGGCTTGTCCCGGGTTATGAAGCGCCGGTAACGATCGGGTACGCCACATCAAACCGCAGCAGTGTGATCCGTATTCCCGCCTACGCGAAGACCCCCGGGCATAAAAGGTTCGAACTCCGCTCACCCGACGGGACATGTAATCCGTACTACGCATATGCCGCTATTCTTATGGCGGGACTCGACGGTATACAAAAAAAGACCGACCCTCACAAAGAAGGGTACGGTCCTTATGACTTTAACCTGTATAACTTATCCGAAGAAAAGCAAAAGTCGATAAAACAGCTTCCGCGCTCGCTTGACGAGTCTCTGGACGCGCTCGAAGCAGACAATGAATTCCTTACCGCAGGCGGCGTCTTCCCGAAAAGACTGATCGATCTGTGGATAAGCAATAAGCGCGCTGAATCGGCGCGTTACAACCGGCTCCCGCAGCCTGTCGAATTTGAAATGTATTTTGATTTATAGTTGTCATGTAGAAACAGTAAGAACTATACTCCTATATTATATCTTTCCAACATGTGACTAAGGTTGCGGCACGTATGTCAGCATAATTACGAAGCTTTGTACATTAGAATATACGTACCGTGAACCTCTTATATACAGACTAGATATAATATAGAAGTACAGTCCTTACTGTTTAATTCATATTCTACCCGTTTACAGCTGCCTGCAGTACCCGGTTTGCCACCGGACCTGCTACTGCGGTGCCGCTTCCGCCGTTTTCTACGACTACTACAAATGCCAGCGGGAAGTTGTCGTTTGTTATATATCCTGTATACCACGCGTGCGGTTCAGTGTCTCTACCGACTTGCGCGGTGCCGGACTTTGCGTGCAGCTGCAGCCCCGGAAAGCTGCTGCTTTGCAGTTCCATGAGTTCTCCGAGTAAAACCGCTGTATTGCGGTTCATTATCCTGGTGGTGCTTGCCGGAAGTAAAAACTGGACGCCGGACTTTTTCAGTAAAAACATCTCCGCGGCGTTGCCGTTATTTGCTACCGCGCCGACAAAACGCAGCATCGCGGCCGGGCACACTGTATTATTGTACTGCCCGACCCCCGACCATGCAAGATTTGCGGTGTCGGGACCGGCTTTGTCAAAGTTCCCTCTCGCCGTGATTATACCGCCGACTTCCAGCCTCCCTGAAAGACCGTACTTCCCGGCATACTCCGCGAGGGTATCCGCGCCAAGCTCCAGCGCAAGCTCTCCGAAAACGATGTTGCATGAAAGCTCTACCCCGCGTTCAAAATCGATATTGCCGTGTACTCTGGGGCAGGTCAGAGAACCAAGACCTGTTTTTAACTCACCTGTGCATTCAAAAACGCGGTCGTAAACATCACCGGTTTTTTCGATAGCGGCGGCGGCTGTCAGCAGTTTATATACCGAACCCGGGGTGTAAGCGGAGGATATCGCGCGGTTTAAATAGACGCCCTCAAATGACGGACCGCTAACATCGGCCGGCGGATCGTCCGGATCAAAGGACGGGTTTGAAACCATACACAGCACTTCACCGGTTTTATAGTTGCTGACCATAACAACTCCGCGGCGGCCGTTGAGAGCCTTAAACGCTTCTACATTCAGTTTTGAGTCGATGGTCAGCGCGGTTGTGCTCCCTTCACCGGTCCTTGAGTATGAACCGGTGAAAAAGCTGTAGCCGATCATATCAGAAGCGTACACCGTCAGTGCGCCTGTTCCGATATTCCCCTGCAGATCACCTACCGTGTGCAGCGTCGCGCGGCGGACATCCCTGCTTTCGGCAAATGTCCTCACTCCGTCGGTAACACTTGCCAGAACAACACCGTTGCGGTCTGTGAGTGTCCCTGTCACCAGTAGACCTCTTCTGTAAACGGTTTGATTAAAAGGCGCGGAAGCCCACTCATGCCCGAATACAACGAATCTGACAAGATAAAAACCCATACCCAAAACAGCGACAGCAACAAGCAGGAGCATGGAAAGCGCTCTTGTTTTTACTTTATTCACTACACTCTCCCCTCCTTAATCCCACCAGACACGTGTGTCTTCCGCCTGCTCCCGGTCATCGTCCCATGTGATCTGCGGAGCGCTCTCATCATAATAACCATCCTCAAAACCTGTCCAGTCATTTTCGTCGAGAAGCGGACGTTTTGGCGTTTTTACCACAAAACTGGCATTTTGTCTCGTATCCGCGGCTTTAATAAAAGCGAGCATACCCCAGCACGCGATAAGGCTTGTGCCGCCCTTGGAAACAAACGGGAAAGTCACTCCGGTAAACGGCAGGATGTCAACTGAACCAAGAACATTCAAAAGCATCTGGAAAACCAGGATCGTAGACGCGCCGCATGCAGCTATGACATAAAAGGAACTGCGCGCGGCTCCTGCCGACCGCGCGGAAAAAACCGCAAACACCAGCATCGCGCTCACAGCGCAAAGCGCGATGATAAGCCCGAGCTCTTCGCACAGCATCGCGAAAACAAGATCCGAGTCAGCGGCAAATATCTTCTCAAACCATCCGTTGCCCGCGCCGACTCCGAATAACCCCCCGCTTGCCGCGGCAGCCATTGCCCGAGATTGCTGATACCCGCCGAAATCCGCCAGTTCCCAGGCGTTGCCCCATGTGGAAAAACGCCCCGCTATATGCGACCTGAACCGAAGCGCAAGCAAGCCGGCAAACCCCGCTCCGCCAACGCTCAGAAATATCGTCGCGATGTCTCCGGAGCGCAGATACGCGATCAGCAGATAAGCAACAAAGAAAATCAAAGCGGAACCGAAATCATTTATCATTGCAAGCGCGATCAGACAAACCCCCGTAAAGCTGATAAACGCAAACAGGTTCCGGCGCGCGAACAAGCGTTCCAGCGTTGCGGCTCCCGCGATAATAAAAGCGATCTTAACAAACTCCGACGGCTGAAATGACACCCCAGCGATAACAAGCCAGCGCCGGGCGCCGAAAACCGGCGAGCTGAATATAAGGTTTGCGGCAAGAAACATAAGTCCAAGCGCCGCTATAGGTTTGCGCATCTTCTTTGCCCTGTTCAGGTCGCGCAAAAACCAGCCGAAACCAAAAAACAGGCAAACACCCATAAGCAACAGGAGCAGCTGCCTTCCCAGCTCCGACGGCGAGCTTGACGCAACGACTGAAAAACTTAGTGTGGAAAGGAAAAACGCGATCGTCTCTACCTCAAAAGCGATCCTTTTCATCGCACGCGTAAAAAAGTAACAAACCCACATCAGCGCTATCAAGGCTGCGAAACAAAGCGGAAGCTGTATTGTGAAAGAATCACCCGCGGAAAGGCAGAGCTGCAAACCAAGCAGCAGCTGAAACTCCGTCACAAACATCAAGGTCCTCCATTGTTTGAAAACACGCCCCGGACGCGTACGACTTACTGCCTGCTCATATTCGTCCGTCTTGTCAGCCGCTACAAAAATCAGATCCGCGCCGCCGAGCTTGACCGCATCCCCGGAGTTGACAGGAACACCGCCGGAATCTTCGACCTTCCTCCCGTTTACGAACACCCCCGCTTTTGACGCGATATCGTATATCCGCCAGTCACCCTTGTCATCCCGGATAAGAGCCGCATGATTACGCGACACGGAAGGATAATCCAAAAAAACATCCGACGCTTTGTTTCTTCCGATCACATTCTCCCAGTGATTCAGATCATACGTAGCACCGTTCGGCAGGTTCAGCTGCCCCCACAACTCAGCCTCGCTTTTTTCCCGCAACAGGGACATAGCGCAGCGCGCAACGATAATTGCCGCAAGAGCCGGCAGGATAAAACGGATCACCATCGTTGCGTATGACAAAAACCCGCCATCCGCACCGGTAAGAATATCTCCTATTCGGCTAAAAAACTCACTGCTTGCGTCCAATGAAAAAGTACCTCTCCGAGAATATGTACAGGGGGCAGCCCGACCGGACCACCCCCACTCAAAACTGTGACTATTATTTTTATTAGCAGTATTATTCCGCTTCCGCCAACGCTTTTGCTTCTTCTATGATCTTTGCCTGCACCGGAGCCGGAGCCTCCTCATAGCGCTCAAATCTGATCGTAAACGAACCCCTGCCCTGTGTCATCGAACGCAGGTCTATGGCATAACTGGACATCTCACCCATCGGGACCTCAGCCTCGACGACCTGTAACCCCTCGGAGTTTGCGTTCATTCCCATCGGACTGCCCCACCTCTTTGACAGGTCGCTCATGATATCGCCCATGTATGTATCGGGGATAGTTACGGTCAGATAACCAATAGGCTCAAGGATAACGGGACTTGCGTTCGGGATACCTTCCCTGTAAGCAAGCTGAGCGGCCATTTTGAACGCCTGCTCCGACGAGTCGACCGGATGGTACTTACCGTCAAGTAACGTGGCTTTTAAGTACACTAGCGGATACTGTGCAAGCGGTCCTTTTTGAATGCTGTCACGCAACCCCTTCTCAACCGCCGGGAAAAAGTTCTTCGGAACGCTGCCGCCGAATACCTTCTCTTCAAAAATCATATCCTCGGTCTCACCCGGCTCAAAATCAATGACGACTTTACCGTACTGACCCGCGCCGCCGGACTGTTTTTTATGTGTGCTCTCGACCTGATACTTTTTACGGATCTTCTCCCGGTACGGAACACGCGCCGGAGCAAGAACCACCTCGACTCCGAACTTATCCTTAAGCTTTGAACATAAAACATCCAGCTGGATATCGCCTGCGCCTGAAAGAACAAGCTGCCTTGTTTCCGGATTATTTACAAACGTAAAGGTCACATCCTCTTCGCCCAGCCTTGCGAGCCCGGAGGCGATCTTATCTTCCTGCCCTTTGGTTTTCGGAGCTATAGCCATCGAATAACACGGAGATGTGAACTCCGGTCTTTTTGCGGTGATCTGTTTCTTTGCGTCGCAAAGGGTATCGCCGGTTTTTGTGTCAGACAGCTTGGATACCGCGCCGATATCGCCGCATACTATCTCCTGGACCTCGATGCTCTTTTTTCCCTGCATCTTAAATATATGCCCCATCTTCTCGACTGAGCCGGCGCGGGTGTTGGTGAGCTGCATATCAGCAGCTACCTTGCCTGAGAGGACTTTGAACATACTGAACTTTCCGTACTGATCGGAAAGTGTTTTATACACTATCGCGCAGGTCGAGCCGTTCGGGTCGACGTCCAGCTTTGAACCGTCTTCGGCAGTATCTGCCCTGTCGGCCGGCGCAGGGAAAAAGTCGGCTATAGCGTCAAGCAGCGGTAACGTACCCAACCCTGTCGTTGCGCAGCCGCAGAAGACCGGGAACAATGTCAGATCCTTCAGACCGATTTTTACGCCCTTGATTATCTCCTCTGTCGTATACTCCTCGCCGTACTTTTCCATAAGCTCTTCGCAGGTCTCCGCGATGCTCTCGTTAAAGGCTTCGTAAAGTCCCTCCAGCTCGTCGTTCATGCTGTCCGGCACCGGGATCTCTTTTTGCTTGCCGCCTTCGATCGTATAAGCCTTACGGTAAACCAGATCATATACGCCCTCGATCTTGCCTGAAGCGCTTTTTACCGGTACGATCAGCGGACACACCGATGTCCCGTACTTTTCGCGCAGCGCGGCGAGAACTGTGTCAAAATCGCCGTTTTCCTCATCGATCTTGGAAACATACGCCGCTCTCGGCAGCTTGTTTGAAGCAAGCGCTGCCCAGCCTTTTTCAAAACCTACGCTTATACCGTCTTTTGCGGTGCATGTGACTATACCCGCGTCAGCGACACGCAAAGCCTCAACCACCTCGCCGGCAAAATCGAAAAATCCCGGAGTATCCAGAATATTGATCTTGCATTTTTTGTGCTCGGCAAAGGTTGTGGCAAGATATATCGTGATCTGACGTTTGATCTCTTCGGTATCGGAATCCCCGACCGTATTGCCGTCGGCTACTTTTCCGAGTCTGTCGGTACTTCCCGTTAAAAAAAGCATACTCTCGGCAAGGCTGGTCTTACCGCTGCTCCCGTGACCGAGAATCGCGATGTTACGGATCTGCTCTGTGGTATATGCCATATCAATGATCTCCCTTATTTTTACAGTATTCGAAATTATACAATATCACGTTGTTAATTACAACTATTTTTTGAGCCAGGGTAAAAAACAGGCCTATCCGGTTTTTATAGAAACTGCTTACTTTTTTAACCTTACATAACCGCATACGATAAATACGGTCGCAAGCATGCAGAGCATAAAAATCACCAGGTTGCCCGGACTTGCCGAAATGAACGAACCCGACCAGCACATAAGGAACATGATGATAATGCCTAAAGCAGCGGAAATGACGGAAAGCACCGTGGCAAACATCGACGCCGATCTTAGTAATCTCGCCCCGGTTATCGCTTCGGCAAACGGGCTCAGACCTTCGCGTATCAGTACGGCTGCCATGCGGCTCAGTTTGTCTGAATACAGGTCCGATATGCTGTATGAATCTTTTGCGGGTATAAATACAAAACTCTCAAACGGGACCTTAAACTTCTGCCCCACCATCGCGGGAGTGACATTAAAGTCACGCATCGCGAAAAACAGATCTATACGCCATTTAAGCATCGAGATCAATGCGCTTTGAACGGACGGAAGCGGTTTGTAATCAATGGCATACATTGCTACAAGGTTGTTATTGACAGCGGTATATACCGCGTTTTTCATACTTGTATCGTCCGGGACTCTGACGCCAAGCAGGTTCATAAACGCGGCTGAACCGGTGGCTACATGCTCTCCGTGGATCAGCGCGCCTATCCCGCTCTCATGACATTCAAAATCCTTTACATTTATGATACTCAGCCTGTGCTGTTTGAGGACTTCGGTAAACAGACCGGTCAGACCCGAACCTGACGCGATTATAAGGCTTGCGGTATAACGCATCGCTTTTTCGGGTGAAGCTCCGTTATACTCTTTACTCCCGCTCAGCTTGAGCATCCCGGGCGGGAAAAGATCGTCATCGGTCACGCACACACCGTCAGTAAAACAGATATCATCCGCGCCTCCCCAGCCCGCGACCGCGGCACCGGACTTGCGGATCGCTTTCGCGACTGTGCCGAACGGGATGGAAAAAGACAGCAGCGCGGAAAACGGCGCGGCCGCGGCAAGCAGCGCTGAGAGTATATGCAGCGAATTCTCCGCTCCGCCTCTGACCAGCACGATAAAAACAGATAATACCAGCGCCGCGACAAGCAGTACCGGGGTCGCGTAACGATACATCGTCTCAGTGATATCAGGCTGCATTAAGTTACTATAAAAACCGTCAGTCCTGTTGAATATTTTTTTCAGTACCGACTTATCAAGCTCGGTATTATATTCCGCTTGAACGCCAAAAGGTTCGGAAGAGCCTACCGCGGTTTTTAATGTTTCCGTTATTGCCCGCAAGCTGTACTTTTCACCGTATGCAGCAAACGTGAGCGAAAGCGCTGAAACCGCACAAAACGGCAGCATCTCAGCCGCTCCGCTGAGGATCGTAAATACCGCTGAGATCAATGAAAACACACAGGAGAACAGTATGAGTGTCTCCGCGTTTGGCGCTCCGTGAATAAGAAAGTCCACGCCTCTGACGATAACGTCCGCGCACAGCATCATAACGATCAACTGGCAAAACACCAGCGTACCCGCGGCAAGGGCAAGATCGTACCCGATCCCGAACGGTACGAGTAATCCGGCTTCATGGACATATGTCAAAACTATCATAAAGAGCGTTAAAACCGACGCCGGGATGCATCGCAGCGAGATCGAGTTGCATGCTTTCGCAAATCTGCCTGCCGCGTCTCTGAGCGCCGGTTCCCGGAGATTTTCTTCCGCGTCAAATCCGAACGCCTCACCGTCTTCCGAATCGTCCTGATCAAACACGGTGCTGCGGACGTCCCTGCCAAAGCTCCATTTTGAAGCTTTCTCCGGCTCGTCTATATGCCCAAGCTCTCTCTCTACCGCTTTTTCCACGTCTTGAACGATCGTATCCTGATCGGTTGTTTGAGGGATCTGACTCCGGTACCTGTCAAAAAACAGGACGGAGCTGTCTTCGTTGTTTTTACCGGTTTCCGCGTCCTCACGGTCCTTATTAAAAGGCTCGGGATGTATCTCTTCTTTTGGTCTTAATTGCGGTTCAGTCCCCGCGCTTGCTGTCGGTAAAACGATCGTACTGTCAATATCCGCGAACGGAGTTACTATCATAGGCATCTCGTCGAGGTCCGGTGACTCGTCAAAATCCGGGGACTCGTCAAAAGCCGGGACTTCAAACGGCTTGTTCAGCGCTTCGGATGTCCTTGGTATCGTGCCGGTAATACCCGTAGGGTCAAACGCGTCTTGCGATCCTTCGGGTCTTTCGCCGGTTTTCTCAACGGTTTTCTCAACGGACTCCTCATCAAGGGTGGAATGCAGCTTGGCATGGGTAGTTAATGCCGCGGCTTCTTTTAATATCCTGTCGGCTTTCTCCTGCAGGAGTTCGGGCGGTGTTCTTTTTTCTCCGTTGATAAAGGCTGAGCCTTTATATTCCGCCAGTATAGACTCCAGGGATATCCCTCCCGAAGTACGTTTTTCATCCGGATTCATGTTACCGTCAGCCATGCCTTCACCTCCTCTGCCGTACCGTTTCATACATCAATACCGCTGCGGATACAGACGCATTCAGCGATGAAAGTTTTCCCTTCATTGGTATGTTCACTAAGAAGTCGCAGTTTTTTTCAACGAGCCTGCTTATCCCCGCGCCTTCAGATCCTATCACTAGTGCCGTCGCGTCTGTAAAATCAGACTCCCAAAGCGGCGCGCCTTTATCCGCTGATGCCCCGAATACCCAGACGCCGGATTTTTTCAGCTCTTTTACAGCTGTTGTGAGGTTTGTGACGCGGGCGACCGCGAGGTGGTACACAGCTCCGCTTGACGCTTTTGCGACTGTTGCGTTCAAACCCGCGCTTCTGTGTTTTGTTATTATAACTCCGTGCGCTCCCGCGGCTTCGCTTGTCCTGATTATCGCGCCCAGATTATGAGGATCGGTGATCTCGTCACAAAGTACAATAAACGGTTTTTCACCTTTTTCCGCGGCGATCCCGAGAATATCGCTTATCTCAACATACTCCGTACACGCCGCCATCGCGATAACGCCCTGATGCGCGTGCGTGGTACTCATAGAATCAAGTTTTCGCCTGTCCGCTTCCACTACCGTCGCTCCGGCATCGCGCGCTGCTGACGCGATATGCCTCAGCGTAGAGTCGGTCTCGCCTTTAGCGATAAACACCTTGTCGATATTTACTCCGGCGCGCAGGGCTTCGGTCACGGCATTACGGCCCTCTATGATGCCTTCGTTATGTTCTGTATCCCGCATCAGAGATAACTCTTGAGTTTCTCGACCATATCGAGCTTCTCCCATGAGAAACCTTCGTTTTCGCGTCCGAAATGGCCATAGGACGCAGTCGCGCGATAGACCGGTCTTAAAAGATCGAGCTTTTGGATTATCTTTGAAGGGCGGAAATCAAAGTTTTCTTTTACGATGTTTGCGATCTTCTCGTCCGATATGACTCCCGTACCTCTTGTATCGATATGCACCGACACCGGCTGCGCCACTCCGATCGCATACGCCAGTTCGATTTGGCAAGCGCGCGCGAATCCTGCGGCAACTACGTTTTTCGTCACATAACGCGCCATGTACGCCGCGCTGCGGTCGACCTTTGACGGATCCTTGCCGGAGAAAGCTCCTCCGCCGTGGCTTGCGTACCCGCCGTATGTATCGACGATGATCTTACGGCCTGTCAGACCTGAGTCGCCGGCAGGACCGCCGATCACAAAACGCCCTGTCGGATTTACAAATATCTTGGAATCCTTAGTCAGCAGCTTTGCCGGTATCACCGGTTTGATGACGCACTCGACAATAGCTTCCCTCAGCTTCTCGATATCGATGTCCGGGTCGTGCTGTGTCGATACTACGACTGCCGGAACGCTGATCACGTTTTTATTCTCGTCATACTCCACCGTGACCTGACTCTTCCCGTCCGGTCTGACAAACGCGAGCTCCCCGCTTTTTCTGACCGCTGCCAGCTTGAGCGTAAGCGCGTGAGCCATCGAAAGCGGCGCCGGCATGTACTCCGGAGTCTCGTCACACGCGAAACCAAACATCATTCCCTGGTCACCCGCGCCTTTTTCATCGTTGTCATCGTGGGCGCTGTCGACTCCCATTGCGATATCCGGGCTCTGCTCGTCGATCGTGGTCATGACCGCCGACCCTTTGCAGTCGAATCCCAGCTCGGGTTTTACATAACCGATGTCCCTGACGGTATCGCGAACCACACGGGGAATATCAACGTAGCAGTTTGTTGTGATTTCGCCCATAACAAGCACCAGACCTGTTGTGCATATGGTTTCGCAAGCTACACGCGACATCTTATCCCCTGTCAGTAAAGCGTCCAGCACCGCGTCGGAAATCTGGTCGCATACCTTGTCCGGATGCCCCTCCGTGACTGATTCTGAAGTAAAAATCCTGTTTGACATAATCCTAAGCTCCTTATATCGTAAAAATTATTATATTATCGCTTATCAAGCGGTACATATTTTTCATCCAGCCCGATCGCCTTGTACGCCGGTCTGATTATCCTGCCGCTGCCCCAGACCTCCTCCAGCCTGTGCGCGCACCAGCCTGCCATCCTCGCCACCGCAAACAACGGCGTATACAGCTCCTGCGGGATACCAAGCATCCTGTATACAAGCCCGGAATACATATCGACATTCGCGCATATCTCGACTTTGGTTTTCTTGACGCGCCCGAGCGCTTCCGGGGCAAGCCTCTCAACAAGCTCTATAAGCTCAAACTCATCCAGCACACCCTTTTTCTCCGCCAGCGAACGGGCAAGGGACTTGAGCATCAGCGCTCTCGGATCGGATACCGTATATATCGCGTGCCCCATGCCGTAGATCAGACCGTCTTTTGCGGCAGCTTCGCCTTTTACGATCTTAAACAGGTAATCGGCAACCTCGGTTTCGTCTTTCCAGTCTTTGACGTCTTTTTTTATGTGCGAAAACATATCTATGACCTTCTCGTTAGCGCCGCCGTGACGCGGACCTTTGAGCGACCCGATCGCCGCCGAGATCGCGGAGTATATGTCGGTACCGGACGAAGTGAGCACCCTGCACGCAAACGCCGAGTTATTACCGCCGCCATGCTCGGCGTGCAGCACCATACACAGATCCAGAAGCCGCGCTTCCTCTTCGGAAAAGCTGTTGTCCCGGCGTACGGAATGTAAGAAATTCTCCGCCATCGAATAACCCGGCTGAGACCTGTGGAGATACAGCCCCTCCCTGTCGAAGTAATGCCGTTTTGCCGCAAAAGCGTGAGCCGCGAATGTCGGGCAGCACGCAAGAAGCCGCAGCGCTCTGGTCAGCTCGCTTTCAAGGTCGCGTTCATCTGTCTCCGGCTCGTCATCGTAAGAGTACAGCGCCAGGACAGACCGCGACATCTTGTTCATGATATTTTTACTCGGTGCGGGAAGGATCATATCCTCGGTAAAACCCTTAGGCAGCTCGCGGAAGTCTTCAAGGATCCCGCGGAATACCTCAAGCTCATCCTTGTTCGGAAGCTTGCCCAGAATAAGCAGATATGCCGTCTCTTCAAACCCGGACCGTCCGTCGCTTAAAAAACCGTCAACGATATCCGCGACGTCGATCCCGCGGTAATAAAGCTTCCCTTCCATCGCGGTCTTTTCACCGTCGCGCATATAATATCCCTGGGTACTGCCGATCCTCGTGACCCCCGCCATGACCCCGGTCCCGTCGGCATTACGAAGCCCGCGCTTGACATCATGCTTCTCAAACTGCGACTTGTCGATAGTAATCTGCCCGAGAAGCTCCCCCGCGCGTTTATGTATAAACTCTGTATATGTGGAATGTTCTGATGACATCTGTGAATGAAGCTCCTTAAAATTACAACTTTCAAACCGTAATTATACATTAAAAATAAACGTATGTCAAAACATAGCAGCTTCAATTTCCGCAACTGTTCGCGGTATGCTGCTTGAAACCCGCTTTAACCCGCCGGCTGTCATCAGCACATCGTCTTCTATTCGCATACCGATGCCCCACTCGCGGATGTATATGCCTGTGTCCATTGAAAAGAACATACCCTCGGCAAGCGGTTTTTCATATGAGCCGACATCGTGTACGTCAAAGCCTATATGATGTGAGCATCTGTGCCAGACGTATCTTTCGATGTCTGCCATATCTGTCAGAAGCCCCTCCGCGCGGAGCCGCGGCAGTGTCAGTTTGCGGTTGAGTTCATTTATATCTCTGAAAAACATACCGGGTTTGATCGTCTCTGTTATTTCATCATTCACCTCGAGTGAGATGTTGTAGACGGTTTTTTGCTTTTCGGTGAAAAGACCGTTACGCGGAAATACGCGTGATATATCGACGTTGCAAAAATCCACCTTTGCTCCGACGTCAACGAGACAGAGCTCGCCGTCTGTCAGCTTACCGGACGGCGTATCGTAATGAAGGAAGAAATTATTGGCGCCGCAGGAAATGATCGGTTTAAAAGCGGACTCGACAGCGCCGTGTTTATGTATCACATACATAAATTCTGCGAAAAGATCCATTTCCGTGGAAGCATTTTTGCTCGCTGCCATCATACGTAAAATGCCTTCTTTTGTGATCGCGATGGCTTTATCTATCGCCGCGAGTTCATCGGGACCTTTTATCATACGCTGTGAGGCGATTTGATTAAAAGCATTGCGGATATTCAAATTGGCATAATTTTTCAAAACCTCGCGGTGGAACAGATGGTTCTGATCCGTCCGCTCCTGTCCTTTGTTAGCTTCAAGGCAAAGGTGGATATCTGTGAAGTATGTGTCATTTGCCAGCTTATGGAAGACGGTGTCGAACGTGCTGCGCATCGCTATATCGCTTATACCGGACACTTCCGCCGCTTCCGCGACTGTGATCCTGCGACCTGTCCACTTCTCGACCTCGGGATCCGGGTCCTGGATAAACAGCGTTTCGTGGAGTTTGCCATATATACGCCGGGCTAAGATAATACAATCCGGGTCTTCTATACCTGTGAGGTATACGAAGTTGCGGTTAGCGAAAAAACGATAATCCTCATCGGCGGAACGGTGAGAAAACCCGCCGGAGCAGATAACCAGCAAAGTACTGTCGGGTATCGTCCTGTACAGAGTCTCGCGATTGCGGGTAAAAAATGCTTTATCCATAGTACTCCTCCAAATCATATAGATTGCTCTGTTCTTTCGATTATTTCATCCTGCAGGGCTTTGCTAAGGTTTCTGAAATGGTCGCTGTAGCCTGCTACGCGAACGATCAGATCGCGGTGCTCATCAGGATGGGCTTGCGCGTCGAGAAGTGTCTTACGGTCTATAACGTTAAACTGGATATGATGACCGTTTTTCTCAAAGTAAGCGGCTACAAGACATGCCATAGAATCGAGACCTTTTTCGCCCGCGACGATGCCGGGGGTGAACTTCTGGTTCAGTAATGTGCCGCCGGTAATGAGCTGATCCATCTTAGCTGCGGAGTTCAGGACTGCTGTCGGACCGTGGACGTCGGCGCCCTGTGTCGGTGATATCCCTTCGGACAGAGGTTTTCCCGCATTTCTTCCGTTAGGCAGCGCTCCGGTCACTTCCCCGAAGTAAATGTGGCATGTGGTGGGCAGCATGTTTATGCGGTACCCGCCGCCTCTGGTGTTGGGGCGTCCTGTGACGATCCTGTGATAAGCCTTAAACACGTCCTGCATTATCCCGTCCGCCAGGTCGTCATCGTTGCCGTATCTCGGCGGTTTATTTTTAAGCAAAGCGCGTTGCCTGTCAAAACCTTCGAAATCATTGGCGAGCGCTTCCATCAGATCGCCCATAGAAAATACTTTTTCATCAAACACCGCATATCTGACAGCCGCAAGCGAATCGGTGACCGTTCCTATTCCGACGCCCTGGATATAACTGGTATTATATCTGGCGCCGCCGGCGTTGTAGTCTTTTCCGTTTGCTATACAGTCATTTGTAATGATCGATAAAAACGGCACAGGCAGATAACGCGCGTAGAATGACTCGATGACGTTTGAACCCGCTGTTTTGACGTCGATAAAATACTCGATTTGCTTAACATAAGCGGCAAACAACTGCTCGTATGATGTAAAATCCTCCGCCGCGCCTGTCCGCGGACCGAGCTGCTCCCCGCGTACAGGGTCAAACCCGTTATTCAGAGTGATTTCCAGTATCTTAGGCAGGTTAAAGTATCCGGTCAGTATGTACGCTTCATTTCCGAAAGCGCCGGTCTCGACACAGCCGCTGGAACCGCCCAGCCTTGCGTCTTCGAGAGTTTTCCCGGCGTTTAGAAGCTCCTGCACGATGGCTTCAGTGTTGTAGAAAGCGGGTTGACCCCAGCCCTTGCGGGACACCTCACACGCGCGCAGCAGGAACTCCTTTGGAGTCTGTTCACTTATCTGCACATTTGAACTGGGCTGTAGCAGCCGCATCTCGTCCATGCAGTCCAATATAAGGTAACTCACATCGTTTACCCCGTTGCTGCCGTCTTCGGCAATACCGCCTGTGTTGATATTAGCGAAGTCGGTGTATGTGCCGCTTTCCTTGAGTGTGACTCCTACCTTTGGCGGAGCGGGCTGATTGTTGAATTTTACCCAAAGGCACTCGAGGAGCTCAAGGGCTTTACTGTTATCAAGCGAACCGGCTTCACTTTCCCGCTTAAAGAACGGGTAAAGATGCTGGTCCAGTCTGCCCGGACTGTATGCGTCCCACGGGTTGATCTCCGAAGTCACGCCGATATGCACGAACCAGTACATCTGGAGCGCCTGCCAGTAGGTTTGAGGTTTGTTTGCCGGAACGACGTCGCAGTTGGCAGCGATCTGCATAAGTTCGGCGCGGCGGGTATCGTCTTTTTCGTTTTCGGCAAGCTCTCTCGCGTAAGCCGCATACCGTTGCCCCAACGCTATGATCCCGTCGCAGCAAATGCTCATCGCGATCAACTGTTCGCGTTTTTCCAATGCTTCGGCGTCGTTTTGACGATCCAGACCCGCGATAGCCTGTTCA
>Ga0123356_10002754_pt1 | contig 18670 bp, 18 predicted proteins | sample TergutEmb28metaG_2_FD_92546 | JGI IMG/M metagenome (GOLD analysis project Ga0123356, IMG submission 92546) | Embiratermes neotenicus P3 segment gut microbial communities from Petit-Saut dam, French Guiana - Emb289 P3 | ecosystem: Host-associated > Arthropoda: Insects > Digestive system > Gut ...
CATCGATAAATCCCCACGCGCAGGAGCCCAAAATAATCGGAATTGACAGTAAGAATGAAAATTCCGCGCTGGTTTTTCGATCCACGCCAAGCAGCCTTCCGGTGCAAATCGTCGCGCCGCTTCTTGAAATTCCCGGCATCCCCGCCATCCCTTGCGCGATGCCGATGATGATGGCGTCCAAAAAATGGACTGTGGACGGGGAATGGGGGACGGGAAGTTTTTTTTGAGAGGATTTGCAGGACGACACGCCGATCGTAGGGCGCGATGCCCTCATCGCGCCGCCGATTACATTCGGCATATTATCCGGCGCGATGAGGGCATCGCGCCCTATGATTTGCATAAAACCCGAGGGGTCATCCCCTACAGGCTGCAGATTCGCTTTCCGTCCATCGTTTTTCGCTTTTCGTTCTTCATTTTTCGTTTTACCCCCCCGTGCCCATTCCGTTACCATTAATAAAATAGCGGTTGCCCCGAAGCAATACAACAAATACCGGCCGTCAAACGCGCTCTCGAAAAACGTTTTGAATACAAAGAAAATAATTGCCGTCGGAATGGTCGCCACAATCAGTACGGCGGTCATTTTTTGAAACGGCTTTTTGATAAGCGATATAATCGGTTTTCTGAGCGCAATCACCACCGCCAGCAGCGTAGCAAGGTGCGTCATAAGCTCAAAGGCAAGCGGCATAGTGCCGATGCCCGCCAGCTTTCCCGCCAAAATCAAATGCCCGCTGGAGCTGATCGGCAAAAACTCCGTCAGCCCCTGCGCAATGCCGAGGATGATAGCATCTAAAATATTCACGGAATATTGTATGAATGCCCTAATGCAATAATGTCGGATAGAATGCATTACTGCATTATTGCATTTAATCTGAAGCGTTCTCAAGCACCAAAATCTCAAAATCCACGCGCTCCACAAAATCGCAGACCCTAAAACGCGCCACATTGAACTCCCTAAAATTCGCGGCGTGGCACTTTAAAACAACAGGCGTCGGGATGTCGAGCTCGTAGCAAACCTCCACAAGGTAATCCATAAAGCGCGCGTAGTCGAATTTTTCGAACCTTTTAAACATCAGGTCGCGCGTTATTTTATCGTTTACCAGCGTTTTTGCCCAAATTTTTAACATGATAGCAATATTATACGACAATCGTTAAGATTTTGCAATAAAATGGCGCAAATAACTTGATAAAATATAATTTTCGTTGTATACTCACGACAGTGGCCGGTGTACAGTGATCAGTGGCCGGCTTTTGAAGCAGATGATTGCCTTCCCCCTAGTCCCCGGCCTCCAGCCCCTGAATTATGCAGACTTTTTTTGACAACATTAAAAACCGCTTTTTGGAGCAGCCGCCCACAATCGCCATTATCATTTGCGCTTTGGATGTGTTGTTTTTTGCTACTTTGCTATATGTCGCTTTTTCATTCTTAAAAAAGAATAACGCCGAGCGGTTGGTGTTTTTTATTGTACCGTTCATCTTGTTGGGCGCCGTGCTGTCCGCGCTTAAAATGCCCGACGGTTCCGTCGGCTTCCCGCTGACGGGTAGCGTTATCTCGTTCGCGGTGTTGTTTGCGGCGCTGACTATTGTGATTCTGTTCCCGGCGGAAACGCGCCGTTCGCTTTGGAAATTGTCCTCACCGCGCGAGTCGTGGGAAACGTTCAACACCAAATACGAGGTGTCCGATGAGGAACTTACCGCCGCCATCGAGCATATCGTGCGCGCGACGCAGAATATGGCAAAAAAGAATACGGGCGCACTGATTGTGATTGCGCCGGAGGATTTGCCCGCGCACATCCTCGACAGCGGCACTGCCGTCGACGGGAAGGTTTCGAATTCTTTGATTGAGACTTTTTTCCACAACAAATCTCCCTTGCACGACGGCGCCGTGGTAATCAGCGGTAATCGCGTCATTGCCGCAGGCTGCTTTTTGCCGCTTAGCCAAGACCGGACCATCGACAAGGAGCTCGGCACACGCCACCGCGCCGCCATCGGAATCACGGAAGAGTACCGTGTGTTTGCGATTATCGTGTCCGAGGAAACCGGCGTCATCTCCACCGCGAGCGGCGGAAAATTGACGCGCTACTACGATTCGGTCATGCTGACGGACGCGCTAATGCAAGTGTATGGCCTAAAGGCGGTATCAAGCGTCAAGCGGAGGAAAAAGTAAAATGACTCAAAAAATCACCCCCAACGGTAAAACAACGCCAAAGCCCGAAGCACCCAAAAAGCCGGGCGGTTTTTCGCGTTTTTTAAAGTTTGTTTTTGTTAAGAATTTTGAACTAAAACTCCTCGCGCTATTCACAAGCGCGCTCATGTGGGCGCTTGTGGTGGGGCTTGGATAAGGAATTTTCATCATGGATTTACCCGTAAACCCCGCGCGGTTTTTATTGCCGAGGCAGGGCATTGACCTATATAAGTGGGCGGTCGTCGCGTGCGACCAGCATACCTCCGACACCTCGTATTGGGAAGCGCTTGAACAGCTTGTGGGCGGCTCCCCGAGTTCTTTGCGCCTTATTTACCCGGAAGTCTATTTAGGCAACGCCGAAGAAAATATGCAGTGGGCAAGAAAGATTTCGGCAAACATGCGTTTTTATCTCTTAGAAAGGTCTTTCATCGAGTATTCCGGCCTTGTGTCCGTGGAGCGTACACTGACGTCTAACGGCAAAACGCGCAAAGGCATTTTACTTGCGATTGATCTTGAAACATACGATTTTATGCCCGGCGCAAAGCCCTTAGTGCGTGCCAGCGAGGGCACGGTAATGGGAAGGCTACCGCCGCGCGTAGAAATCCGTAAAGCTTGCCCTTTAGAGCTTCCGCATATCATGCTGCTCTACGATGACCCCGATTTTTCGGTGCAAAAGGCCGTGGAGAATGCAAGCGGCTCCGTTTTGTACGATTTTGACCTTAATATGGGCGGCGGGCATATCTGCGGCACACATCTTGCCAAAAAAGACTGCGGCCCGGTGTTAGACGCTTTTTCCGCCCTGCTTGACGCCTCACAAGCCCGCTACGGCGAGCGGATGTTGTTCGCGGTGGGCGACGGCAATCACTCCTTGGCGGCGGCAAAGCTTGTGTATGACGAAGCCAAGGCGCAGGGACAGGGAGAGGAATGTCGCTTTGCGCTTTGCGAGGCCGTCAACCTATACGACCCCGCGCTGGATTTCCAACCGATTCATCGGCTGGTAAAAGCAACAGACCCGCAGGCGTTTTTGTCGGAACTTACACAAAATATGCCGTCCGACCCGATTAAAGCGGTCGCATATGCAGACAAATTTGCAAAAAGCGCCGGATTCGAGGTCGACTATGTGCATGGCGACAGACATTTGGCGGAAGCCGCAAAAAAACTTGCGGCCGCTCCGGTCTTTTTAAAAGCAATCGACAAATCCGAATTTTTCCCATATATTATTAAGAACGGCTCTCTCCCAAAAAAAACATTCTCGATGGGGGAGGCCGAGGATAAGCGGTACTATTTAGAGGCCGCGAGGATAAAAATATAAAATATTTTGTATTTGTAATTCGTATGTATCTAATAAGGAGTTACTACCCATGAAAGTCCTTAAATTCGGTGGTACGTCGATGGCAAACGCCGACAGCATCCGTCAGGTCGGAACAATCATCAAATCCGACCCGGCTAGCCGCTTTGTCGTAGTGTCCGCGCCCGGTAAGCGCGAAAAAGCCGATACCAAGGTTACCGACCTTTTGTACGCGTGCTTTGAGAAAAAACAAAAAACGGGCGCTTGCGACGACGCTTTGGCTGTGGTCGAGAAGCGTTTTGCCGATATTGTGTCCGATTTAAAAATTAAACTCGATTTGCGCGGCGAATTCGATGCGATTCGCAACGCAATCAATTCCGGTGCAAGCCGCGACTATGCCGGGTCACGCGGGGAATACCTCTCCGCGCTCGTTTGCGCCGCGTTTTTAGGTTTAGAATTTATCGACGCTGCTCTTATCATAAAATTCAGCTCTAGCGGAAAATTTGAGGCGGAACTGACCAACGAGACTGCCGCAAAAAGGCTTGCCGCGTCAAAAGGCGCGGTGATTCCCGGCTTTTACGGCGCGATGCCGGACGGCTCAATAAAAACGTTTTCGCGCGGGGGTTCCGACGTGACGGGCTCGATTATCGCGCGCGCCGCGGGAGTCTCCGTTTACGAGAACTGGACCGACGTGGACGGCTTTATGACGTGCGACCCGCGCATTGTGCCGGACGCGGCGCTGATTGATATGCTTACCTACAAGGAGCTCAGGGAGCTTTCGCACATGGGCGCCAACATCCTCCATTCCGATTCCATTTTTCCCGTGCGCAAAAGCGATATCCCGATTCACATCCGCAACACGTTTAATCCCGGGGCAAAGGGCACCCTGATTGTCCCTACCAAAAAGTATCTTGCGGGCGCATTTTTTCGCAATACCCGCACGGTGACGGGTATCGCGGGACGCAAAGATTTTATCGCGATTCACATGGAAAAATCCATGATGAACAGCGAGGTCGGGTTCGCGCGCAAGGTGTTGTCGGTACTCGAGGAGCATAACGTGTCGATAGAGCATATGCCCAGCGGCATAGATACCTTGTCGGTCATTGTGGACGGCACCGCCGTCTCGGACGAAACGCTGGCATCCACCGTCAGCCACATGGGAACGGTGTGTGAACCGGACAATATCGAGGTGGTGCGCGACATCGCCCTGGTCGCCGTCGTCGGACACGGCATGAACCGCAAAAAGGGCACAGCGGCAAAAGTTTTTTCCGCGCTCTACCGCGCCGGCGTCAACATCCGCATGATTGATCAGGGCTCTTCTGAGCTAAACATCATTGTCGGCGTCGAAAACAAAGACTACGAAACCGCGATTAAGGCTTTGTACGAAGAACTAAAAGAAATGTAGAAAAAGTAGAAAAAACCATGTAAAATCGTTTGACAAAGCAAATACTTTTGCATATAATGACCAAGACTGCAAAACTTAGGAGGGCAGTATCATGCGTGTAACATATTTTTGGAGACCCAAAACTTAAAACGGTAAAACAGTGTCGCTATTTTTATGGCCACGGTTTTTCGCCGTGGCTTTTTTTATGCCTTTTTGCATTGAAGAAATATTGTGCAAGGGCTTTTGGTCAAAAAAGGATGAATTCCTTTTAATTTTGGCTTGCTCTAAAATCGCCGCGGTTATGCAAGAGAGAGTAAGCCAAATAATTTAAAGGATTTTAATGATTTCAAACCTTTTAACCGTCATAACAGACGACAAAAACTGGATGGAGGGCAACGCGCTTTCTCAGGCCGGTGCGCTTTGTAATTTAGCGGGCGTCACGGCTGTATATGCGATGCCCGACCTTCACGCGGGCAAAACGCCCGTCGGGGTGGTTGTCGTAACAAAAGACAGAATCTACCCGCACCTCATCGGCACGGACATCGGCTGCGGCATGAGCGTTTACACAACCTGCATCGAGGCAAAAAAAGTAAAGCCCGAGCGGTGGGTGTCCCGATTAAATACCATAAAGACACTTTCGGCAGTCCAAAACTCCGAATATTTTTCCGATTGCCCGATTCCGGATTTCGGAAGTATAGGCTCGGGGAACCATTTTGCCGAGTTTGAATCCGTTCACGAGGTCTTTGACGCGGAAGGCTTTTCGCGGCTTAACATGGACAAAGGGGAGCTTTTCATTACCGTGCACAGCGGTTCGCGCAGCTACGGCAGCCGTATCCTGTCGGAATTTTCTAAGCCCGAGGGGTACGTTTCAGACTGCTTTGACGCAAAGTCGTATCTATTGATGCACGACGACGCGCTTTTTTGGGCGTCAAAAAACCGGCATGAGGCGGCAAAGAAGTTAATTGCCTACTTAGGTTTTTCGCAAGCCGTCGAACAAAAGCTCGAGTGCAACCACAACTTTTTAGAGGAATCCGGCGGCCTGTTTTATCACCGCAAGGGTGCGGTTTCGTCCGACGCGGACGCGGTTTTCATCGCGGGCTCGCGCGGAAGCTTAAGCTACATTGTGCGGCCGACGGCAAAATGCGCGGAATTCGGATTTTCTTTGGCGCACGGCTCGGGCAGAAAATGGGCGCGCAGTATGTGCAAGGGGCGAATCCGTTCAAAGTACACCCCAGAGAGCATCCGGCGCAATCCGTTCGGCGGGATGCTGGTTTGCCACGACTACGATTTACTGTTCGAGGAAGCGCCCGACGCATACAAGAACGTGGATACGATAATCGCAATATTGGAGCGGTACGGCATGATTGAGCGGATTGCGAGCTTAAGGCCCGTGCTGACGTTTAAAGGATAGGGAAAAAAATTATGTTACTACATCTAACGTCCGGGCGCGGCCCGGCGGAATGCGAGCTGGCGGTCGGCAAGTTTTTGGCCGTACTCTCGCAAGAATTCGAAATCGAAATTTTGACAAAAGAGGATGGACGGTTTGCCGGCTGCTGCAAATCCGCGCTGGCAAGAGCGGACGCAAACGAGCCGTCTCTGCAAGGTACGGTACAATGGATTTGCAAAAGTCCGTTCCGTCCGCACCACGGGCGCAAAAACTGGTTCATCGGCGTCAATCAAGTCGATGAGCCGGAGGATTGCGTTTTTGAGGTCGGTAGCGGCGGGGGCGTACTGTATCAAACCTTTAAAGCAAGCGGACACGGAGGGCAGCACGTCAACAAAACCGAATCCGCCGTGCGCGCCATTCATCTTGCGACCGGGCTTACGTCGGTTGCCTCCGACGAACGCAGTCAGCATCTAAATAAGAAAATTGCCCTGGAGAGGCTCAACGAGCTTTTGCGCCGGCAAAAAGAAGAAAGCGAATTATCCGAAAGGGTCGCGCTATTTTTCAATCACAATAACCTCTTGCGAGGCAACCCGATTCGCATTTACGAAGGGGTAAGCTTTAGGAGGCAGATTTAAGGAACACACAAAAATTTATGATATTCTATGAAATAAACGGCAAGGTTACGGGCGTTAATAACGGCCCGGACTTGCAAGCTCAAAAAAAGAAAAGAAACTCGGGCTTTTTTGACCACCGCGGCATGGTACGGCCGGACGTCATTTCCGCCGTTTCCTCGGCGGCGGACAGCATCGCCGCCAAAACGGCGGAGGACAAAATGCGGATGGACATCGGCGAATTAAAGGCGGACCGCTTTACGGCGTTTGCGGCGGCCAGCTTTGACGCACTCAAAAAGCACGCCCTAGTCGACACGCTCAAAGAGCTATTCTCCGAGATCGGCGTCGAGGGCGAAATATCTGTGGTCGAAGAAATTACCGAGGCGCGTTACAGCAATTTGTTGGACGCGGCGCACCAAAAGGATTTTTGCCGGTCAAAATTCGCCGTTAAGGAGCAGTTTGAAATCGACAGCTTCGATTATGATTTTTCCGTTACGGAGCGGAAGCTCGTCACCGTTGCGGACACGGGCGCCGCGCAAGCCAAAAAACTGATGTGCAAAAATTTAGAGGACGAGGTTGCGCGCATATACGCAAACCAAAAATACGGCAACCCCGTCCACTACGTCGTTCAAACGGACAAAATGGATTCGGCAAAGGAAATTTACGATTTTTTATTGGCGGCTCTGCATAAAAACGGTCGCATTAAACGAAGCGTGGTGCACATTTGGAATTCATCCGAGCAGGATGAGGACAGCGAGCTGAGCGCAAAGGACATCCAAAAGATGTTCGAGAAAAGCGAGTACGGCGCGGTTGTCATAAAAAGCTGCTTTGAGGAATCGGCGGGCGACCAAATTAGCAGCGACTATAAAAAAATCAGGATGTTTGCCGAGGCCGTCCAAAAAAATAAAAAGAATGTGCTTACCGTTTTGTGCGTCGAAAAGCGCGCGCGACGGATAACGTCGGCGTGGATGGAGGCATTAGAGGGGATTCCTTTCATCACGTTGGAGGAGGGGATTATCTTTAAGGACGACGCAAAAATCTATCTTTCCGTTCCGGCCGAAAAAGACGGGGTGACGGAGGAGGATTTAACCATGCTGTTTCATCGGCTGGAGGACGGCAAAGGCTACACCCGCGCCGAACTAGGCGATATGTACCTTTCATGGTATGTCGGGCTGCAAAAAGCAAGGGAGTTTCCCCAATACGAGTCCATTTCAGCAGCCGAGACAAAAAGTGACAAGGCGGCCGCAGGCGCCGCCTACGGCAAGTTGAAAAACTTAATCGGATTGTCAAAAATTAAGGAGCAAGTCGATCATATCATCGCCTTTGCGCGTGTGCAGCAAAGGGCGGTCGAGCTCGGCCTAAAAACGGAGCCCGTCACCAGGCATATGGTATTTACCGGCGGCCCCGGCACGGCAAAAACCACCGTGGCAAGGCTGTTTGCGCAGGTGATGAAGGATAACGAATTGCTGCTAAGCGGCAAATTTGTCGAATGCGGGCGGGCGGATTTGGTGGACCGCTATTTGGGCGGAACCGCGCCGAGGGTGCGCGATAAATTCAAAGAAGCGCGGGGCGGCGTGCTGTTCATCGACGAGGCGTATTCGCTTTGCGAGGGCAGAGACGGGCTTTACGGCGACGAGGCAATCAATACCATCGTTCAAGAAATGGAAAATCACCGCGATACAACCATTGTGATATTTGCGGGCTATAAAAGGGAGATGGAGGCGTTCATCAGTCGCAACAGCGGCCTAAAAAGCCGTGTGGCGCATTATGTGGATTTCCCCGATTACACCGCGACAGAGCTCGTTGAAATTTTAGAGCTTATGGCAGGGGAGCAGGGGATGCACATTGACGGCGACAAATCCGGCATCCTAGAAATTATGAGGGCCGCCGTAAAGCGCGAAAATTTCGGCAACGGGCGGTTTGCGCGAAATCTTTTGGATAAGGCGCGCTTAAAGCAGGCGGGCCGCGTCATTAAATTAGAGCACGCCGATGTTTCAGCATTTGCGACGCTCGCAGCAAATGACTTTGAAATGCCCGAAGAGTACCAAAAATCCGGTAAGGCAACCGTCGGATTTTTAGCTATTAATAGCTAAATACAGTACTATGCCAGACATAACACACGCGCATTCGATTTTTTGTCCTATTTTTCATCCGACGAACGGTGAATCGCTTGATTTTTTTTGCAATCCGCGTTATAATGCGCCTTGTGAAAATCTTTGACTTCCATGTCCATATCTTCCCCGACGAACTGGCGAAACGCGCCATACCCAAGCTGGCCCAAGCTGCGTGCCTTACGCCGCTTTGCGACGGAACCTTGAGCGGTACGGTTTCGTATATGCGCGAGAGCGGCATCGACGGCTTTTTGTCGCTGAGCGTCGCGACCAACGAGACGCAACAGGCGAATGTCAACCGCTTCGCATGCCATGTAGAGCAAAGCGGCATAAACGGGGTTCATGCGTTCGGCTCGTTCTACCCCAAAGCCCCCGACGCGCTCGATCATCTTAAAAATGTCCACGCGTCGGGTCTTAGGGGCGTAAAGCTGCACCCCGAATACCAAGCCTACGATATCGATGACCGTTCGGTTTACCCCCTGTACGAGGCATGCCGCGATTTAGGTTTGATTATCGTATTTCACACCGGGCTCGATTGCGCGTTCCCGGACTCTTTGCGCGCGTCCGTTCCGCAGGTGATGCGCGTGGCGGACGAGATTAAGGGGTTTAAGATGGTCGCCGCGCACTTCGGCGGCTATAAGCACGCCGACGAGGTTGCCGTGACGCTCGCGGGAAAATCCGACATATACCTCGACACCAGCTTTTCGGCAGGGCACCTCGCCCCCGGCATTGCGCAAAAAATCATCTCCCGTCACGGCGCGGAGCGCATTTTGTTTGGCAGCGACTGCCCGTGGGGGAGTCCGCGCGCACATATCGAATACATCGACCGCCTAAAGCTGACGGGGCGTCAAAAAGAGCTGATATTCGCCGGGAACGCCATGCGCTTGTTGGGCTATTGTTAGCAAATTTGCAATTCTATTCGTCTTGCAGTGTGCGAAATTTAACGATTCGTGACGTAATGCGCGATTATGTGCAGACTTTTGGCGAATAATACCGAAGCGGTTCCAAAGCTTTTTTAATATGGTATAGTTATCGTATTACATACGGAGGAACTATATTTTATGGCGATGAACACCCAGATGAGCGAGCTGAAAAAGCGGGCGCTACTTGCAAAGCAGCGGATGCGCATGGGGTACTGGCAGGCGATGAGCGAGGAGAAAGCAAAAAAGCTCGAGGAGCTCGGGGACAGCTTTCACTCGGTACAGCTGGTGAAGGGTATGCAGCTTGCCAAATTCGAGCGCGACCAAAACCGGACGTTGGGCCGAAGCGATACGATTCGCGACGAGGCGCTGTTTTTAAAGGTGTGCACAATTCTCGACGAGGACGAGGACGTGATGAACCCGCTCGGCCGCCTGGTAGAGCACGAGGTATACGATAACCTTGACGAGGGCAACCGTCAAAAATACATCTTAGACCTATCCAAAAAATTCTGCGCCATGAAGGAGCGTTATTACCGCGAACGCCTCGGAAAAGCCCGCGGCATTTCGTAAATCACCTTTTATATTTTCATCACTGCGCCCATAAATACGGGGAGATGCGTCGCATTGTCGACGATCGCGTAAACAAAAGGGCGGTCGAGTTTAATAATGATTTCGGGTACGTGCGGCTCCGCGCTTGAGCAACCGCCGACGGCGACCGATGTAACGGCACCCGCTTTTGTGCCGCGCGAGTCCACCGCGATAAAGGCTTTGTGTCGCACCTTGTCAATAAACAGATTCCCGTCTTTTAGATGCCCTAGTTTTGAGAAATTTGCGGTATCCCTATCGAACGCCTCGGTAATTCCCATGCCTTTGAGCGCGCCGCTCATTTCGATTTCGTATTCATACTTGAATTTCGGTATTACACCGGTTAGTCCGACGTCCATCGGATTGCTTACCATATCGAGAAACTTCTCACCCGAAAGCGATGTGATGTAATCTGCTATTGACGTAGTTTTATCCGGTAAAAAGGCGGCAAAACTGTAGTGATTTCCGGCATACGGCTTTATAAAACCCACCGTGCCATCATCGTCTCCAATGAACTTGCCTTCGGATGAATGCATGAATTTAACGGTTTTTTTAGTGCCGTCAAAAGCGGTGAATTCGTCGTTGCGCACATCCTTTGACTCGTAAATGTTTTGCCATTCCGCTTCAAAATATACGGCGTTAATCAGGTACATGAGAACATCGGCAGGAATTTCATCAATGATTTTATCAATAAGCCCGTGTGTCTTTTTCTTGACCCATGAATTGATGTCCCGGACGGTTTCGTTATCAAACGCGCCCTTGTAAGCATTAGCGCCGTAATAATCGGCATTGGTTTGCAAAAACGCGGGTTCGACGGTAAAATCGCGTTTATCGCGGAACCAGATGGAATTAGTAATGTCCAGCGTTGATTTTTTTCCGCTGGGCAAATTTTTTACATAGGAATACAGGGATTCATTTAACGCTTGCATACTCGCCCCGCCGCCGAGCGCGGCTTCCATTTGCTTTAGGGTTTCGCCGACCGCGCCGTTTGCCGTCATGGCCAACGCCAAAAGAACGGACGTGGGGGAGATGAGTGCGTTTGTGCCCTTTGCAATGTCGCCGGCAACGGATTTTTTAAGAGCTCCACAGAAAAATTTGCCGCGGCATTTTTAAACGAATCATTTAGCGTCACGGCAGCGACGGGCGCGGGCTTCACGCCCCGCATCAAATCCTCGGCTTTAAGCGGCGCCGCGCACCCCGAAAGCATTGCCGTGCACATAAAGACTGCCAACGCGATAAAACCGATTTTTTTCATGAGAAATCCACCTCGTATAAATTGTACGATTAAGTGAAAGAAAAGTCAAGAGATTGTATTTAGAATGTTATCCGACGCCGTTTGACGCCGCTGCAAAAATAGTGTACAATAACCCCAACAAAAACGCCTTTTTGCGGATTATATATATAAACACGCAAATCTCCAAATGATAAAGGACATATGGATAAAATAAAGCTCGAGCAATCTATGCAAAACTTAATAGACGGAGATTTAAGCGCGCTCGGCCGCATTTATGAGATTATGTCGCGGAGCGTCTACCTTTTGGCGTACTCGATTTTAAAAAATCCGGAAAAGGCAAAGGATATTTTGCAAGAAACGTTTCTAAAGGTAGGCGCAAACGCAAGGACACAGTACCAGGCGGACACCAACGCGGCCGCGTGGATTTCAAAAATCGCCCGCAATCTAAGCTATCGCGCATACGGCGCGGCAAAGAAAAATGTGGGGTTGGACGCATATGGCAACGGCGGCAACGCGTCCGGCGGCAAAAACGACGAGGCGCTTTGGGTGGAAAACCTCTCGCTTAAAGACGCGATGCTGAAGCTTTCCGCCGAAGAGCGCGAAATCGTCACGCTGCACTGTCTGGACCGCTTTAAGCACCGGGAAATTGCCGAAATCGTGGGCAAACCCGCCGGAACGGTGCGGTGGCTGTACCGCAAAGCGATTGCCGATTTAAAAAAACGGATGGAGGAAGGATTGTGAAAGAAGATGAAATTGAAAAACTGTTAAAAGAACAAGCGCAAAAGGCGGAGATTCCGAACGTCCTGCCCAAAATTTTGAGCGCGGATTTTGCCGCGCATCAAGACGGCGCTTATGGCGGCGTTTTCGACGATGCGTTCGAATCGGCGCCGCAAGGTGCGGGCAGTCCTCAAGTAAAAAACGCGGACAATGCTTTCGATAAAAGGCGGTTCTCATTGTTCATGGCGGTAACTGCGGGCGCGATGGCGCTGATGTTCGTCGTGTTTTTTGTTATTCTGCCCCTCATCGGGTTGATGCCGGGCTTGCCCGTCGGAAAGGCTCCGGTCGTCGAGTTTATGCGGGTGGCTAACGGCAGCCGATTAGAAGTGCTGACCGGCGCGTCGATTCAGCTGGACGTAAAAATTAAGTACGCGGGCAAGAAAGAGGCCGAGCGGGTCGCGACAAAAGCGGACGTTTCGTTTTCCTCCTCGCGCACCTCCGTGGCAACGGTGGACGAGGACGGCCTAATTACCGTCGTCGGGGCGGGCGGCGCAAATATTATCATAGAGAGCGTCAAGACCGATGTGAACCGTCAGAAGGTGTGGGAAACGCTGGCTTTAGAGGTTTTAGATGCGCCGCAGGTGCAAATATCGGTTGCCGGCGTGCCATCCACCGCCAGTATCAACACGCGCGTTACGCTCCCGAAGGCTACGGCCGTCACATTCCCGGCTTCCGGCAAAAGCTTAACCGTTTTTGTCAGCGTAAAGTATTCGATTTCAGACGGATTAAATCCCCCCTTATGGGTCTATGAGGACGTCAAATGTGCGATAGTAGACGAGGATACGGGTTTCGCCGTCTCTCTTACGGACGAGAAAGTTGTTTTTGACAACGGCGAAAATATGTCGTTTTACCCGACACAAAAGGGGCGCTACGATGTGGAATACTATGCCGCCGATGAGGACGGAAATGAGTCGACAAGGATGAACTATATAATTACGTGCGAGGATCGCTCCGCGCCGCAGTTGGTTGAGATTGCCGACGGGCAAATTCCCAAAACATGGGGCATCCATGTTTTTGAAACGGTAGACGGCGTAAAAACGCCGGTTTCCGGCAACATCGTCTTCCCATACCCGCATTACATCGACAACTCCGGCCCGGGCGGCGTCGCGCGCGTCGGTTTTACAATCCGCGATACGGTTCATGATAACGTGGTTTTAAACATTTACGACATCTACAACACCTCCGGCGGCAACGATAACATATACCAATACAACCCGAACATCCTTTCAAACGGCTATTATATTGATGACGGCTATGCCGGCCCGGCCGGTTATCCGCCGCCGCTTGTATTCACCCAAGAAGGCCTCGAGTTTAATTTTAACAACTATGTCAAAAACGAGATATTGTGCGAGGCAATTGACGGCTTTGACGGGCTTGGCAAATACACCGTGCAATACCAGGCGCGCGACAACGACCATAACATTTCCACCAAAACCTACGAGATAACGCTGCTGGCGGAATATACAAAATAGGTTTTTTAACGTCGGTGGATGAATTGCAAACGACTCATTTTCAGTCGATAGGATAACGCTATCGTTGCCCATTTGATAGCCGTCAGCTGTTAGAATAGGGGTATGAAAGTATTTGGCGAAAGATTAAAAGAATTAAGAGAGCAGCAGCGGTTGTCGCAGCGTGCTATGGCTTCGGTTTTGGGAATTGCGCAGCCGTCCTACATAAGGTACGAGCGGGACGGCGAGCCATGCTTGGAAACGTTGGTCAAAATCGCGCAGTTTTTTGATGTTTCTACGGATTATTTATTGGGCCTGGACGATTATTGATGAAATGCAGGCCAAGTGTATGCATAAAAAGCCGCGTTACCTTTTTTGCGCTGTGCGTTATGCTGTGCTTTTTCAGCTCGTGCGCCAATTATAGAGAAATCGGGGCGGTCGCGGACTACCCGGAATTTTTGCGTGAATTTAAGGCGTTCCCGGAATCCGTCCCCGAGGTTTATCAGCCGCCCGAAATTGAGGGGTTTACCCCGCTCGTTAACTTCGGGTTTGAATTTGCGGTTCCGTTTTTTGGTGAATTTGCCTATTGCGTGTACGACGAAGTTATGCTGCTCCTATCCCGCGACGGCAAGTTTTATTATGCGCCCGTGGATTTGAAGGGCTTGGACGTCACATACGATAAGTTTGTTTTCAAGCAGGACGGCCTTTCCGGCATCAAATCCGTATTCGGAGAGACGCTTGTGCCCGCCGCGTACGCAAAGATTCAGATTTTGGGCGACGCCGTCGCGGCGTCGGATGCCCTCGGGCGAACCGACGTATTCAAAAAAGCCGGTGCGTTTTACATAAAGCTGCACGAAAAGCTTGTAGGCGAGCTAATTTTGTTTTCGGATGAGTCCTTGCTTTACAATCATAAGCTTTGCGATTTTTTCTTGACACCGATTACGGCGGACGGCTATGCGGTGATGGGCGCCTCCGTAAACGGAATGCGCCCGATTATGGACAACGCGGGCGCGTTCGGATACGCACAGAGCGACGGCGGCGTGGCCATTCCCCCGCAATTTTCCGAGGCGGGGACGTTTATCGAGAGCAACTTTGCCTACGTTGTGGATGCGTCCGGGGCATACCGTATCATCGATAAAGCGGGGGAGTCGGTTTATGCGCAACAAAACGGGATGCGCCCCGTGCGCTTCGACGGGACGTATATCACGTTTTTATACGAGGACGGGAGTTTCGGCGTTGCGGACGGGGATTTTGTGCCGTTAACCCGGGAGCGGTTTGTTAACCTGTATGACTGGTCGGTATTCGGCGACTATTTAGCGGTTAACACGCCCGACATGCCGCACCGCTTTTATTCGTTGACGGAAAATGCGTACATCGGTGCCGATTATGAATTTATTACGCCCGTCTGCGGGTACTTTTTGGCAAAAACGCCCCCTGGGCGGTACGTTCTTTTTGATGCGAACCTAAAAACAATAGCCGAAGCCGGATATATTGCCTTTGACGGGGATATTCTCCTTGTCGGTGAGGGCGAAAAGTACCATTATTATATTGCTTAATCACCCGTGTCCGCCGCCCTCGCTCATATCCGCAATCACACCGCCAAAGCCGCCGGTCGCGTTGCGCTTTAATTTTAGGGTCACCAACAGCCGGAAAAATGCGCGCTTAAAACGCGACGGCTTTTTAATAATTTGTTCGCTTAAAGTTTCGGACGCGAATAAAATATACGTTTTGATGCCCACAGTTTGATAATTATGTAAAACATACGACAAATCGTCGCGTACCCTGTCCGAACGCAAGACGATCCGCTTAATTCCTTGCGCCGATAAAAATTTCGCGGAGGGGAAGTCTTGCGGGAAAACGCACCAACGATTATCGTATTCTCCGGCATAATGGTTTTTATGGTACACCGCACTTTCCTTAGTCCGGTTGGAATCCAGCATAAAAACGGGCGGGGCGTCGCGCTTGATATTTAGCTTTCGGAGCTCCTCCGCGCCCCAAAACAGCGCTTTTTCAATCTCAAAGGTATTGACCACCGAGGAAACGGCCGGTGCGCCGGAAAATATGGCATTAACTTTTACTGTTGAGCCTGACGCGGCCGGCACGCCGTTATAGAGCGGGACGGGTCGATACCCAAGGCCGGCAAGCTCCATTGCCTCCGTGATCCCGAAGGCGCTCGGAAAATCCAAGATAACGGCGGTATCGCGATACAGCTCCGAAATCTTTCCTACGCCGACGGCTCTAAAACGGTTAACCTCAAGCGAGAAGCGCTCGTATGAGCCCGCCATGTTCGCAAACAGCACAGGTTTGGCCCACTGCGCCCAAACCGAATCGTCCGGCGCCCAGATTTTATAGAGGGAGAGATTTTTTTCAAAATTGGGATTCATAATTCTTTCCTTAATTCGTAAATTGTCAATTGTCATTGACCAATATAGGTATGTCTTTTGAGAACATATCAATCCTCGGGTACGGACTTGTCCTGCCGTAAAGCCCCGCCGCTTTTCCGTCCACCGTATAAACTCCGACGCAGATATGGCGCGCCTCTCCGCCCTCTGTCATAAGCGGGGCGCTGTTAAACCGCTTTTGTGCAACCCAATCTTTTGGGTGCCGCTTTGCGTCGCGTTCGATTTTTCTAAAATCCTTTGCGCTCATGGCTTCCTTGATTGCGACATAGGCGCCGACTCTCCCGAGCGCCGGTTTTAGTATATAGCCGCTTTTATCCTTGACGCGCCTCGGGTCTACGGTTTCGGGCAGCAGTTTTTTCCATGTCGGCACATCTAAGCCCAATTTATCCCAAACGAGCGGCAGCCGTTTGGATTGCGCAAAAATCGCGGCGCCCGGGTTGCCCGATACCGTTTCGGCGGAATAAAAGCCGTCGCGGACACCTTTTTTAAGCGAAGCCAGCCATTCGAGAGGGAAGTAGCGCGCGATGCCGTCTATGTCCGTTCCGTTTGCGCCGCTCAAAGTACAAACCGCTTTCCGGTCTACCCATTGAATGTGGTCGGGCGCTAAAAACAGCGTCTGAAAGCCGTTTTCCTTAAAAACCAAACTTAAGTACTCCATGATTTGGCGGTCGTCCGAGTATGATGTCGCATGCACAAACGCGATTGTCCCGCCGGGCTTTACTTTCGACTTAAAAGCGGCCGCCAACGCTTCCGCCGGATTTTTGCAAGGGGAGCAGCCGTCAAAAAATTTCGCGGCGATCTGCTGCCACACGGACGATTCGCTAAACCCGCCGGGTACGTCCGAATTCACCTCCGACACCGCCCAGCCCGCGTCGGTCGGGTGGAAGTCAAAGCGCATCAGCCGTACGTGCCGCTCCCGCTCATAACTCTTAAGAAATTTTAGCGCGTTCCTCACCTTACGCGGCAGACACAGTTCCTTGGAAAGCTCCGGATTTTTACACAGCGCGTCCTCAAGCTTAAAAACCTCCGCCGTCAGCAGCTCGGCAAAACCGTCCAATTGTTCTACGGTGCCGGGGGAGAGCAGCAGGACATGATTTTCGACGGTATTGACGTCGCCGACCTGCGGATCCCATTTGTAGCCGCCGAAGATTATTTCATATCGGTATTCGGAGTACCGGTCTTTGGGGATAGGCGCTAATATCATGCTTTTACCTCAACTGATTGATACTCAATTCCGGCAGCAATATTAAGCTTGCCGCTGCGGCGCCTAAATATAAAAGACCCGCAAGCGCGGAAAGCGCCTCAATCCCGTCGTTGTCTGTTTTATGTATAAAAAATTGTTCGATTCCAATCGCTGCCGCCGTCAGAATGGCGGCGGGCCATGCGTATAAAAAGTCCGCGACCGTTGCTCCCGCGCTCAGCCAATCCCCGGCGCAGGCTCTGCCGATGATAATGCCGATGGCGATAAAGTAACAAGCGTACCGAAACCCCGCCGCCCCGTCCCGTTCTACGGTGACGCGGTAGGAAAGTTTTGTGGTAAGGTTTAAGATAACGGCGAGTACGGTCCATAACGCAAACCCGAGCAGCGCGGAAAAAACAACGCACCACCAGCCAGGGCCGTCGCCGACGTTTGAACCTGCATAAATCAGCGTAAAAGACAGTATACAGCCGATAATCGTGCCGAATGACGCTTTATTGTTGTGATTTAATATGTCGTCAATCCAGGAAAGGTTCAACGTCAAAAACATTAAAAGAATCCCCAAATATATCCACGGGAAGCCCAGCACGACATAAAACACGCGGTAAAAGCCCACAACGTCCGGCGCCGCCCAAAAAATCAGCACAATCAAAATCAAGGCGGCGGATATCAGCGGCATAAATGCGAGCGTTGCCTTTTTTGCCGCCAGCGGCTTAAAGCTGCGTGCACCTGCTATATAGGCATACCAACGTATCAAAAACCATAGGGTAATCCCTATGGCCAAAACAAAAATAAAGATTTCGTCCCCGCCTACATCCATAATATCATTGTAAGACATTTTTTCCGAAAAATCAAGCCTTTTTAAGCGAAAGATGACTATTGTGCCCGCAAAAGGCTTGCCATCCTGTTTGTTTTGTGGTAATATATTCCGTGGTCGATTGGATAAGTCTGATTAAGTCATTATTCACCCTAGCCCCTAAATATGCGTCTTTAGCTCAGTTGGTAGAGCAGCTGACTCTTAATCAGCGGGTCCGGGGTTCGAGTCCCCGAAGGCGTACCATAGCCATCGTATCCGAACACGGTAGAATCACTGTTGAAGTCGTCTAAAACCTCTTCAACGGTGATTTTTTCTTTATCGCCGCC
>Ga0123356_10002756_pt1 | contig 18666 bp, 17 predicted proteins | sample TergutEmb28metaG_2_FD_92546 | JGI IMG/M metagenome (GOLD analysis project Ga0123356, IMG submission 92546) | Embiratermes neotenicus P3 segment gut microbial communities from Petit-Saut dam, French Guiana - Emb289 P3 | ecosystem: Host-associated > Arthropoda: Insects > Digestive system > Gut ...
ACCTGCTGATTGCAAACGTAGAAGCTCTGAAATACCTTCCCGCCGGCCTTACCAGGCAGGATGTTGTGAACGGTATCACCTGGGATCAGTATGCACAGTGGGCGATTAATATCGCCAGAGGCGAGGGAGTCGGCAGAACATTCCTTCCCTTAGCTACCACAGGATCACAGTTGCCGTTCCCGTTAACCGGTATGGCAATGTCGTACGGCGCCGGTTTCCCGGATCTGCTGTCTACCGGATTCAGAAGGGCTCTTGAGCTTGTTGCCACCATGTCAAACGCAAACGCCTTCTTCCCTGAGCAGCGTCACTTTAACCAGCCCACAGATCCCTTAAGGAGCTTCGATGTATGGCTTGCATTCGCACACATGGGTCCTCTTGGCGTAGCCTATCATTCTGCTCCCAATCAGTTTGTAGTCGGCGCAGCACCCAAAGGCCCTGCAGGCGCAGGTTCTACAGCAGGCGCATGGTGCTGGGGAATTCAAAGAGGGGCTCCAAATCAGGAACTTGCCCAGCTTTGGCTCGATTATGTTTCAACACCTTCAGTTAATTACCACATGACAATGGCTTTAAGCTTCCTTAGCCCCATCAACGAAGTATCTGTCTTCCTGGTTGAAAGGGACGTAATCATGATTGCAGCAAACAGAATGCTCGCTACCACAAACATTGCCGGCGTTAATGCGGCATTATACGTAGACTGGGACGCATTTAAACTGCTTTATCATGATATCTATAATAACATTGTAACCACCAGACAGGCTCCGACTGAAGCATTCCTCAGAGATATCGAAGCTAAACGTCAGGCGCTATTGCGATAACTAATTTATGGGGGACGGGTAAACCGTTTCCCCATAATAAAAACGGAGGCGGGTGTGAAAACCTTATCAGTACCAAGGAAAGCCATTCCTTTTATACTTATGACTCCCGCCTTCATTTATTACGCTATCTTTTGGTTAATGCCTGTAGTAGACGGCATTATCCAAGTTTTTACCGGAATCGACGGAAAGTTTACCCTTTTTGGTAACTTTATTCTCATGAAAAATTCCGCTCTATTTAACGAGTCAGTATTTAACACCGCTCTTTTTGTCGTTATATCAGTTATGCTCCAGTACTTTATCGCCTTAACCCTGGCTATATTCCTAAACATTAAATTCAAATTCTCTCATATCCTGATGTTCATAGCGATGATTCCGATGGCGATTACGCCAACTGCCGTGGCTATCCTCTGGAAGACCGGCTTGTTCAGAGACGGCTGGATCAACTCCTTCCTCATGGGAATTGGAGTTTTTAAAGATCCTTTTCTCTTTTTAAATACCGAAGGTTTTTCCGCGCTGATGCTCATAATCCTTGTTGATACATGGACAGTTACTCCCGGAGTAATGATAATCCTTTCTGCAGGGCTGCAAGGTATGGAAAGAGAACTCAGAGAAGCCGCTTATTCATTCGGCGCAAATAAATGGCGGATATTCAGAGATATAACTCTGCCCATACTCCGCCCTTCAATAATAACTTCCCTGATTTTAAGAATGATCGCAGCTATGCAGGTTTGGGCAATCGCGGTAATGATCATGGGACACGGAAAAGTTCCCTTCCTTGTTGAACGGGTTGCCTTTTACGTAGATGTTGTTCCCGGTGTGCAAACAAGCGCAAAACTTGCATTTACATATTCCTTTACTACCACCTTAATAGTCTTTGTAGTAACGATGTTCTATTACAGAGTAAGCCGAAGAGGGAGCTATATGGAGGCGGTAAATGGATAAGTACAACATCGTACAAAAAACAGTTATTGCCATCATCCTTGCCGGCATGGTAATGACAGTAATTCTGCCGCTTATGTATTTTACAACAGTGGCATTTTCCAGCGCTGTGGAAATGAGCCAGTTCCCAAAACGAATTGTTCCATCATGGACACTGACAGTCATGGTAGAGCCGACAGAGGACGGCGAATTCGAACTGTTTCATGACAGGGATGACGGACGCGGCTACCGCTCCGTGATCACATCAAATGATCCTTACAGACTGGAAAGTCATTTTAAACGTCAATACAACGTGTCCCTTTCCGGCGAAGAACTTATTGCGGATTTCAGCCGTACCCTTACAGAAGGTCCGCTGGAGTTTACCTACAGGAAGGATACATTTTATAACTTTGCCCAGTTCTTTATTATAGCGAATAACGCAGCCCCGGCGCTTAAAAACAGCATTATTGTTTCCCTGCTGACAATTTTGATCTCTCTTACATTGGGGAGCATGGCAGGTTTTGCAATGGCGCGTTACAACTTCCGTTTTAAGGAAAAAATCAACCTTGGAATACTGATTGTCAGGATGTTCCCGGTGGTGGGAATCGCAATCCCGATGGCAAATCAGCTAATTCGTTTCGGGCTCTTTGACACTCAGATAGGGCTGGCGCTTTTATATTCGATTCCCAATATCGCACTTACCGCGTGGATTACATCAAGCATATTCATTGGAATAAACAAGGAGATGGAAGAGGCAAGCCTGATTTTCGGAGCAAATGGAATCCAGACATTCCTGAAAATCACTTTGCCTCTTGCATTTCCAGCAATGGCAGCCAGTTCCATGTACGCTTTTAACACAGCCTGGAATGACACCATTTCCGCGCTGATACTGACCAACAGGAATCCGACTCTTTCTCTTGTGGTTTATAAGGCAATAGGAACAACAGCTTCCGGAATTCAGTATGCCGCCGCGGGAAGTATTATATTAATCATTCCTGCCCTGGTGTTTACCTTTATTGTCCGCCGTTACATAAACCAAATGTGGGGAAGCGCAAAGCTGTAAGGAGAAGATCATGAGTTATCTTGAGCTTAAAAATCTGCAAAAACGTTACGCAAAAGACGGTCCCATGATTGTCAACAATATGAACCTGTCAATAGAAAAGGGGGAGTTCATTGTTTTTCTTGGGCCATCGGGCTGCGGAAAGACCACAACCATCAGGATGATCTCCGGTCTTGAAGATGTAAGCGGCGGCGATATCTTCATAGACGGAGAAAGCGTTTTATTAAAAAAGCCCAAGGATCGCGGAGTGTCCATGATTTTCCAGAGCTACGCTATCTGGCCTCACATGACTGTCTTTGACAACATCGCCTATCCATTAAAACTGCAAAAGCTTGACAAGGACGAGATCAATAGAAGGGTTGAGGCTGCTGCAAAGGCGACAGGAATAGAGAGTTTTTTAAAGCGTTTCCCAAACCAGTTAAGCGGCGGACAACGGCAGAGGGTTGCAGTTTCCCGCGCCATTGTAGTTAAGCCAAAAATTTTCCTTATGGACGAACCTCTTTCCAACCTGGATGCAAAGCTGCGGGTAACAATGCGGACCGAGCTTAAGCGGATTCATACTCAGGAGAATTCCACTACGATTTTTGTAACCCACGATCAGGCGGAAGCAATGAGTCTTGCAGACAGAATTATAATTATGTATCAGGGAAAAATTGAACAGATAGGCACTCCCATGGAGGTATACCGGAACAGTGCTACCCGTTTTGTTGCATCTTTTATAGGGACTCCGCCGACTAACTTCTTTAATGTTAAAATTGAAAAAAACCATGAGGGTACTTTCGCTGTTCATCCCGCATTTCGTTACAGAATCCCCTCCAGTCTGGAAAGAAGTTTAACCCAATATATAGAAAAGGAAGTCTCACTTGGAATCCGGCCGGAATTTGTTGGTATTTCACCAAATATGGAGAAAACATCTTCCTATCTCTGCGATACAGTGATTGATTTTGCAGAGCCGCAGGGGAGTTATTCAATTCTTATAGCGAATGTCGGCGGAGAAGAGCTCAAAATCGTTAACTCGGATTACATGGAAATTTCTTCCGGTACGCCGGTTTCATTGAACATAAAAGAAGGAGAAGCCATGTTTTTTGATAACGATACGGGCTTAAGGATAAGATAAGGAATCTGTGTTATAATTGACGGGCGCATTATTACATCATTTATTAACAGAGGTTTGCTATGGATGAACAAATTAAAAGTTTTCTTTCTTTTTTATACCCGGACGAACACGAAAAAATTTTCCAGGAGATAAAAGCCCTGCTGGAAAAATGGAAAACGGAAAAACCCGTCAGCTATTCCTGGGTAGATCAGAATGATGTTCTAATGATAAGTTACGGCGACAGCCTTCGAAGAGAAGGAGAACGGCCTTTAAAAGTATTAAAGGAATTCATGAATGAAGAATTCCGGGATACAATAAACCTGGTTCATATCCTTCCCATGTTTCCATTTTCTTCCGACGATGGTTTCTCGGTCATCGATTTCAGGGAAGTGGATCCGGAGTTGGGAGACTGGGAAGATATCAAGTCTCTTGGGACCAATTATGATCTCATGTTCGATGCAGTACTGAACCACGCCTCTTGTAAAAGCCGGTATTTTCAGGGTTTCCTGGCAGGAGAAGAATCATACAGGGACTTTTTCACTGCGTCAGATCCAAATGCAGATTATTCCACGGTAATACGTTCGCGTACTCATCCCCTGCTTACTCCGTTTGAAACGGCGGAAGGAACAAAACACATTTGGACTACATTCAGCGCTGACCAGATTGACCTTAACTACAGAAACCCAAAGGTTCTCCTTGAAATGCTGGATATCCTTCTCTATTACGCAAGCCGCGGCGCGCGTTTCATACGCTTCGACGCAGTGGGTTACGTATGGAAGGAAACAGGGTCTACATGTATACATCTCCCGCAGGCGCACGCAATAGTAAAACTTATGCGCTCTGTTATACAGAGTTTTGCGCCCGGCTGTTCCATCATTACCGAGACCAATGTGCCTCACAAGGATAACATAAGCTATTTTGGAAATGGGCATGACGAAGCTGCAATGGTTTACCAGTTCCCCCTGCCGCCCTTAGTACTCTACTCCTTCCTCAAAGGAAACGCCGGACAATTAAGCGACTGGGCGGCTTCTCTGGAACCGACATCATGCGACACCGCTTACTTCAATTTCCTGGCTTCACATGACGGCATAGGATTAAGGCCGGTGGAGGACATACTTTCTCCCGAAGAAAGGGAGTTTATGGTGAAGGAAGTTCTGTCCCGCGGCGGTGAAACAAATTTCCGAGTCCTTAAAGACGGAAGCCAAGTTCCCTACGAAATGAACATCAGTTACGTAGACGCAATAGCGGCTGATGCAAAAGACGATACAGAACGTGCGGCGAAATTCATGGCTTCGCAATGTATACTCCTTTCGATGATGGGTATGCCGGCAATTTATGTTCACAGTCTCCTTGGCAGCAGAGGCGACAGAAACGGTTATATTTCTTCTGGAATCAAAAGACGAATTAACAGAAAAAAACTTGACGCGCGCGAAACCCTCGCTGAACTGCGGCAGGAGGGAACACTGCGTAACCTGGTGTCACGCGAATTTAAACGGCTGATTACCCTGCGCCGCACGCTGCCGGCTTTTCACCCAAACAGCCCCCAGAAGGTACTCCGTCTTTCTCAGGAAATTTTTGCACTGCTGCGCGGAGAGGGAGCACAGCAGGTACTGGTATTGGTAAACGTTAGCAGCCGCGAAGTAACCGTTGAGCCTGACTTTAAAGGCAGGGATCTTCTCGCTCAGGATTCCGCAGACTCTGTTTCCAGGAACGGAAAAATCACACTGAAACCCTGGCAGTACAGGTGGATAAAGAAGGAGTAAAATGTATTTAGCAACCCAGGACAAATCTTTTTTCCCTGAAGATTTCTGCGGAAAATTCGAAACGGTAAAAAAAATGGGCTTTGACGCCTATGAGATTGACGGACGCATTCTCCGTGAGAACGCAGAAAAGGTCGAAAAAGCCTCGGCAGCCGCAGGCTTGCCGGTACGGATGGTATGCGGAGGTTACAGCGGCTGGATCGGAGATTTTTCTGAGGAAAAACGTAAGACCTGTATAAAGGAAATAGGAGAAACACTTTCCGTTTGCGGTTCTCTCGGAATCGACGGTATTGTAGTTCCCGCTGCATGGGGAATGTTCAGCCTGCGTCTGCCTCCCATGACGCCGCCCCGCAGCGCAGCAGACGACAGGAAGGTATTACTGGATTCTCTTGCTCAACTGGATAGTGTCGCAGCAAAAACCAAAACGCGTATTTTTTTGGAACCGCTTAACCGTTATGAGAATCACATGATTCTGAGAGTGGAAGAAGCAGTGTCCCTGATTCAGGAGGGAAGTTTTGCCAATGTGAAGGTAACAGCCGATTTTTTCCACATGAACATTGAAGAAGCACATATTGAAGAAACTCTGGATACATTTGCACCTTACATCGGCCATATCCATCTGGCATCAAGCCAGAGACTGGAGCCGGGAGCCGGACACCTTGATTACATTCCGGGGTTTAAAGTCTTGCACAAGAACGGTTACAACGGAGGCTTCTGTTTTGAATGCAGGGTACAGGGAGATAACCCTGATGCCTATGCCCGGAGCGTTAAACTTGTCAGGGAACGATTACAACAAGCCGGATACAACTGAAGAATAATAGGAGTTTAGTATATGGAAAAATACAATCTGGTGCTGGATCTTCCGGACTCATTTTATGAGGACAAACGATTTAAAAAATATTTTGACTGGTTTGAATCACGCGCCAACATCCGTAAAACCGCGCATAAGAGCAGTGAAGATTTCCGGCAGGATATCGCATGGGCAAACGCAATCATAATGTGGACCTTCCCTGAGTTCAGCAGGGAGGATTTCAGCCATGCCGTCAACTTAAAATATGTCGGAAAATTAAATTCAACCAGAGCCACAGTAGAAGCTGCGCATGAAGCAGGCATACAACTGTCAGATATGCGGGGTTGTTATTCCGAATCGGTAGCTGAACTTGCCCTGGCTCATATACTCAATATATACAGGATGATGAGCCGTCATATCGCAGACATGAAAAATAATAACGAAACGTGGGTCATCCGCGCTCCAATTGATTTCGACAGCCGCGAACGTGTTTTAAAAGGAGCACGTGTAGGGATTGTCGGATTCGGAGGGATTGGAAGAAACCTTGCCGGTTTTCTAAAACCTTTTTCATGCGACATCTGCGCAAGCGATCCTTATGTAAGCGCGAAACTGATGGCTGAATACGGAGTTAAGCAGGCTGACCTTGAAGATATATTTGCACAAAGCGACATAGTAGTAGTCTGTGCCGCAAACAACACAGGCACAGAAAAACTTGTAAATAAAAAACTTATAAACTCTCTTAAAACTGATTCACTTTTTATCAACTGCGGCAGGGCAATTCTGCTGGACAATGATGCCCTCCTTGAACGAATCCGCAAAGGAGACATGGACGTCTGCCTCGATGTGTTCGAAACAGAACCTCTGCCTAAAGATGATCCGCTGCGGGGATTTGACCGGGTGTATCTTACTCCTCACCGCGGCGGGCTTCTGGCTTCGTTCCTGGAAATCTTTGAGCGTTTCGTCATCGACCTTGAAGGAGTAATGGAACGCGGAGAAAAAGCCCGCTGGCCAGTTCCGCTGGAGGAGATTCATTCCCTTAGAGATTACAAATAATGAAATACACCGGCGCATCGGTACCTGGAAACTTCGCCTATCCAGGCTCGTTGGAGGTACAACGGGGAATGTACTACAAGAGAAAGGGAAGTTCATCCAGTGAAGACATTACGGTAAAGTTATATCCTTATGATGAAGTAAAGGATAAGCTCCCACAGCCGGTGTTGCCGGGAAATCCTTCATGGCTGGGCTGTTATCACTATGCCTGGAAGATTGCATTTGCAAATGCAAAGAAACCTGCGCAGGGAAGCGGTTTTATAAGCGGGTTCGTTGATGCCGCTTTCAATCAGGATATCTTTCTCTGGGACACGGTTTTCATCACAATGTTTGCAGATTTTGCCCGGCCATTTCTGCCCGGCATTGAAGCGCTTGATAACTTCTATATAAAGCAGCTTCCCGACGGAGAAATACCGCGGGAAATGGTTCGCGAAACAGGCGAGGACATGCCTTTTTGGGTAAACAAAAACGGACTTCCTCTCCATTCATATTTTCATAATAATTATGGGTTCAGAAAACTCTTTACTCAAGCCCCTCCCAAAACTGAAGAAATGTACTTCCCCGATCTTGGACGTGTCCAGGAAGAGATCGCATGGTATACGCTGGATAATTTAAATCACCCTCTCCTTGCATGGGGTGAGCTGACCAGCTATGCTCTCACAGGGAACACAGAACGCCTTAAGGAAGTATTTCTCCCCCTTCTAAAGCAATACGAATCCATGCGGACACTGCTCAGGCATGCAAACGGTCTTTACGTCGGCGACTGGTCAGTGATGGATAACTCCCCAAGGAACAAATACCTTGGCTGCGCCCTTGATACAAGCTGCGAAATGGTTTTATTTGCCGCAAATCTCCTTGAAGTGATGGATATCCTTGAATCCCGCAGCTTAATTGAACCGGACAATAATCTTCGTCTGCGTCTGGAATCGGAGCGTTCTTCTCTTACGGAAACAATAAACCGGCTTCTGTGGGATGAGAAAACCGGCTTTTACTTTGATCTCAAACCTGATGGTAGCCGGGCGCCGGTAAAAACAATTGCCGCATACTGGGCGCTGGCTGCCGGAGTTGCCGGCAAGAAGCAGGCGGAAAGCCTTGTCCGCTGGCTGGAAGACCCGGCGGCTTTCAAACGCATCCACAGGGTTCCGGTCTGCGCCGCCTCGGAAGAGGGTTACGATCCCAGAGGCGGTTATTGGCGGGGTTCTGTCTGGGCGCCAACAAACACAATGGTTCTGTACGGCCTTGAAAAATACGGCTACCATAACCTCGCACGGGAAATAGCCTTGAACCATCTTGATGTTGTAGCCCAAGTCTGGGAAGACACAGGAACTATATGGGAAAATTATCCTCCTGACAGCATATCAAGTGCAGACTCAGACAAAAGGGATTTTGTCGGCTGGTCAGGCATGGGGCCTATCCGTTATCTTCTGCGTTATGCGATAGGGCTTGTTCCCGATGCTCCGAATAACACGCTTCGCTGGAACATTGATAAGGACATGCTAACCGAAGGAGAGGTTGGATGCCGAAACTTCCGCTTTGGCGAAGCAGAGACGGATCTCCTGGCCCGGCTGGAAGACGGCAAACTCCATGTTTCTGCCGTATCAAACCGGAAATACAATCTTGAAGTTGCTTTTGAAAATAACATTGAATATCTTGTGCCTGTTTTAATACCATAAAAATTACTAAAAAAAATCATAGTTATTCAAAAAAATTTGTAACCTTGACAGGGTGCAGGAACTTGAGATATACTACTGTTTTATAGATCTGGGGTCTATAAAATGAATAAAAACGTTTTACCAAGGAGTAAAAAATGAGAAAAGTTTTAGTTCTTTTGCTTGTTTTGATGGTCTCTGCCTCGCTGTTTGCCGGCGGAGGAAATCAGCAGCAGCAAGCCAATGAAATTCGTGTATTGCTGGCGAATCATCCCTACGGCGATCTTCTGAAAGATAAACTCCCCGAGTTTGAAAGAGCATACGGCATAAGAGTTATCTGGGAGCAGCTTAATGAAACCCAGCTTAACCAGAAGCTCACAACTGAATTTGCAACAGGCGCTTCCACAGTCGACGTATTTATGACACGTCCTCTGCAGGAAACACTTCTCTTCCTTAAGAACAACTGGCTCGCTCCGCTGGATGGATATGATTTCTCAGACTATCCCTCCAACACAGTGGATATCGGACGCAAGGACGGAAAAGCTCACGTAGTTCCCCTTATTGTTGAATGGCAGGTTCTCTATTACAGGATAGACCTTCTTCGCGCAGCAAACCTTCAGGTTCCAACCACCTTGGCAGAACTTGAGAATGCAGCCAGAATCCTTAACAGGGACGGAGTCGCAGGCTTTGCTTCCCGCGGCGCTGCATCTCCCGGCGTAACCCAGCTTTCAAGCTACATTTTTAACTTCGGCGGAAGGTTCATGGAAAACGGCCAGTCGGCATTTAATACTCCCGCAGCGATGGAAGCCATCCGCTACTACGGCAGGATGAACGGAACATACGGACCTCCCGGTATCGGAGGTATGTCATGGGATCAGCTGATGCCCGTATTCCAGGCAGGCCGCCTGGCAATGTGGACTGATGCTTCTGTCTTCTACGGTCAGCTTATTGATCCGGCAAGAACCCAGGTTCCCGCCGCCAATATCGGAGTAGCAAGACTTCCGCGCGGCCCCGCAAGAGACGAACCCTTCATCGTAGTCCCCTGGGGATTAAGCATGTCCTCAAGAACCAGGAACAGAGACGCAGCAATGACATTCCTTACATGGGCATCTTCAAGAGAAATGCAGAGAGAAGGTATGCTTCGCAATATTACAATGGTCAGGACATCATTATGGACTGATACATCAATTACATCTCTGATGAACCCCGGTCTCGTCGACACCATGATTCATGCTTCAGCCAACGGATATGATCTGGACAGACCGTTCATCACATCAATCGTAAGAGCCCGTGACCTTATCGGCGAACTTATCACCGAATCAATCAACACAAGGGGAACTTCACCCGGCCTCCAGGCGCTTGCAGATCAGAAAGTAAGAGAAGTAAATGATCTCCTAAGGGCGGACGGCGAATTCGGTTCAGCCAGATAAGTAGATAAGTAAGAAAGGAATAACATTATGGAACATATGGTCGGTAAGAGCGGTTTTCTTGAACGTAATATTCATATCATCTTTCCCTTACCGGCCTTGTTCTTTGTATTCCTGTTAATGATTTTTCCGGTCGGCTATACACTTTTTTTAAGTTTTAGCGACTGGATCTTAACTTCCGGAAGGCCCATGAGATTCGTGGGCTTCCAAAGTTATGTAAAGGTACTTAATGAACCCCGTTTTATGATGGCGGTCTGGCGTACATTGGTATTTACCTTCGGGGTTGTAATAGTCGAAGCAATATTGGGTATCATCATAGCGCTTATTTTACATCGCGAATTCAGAGGAAAAGGACTGCTCAAAGTTCTTCTATTGTTACCGCTTGTTGTAACACCTGTCGCAATTGGTATTACATTCAGTTTGTTTTATGATCCCATGATTGGCTTTTTGAACTATGTGCTCAGTGTAATGGGACTTCCCACAAGCGCCTGGGTAAGAGACGCAAGTACCGTACTGCCTTCCCTAATGCTGGTAGATATCTGGCAATGGACGCCGATGATCGCATTGATTGTTCTTGCAGGCCTGTCCAGTCTTTCCAGCGAACCGTTTGAATCCGCAAGGGTAGACGGCGCAAACGGCGTACAAACATTTTTCCGCATAACGCTTCCGATGATCACACCGACGGTACTAACCGCCATTGTACTAAGGCTGGTTGACGCTCTAAAAACGTATGACATTATATTTGCCATGACAGGAGGAGGACCGGGATATTCCTCGGAAACGCTGAATATTCTGGCTTACAAATACAATTTTCAATACACTGACTTCGGTCCGGGGTCCGGAATGCTTGTATTCCTCTTTTTAATTGTACTGATTTTCAGTTTGGGTGTAATGCAAGTTCGTAAAAGATTTGAACTATAGGAAAGGGATGTATGAAGACTTCGTTTTTATTTAATCTGTTTTTTGTCATTCTGATACTGGTAATTGTAATTCCTATGATCTTCCCCTTTTTCTGGATGTTCATGTCATCATTTAAAAGTCAGGTTGATATTATTCACTGGCCTCCGAAGTTTATTTTTACCCCGACAATGCGAAACTTTGACAGGGTGTTCGGAGAGCAGAATTTTCTGATGTATTTAAAAAATTCAAGTATAATAGCACTCTCTGCAGTAATGGTATCTCTGCTTATTGGTCTGCCTGCAGCCTACTCCATTGCGCGCTTTAAACAAAAACGTATCCTGATGCTGATCCTCGTAGCAAGACTGATGCCCGGAATATCATTCCTTATGCCGTGGTATATCATTTTCTCGCGGCTCAGGCTTATGGATTCTTATGTTGCACTGATCCTCTCTCATATTCTTATTGTCATGCCTGTGGTTGTGTGGATCATGTCAGCGTACATAGAAACAATACCGGAAGAAATGGAAGCTTCCGCAATGGTTGACGGCGCTACCCGTCAACGGGCGTTTGTTTCCATAATACTGCCGCTTTCCATGCCGGGTGTAGTAACGAGTATCACATTAAGTTTTATTTTTTCGTGGAACAACTTCATGTTCTCCCAGGTTTTGAGCATGCAGAGAACACGGACTCTTCCTATCGCAGTTTATAACTTCCTGTCTTACGCAGAAAATGACTGGGGCGGGGTTATGGCTGCCGCCGTAGCGATAGTTACCCCGGCGATAATCCTTACAATGGTACTGCAAAAATATGTAATCAAGGGCCTTACCGTTGGTGCGGTAAAAGGATAAACTGGCTCTTTAAATAAAGGTTATATAGAAAATTACGCATAGTAAAAAAAAATTAGTGAGGTTAAGTATGTCATCTTTACAAATCCCTCCCGCAGCGGGAGCAAAACACGACCTGTTGACTCTTGGAGCCATAATAACCAGGCTGGATCCCGGCGTCGTTCCTTTTAAGGAAGCAGACACCTATTCTCTCCATGTTGCAGGAGGAGAATACAATGTAGCGAAGAACCTGGCTTCCTGCTTCGGCAGCAAAACCGCGGTTGCTACTGCCATGGTAGATTATCCCATCGGCCAGCGTATCGAAGCAGATGTCCGCAGAGCGGGAGTAACTCCGTATTACAAACGCTTCAAGCACGACGGCGTCCGCGGGCCCAATATGGCAATCGTCTGGAGTGACCGCGGACAGGGTGTCCGTGCGCCGGTAGTATTTTACAACCGCTCAGACGAAGCAGCACAGCAGTTAAAACCGGGAAGTTTCGACTGGAACGAAATCTTTGCAAAGGGAGCGGTGCGCTGGTTCCATTCAGGCGGAATATTCGCTTCCCTCTCCCCATCTACATCTGAACTTGTACTGGAAGCAATGCAGGCTGCAAAAAAAGCAGGAGCGGTTACTTCCTTTGACCTTAACTACAGGGCAAAACTTTGGGCAGTAGCTGCCGCAGAAAGGGGACTTTCACCTGCACAGGCAGAAGAAGAGTCTGCCAGAATTCTCCGGAAAATCGTATCTCATGTTGATATCCTTGTAGGAAACGAAGAGGATCTCCAGAAAGGCCTTGGACTCAAGGGTCAGGACGTAGAATCAAGCAGTAAGCTTGATCCTTCGGCATTCTTCGGAATGATAGAAAGCGTTGCAAAGGATTTCCCGAATATAAAGGCAGTTGCCACAACAATGCGGGAAGTCTACTCTACCAACAGGCATTCATGGAGCGCAGTGCTCTGGCTGGATGGGAAAAACTACATAGCTCCCACCTGTGAACTGGATGTTTTGGATCGTGTAGGCGGAGGAGACGGATTCGCATCAGGTCTATTTTATGGTCTCATGTCAGGAAAAAGCCCGGAAGATGCCTTAAAGCTCGGCTGGGCTCACGGTGCATTGCTTACCACCACCCCCGGTGATACATCCATGGTCAGCGCTGATCAGGTAGAAGCATTCGCCAAGGGCGGCTCGGCAAGAATACAGAGATAACAACTTCCTGGTAGTAAACTAGTTTCAGATTAAAAAAGGTATGCCCAACAGGCATACCTTTTTTTTGAGTGCTGGAATTTTGGATAAGCTCAGTTCACAATATTTGGATTCTTTCTCCCGGTTAATACATCAATAAGGTTTTTAACAGAACCGTCTGCCATGCCGTTTGTGGCTTCTGTGGTATGTGCGCCTGTATGAGGGGTTACTACAACATTATCCAGTTCAAAAAGAGGTGAAGGGCCGGGCGGTTCTTTTTCGAATGCATCAAGACCCATTCCGCCAAGATGGCCGGATTTAAGAAGCTCATAGGCGGCTTTCTCGTCAATTAGTCCTCCGCGGGATGTATTGATAATGACAGTGCCTTTCCTCATTGCCTTCATAACATGTTCATTTACAATATTTCGTGTCTCGTCCAGCAGCGGCAGGTGGAGTGAAATAAAATCAGCTTCTTTAATAACATCATCAAAGGAAGCGACTGCTATGCCATGCGCTTCGGCAAAGGCACGGTCAATATATGGATCAAAAGCCATGGGTTTCATGGAAAATCCCAATGCCCGTTTTGCCACTCCCTTTCCTACTGCACCAAGCCCGAGAAGACCAATCGTTTTTCCATAAAGCTCAAAGCCGTTGGAACGGGGCCACTCGCCCTCTTTGGTTTTTCTGTCAAGGAAAGGCACCCTGCGGGCGATACTCAAAAGCAGGGCAAAAGTAAGATCAGCAACCGCATTGGCGTTTACGCCGGGGGTATTACAGACAACAATACCCTTTTCCTTTGCCGCCGCCAAATCAACGCGATCGACGCCTGCGCCGTATCTGGATATAACTTTCAGTTTGGGAGCGTTTTCTATTACTTTACGGGTTACAAAATCAAGACCTGCGATATAACCATCACAATCGGCAAGAAGAGGAATTAGTTCATCTTCCGTAAGGGGTTTTCCTGTCGGGTTAAAAACAAGATCGGTCGTAAAGGACTTTAAAAGATCCATAGCGTACCCGCCCTTGTCCGGTTTAAATGATGTTGGTGTAACCAATACTTTCATATAATTGCCTCCTGTAGTATACTAATATGAGGTTACCTCAAAAAATCAAATTTAGCAACAAATATTATTCAGTAGGAGAAACAAAATGACAATTAAAGAAAAAGTAAACGAAACTTATTTAGTTCCTGTAGTCGTAATGGACGATGCGGCAAAAGCTATTGATGCGGGACGCGCACTTTTAGCCGGCGGCGTAAACATAATGGAAATAACCCTTCGCACTGCAGCAGGATTACAAGCCATTGAAAACGTCGCGAAATCCGGCCTGGATCTGCTTGTTGGAGCCGGAACCGTACTCTCTCTGGATAAATGCAAAGAAGCGATTTCCCGCGGAGCAAAGTTTATAGTTTCTCCAGGTTATGATCAGGAAATTGTAGAACACTGCCTGAAAAACAATATTGCGATATATCCCGGCTGCGTAACACCCACGGAGATAACAGCCGCAATCAAGACGGGACTTGATGTAATAAAATTCTTCCCGGCACAGGTTTATGGCGGAGTTGCGGCGATAAAAGCCCTTGCCGGTCCGTTCCCCGGGATCAAATTTATTCCGACAGGCGGAGCCGATAATAGCAACCTCGCTCAGTTTGTAATCCCTGAGGTAATTGCAGTAGGCGGCGGCTGGCTCTGTGACCGCAAGCAAATTAACGCAGGAGACTTCCAGACAATTACGTCAATTTGCGAAGCAGCGCGTAAAATAGTGGTACAAACCAGAAAATAATTTTTTTATATTCTATCTCACGGAGGGCACAGAGGACGCGGAGGTTACGGAGCAAAGTAAAATTTTTGTATCTGATCCGTGTGCTCTGCGTTCCCCAGTGACTCTGTGAGAAAAATTCGAAACTCACTTGAATACCGTATTAAACTGAAGACAAACAAGCTGAGCCGCTGTACGCCCGGTGTATACCGCTACAGGCAGTCCGCCTGCGGCCATGATTCTGTGTCCGGCAAAATATAATCCGCTTACGTATTTGGAATGTGCCGGGTGTGTTTTAATTTTATCTCCAACACCTACAACACTCATCCAGGAGCCGCGATATGCGCCGGTGTACCGCTCATAGGTTAAGGGCGTTGCGATATCAATTACTTCGATGTTTCCCTGCGCCTGCGGGTACTTTTTGCAAAGAGCGCGGCTTATCTGATCCGCCAATGCCTTTTTCTCTTCTTCGTACCGGCCTTCCTCCTTTGCCTTCTTCCAGAAGTCGTAAGTATCGCCCATGAATATTGTGGTAAGAGCTGAACAGCCCTCAGGCGAATATCCCTTATATTCGGAGTAATTGTAAAAACCGATTTCTGTCTCTGTTCTTCCCGCATATATAATCGGTTCATCAAGTTTCCATACAGGTATCTGCGGTTCAGGCAGTTTGCATCTGACGCCAATGCCGACAAAAGTACAAACTGCAGGTTTAGTGTTTTCGCGCATCTGCGCAAGCCATTGATCCTGCAGGGGTTTTTCAAACAACTGCTCATACGCGGCAATTGTTTCCTGCGTAACAATTACAGCATCTGCGTCCAATATGTCGTTTTCCAGTATCACGCCGGTAACGATATCATTCTCTATCCTGACTTTTTTAACTTTTGTTTTTAACAACAGCTGACCGCCAAGAGCATAAAAAGTTTTTACCATCCGTTCTACCATAGCAAGAGAGCCGCCTTCGGGATAACCGCCGTCGCCGGTATTCAATGTTGACAATGTAGCGATTAGGCTGACAGCTGTATAATCACCAGGCACAACGCAAAGCAGCCTTCGTATGCCGGGATGTTTAAACTGTGCCGTATAATCTTTACTGCTCATTTTACCAAGCTTTTTCAACTTAAAAAACGCGGGCAGCATTTTAAAAAGCATGCTCATTTTCATGCGTTTTGGGTTTTCTGCTGTGACCCCCTTTACATCCGTTACCGGCATTTCAAAACCAGAAAATGCTTCTACGTCTTTTAAAAGCATCCGGATCTGGCGTTTATCTTCAGGAGAAATCTCAAGAAAATGCCGGGCTGTCTTTTTTATGTCTCTGTAAAGAGTGATATTTTTTCCATCCCATTCTATGGTACTGAACTTTTCCTGTAATAGAACCGGCACATTGTCATTTAACGCACCTGTTTCCTTCCATACCTGATACAACTGAGTTTTTTGGCTTGAGCCGGTTAGCCAATGGACTGCCCCTTCAAACAGATAGCCTTTGCGTTTCCAGCTTGTGCACATGCCTCCTGCAATACTGTGCTGCTCGCATATAGTCACATTAAAACCGCTGCGCTGCGCATAAATGGCAGCTGACAGCCCCGAAATACCTGCTCCAATAACAATAACTTTTTTCATTTATGTCTCCTTATGATATCGACTATCCATTCACTGTCAGGAATGAGGATACCAGGCATCAGCGCCGCCAGTTCAGCAATTCCCTGCATTGCTCCCCAGAACGCAATTGCAACAGCCAACGGATCTCCTTCCTTTATCGAACCGTCTTTTTGTCCCTGTCTGATTTTTTTAACCGAAATAGTAATAATGTCAGATTTGGAAAGGAGCTCTTTTACAGATTCAGGCGCGGCATCATTACACCGCGCCTGCCCCATCAACACAAACATTTTTGCAACAAATGGTTCTGTTTCAACATACCGGATAATGTCTCGTGCCGCTGTACGGAAAAACTCCAGCGACTCTGCCTTTATGGCGGACAAAACAGTTTGAGGTCCTGAAATTCCGATCCTTATCAGTTCTTCATAAAGTTTTTCCTTGGATTCAAAATAATGAAACAACAACCCGATACTCATTCCAACCGATTGGGCAATATCCTGTATTTTAGCAGCTGCAAATCCCTTTCTGATAAAAACATCAAGAGCGGCGGACAGTATCTCCCATCGCCGTTTCTCTGCCTGTTCCTTCCTTTTCAACACTGAACCTCTTTTCACTGAATGTATATTCAATTATTCAGGAAAAATAAAAAATGTCAAGCAGATAGTCAGTAGGAAATTCCTTAAAAACCCGAGCGGAGCAAATAGCCGGCAGTTTAATGCAGTACTTGACACAATATAGTATTTTTAGTAGGCTGAAACTCCCGTTACTTGGCTATTTTTAAAATTCGGTTGATTTCGAAAATAGTCTGGAAAAATCGAATAAATCCGGCTTTTCCATTAAATAAAGGAAGCTTTTTTAAGACTGATGTTTTAAAAAGACTTAAGAAAAGGTAAATGTATGAAAACTGTATTTGCGAAACCCGCGTCGGTAAAAAGAAAGTGGTTTATTATAGACGCTGAAGGTAAGGTTCTGGGCAGAGTGGCGGCTAAAGTAGCAACCATCGTCCGGGGCAAAAATAAAGCCATTTTTGTTCCCAATATGGAAATTGGGGATTTTGTTGTTGTGATAAATGCGGAGAAAATAAAGTTAACCGGCAGAAAAACCCAGCAAAAGATGTATTACCGTCATTCAGGTTATACGGGCGGTCTTAAATCCAACAATTATGAAAAGGTAATGGAAAAACACCCGACACAACCGCTTGAACTTGCTATTAAAGGAATGCTTCCAAAGGGTCCATTAGGAAGAAAGATGGCGAAAAACGCCAAAGTTTATGCAGGAACTGAACATCCGCATGCCGGTCAAAAACCGGTACCCATCGAAGCATAAGACAGGAAGGAAATTATGATTAAGAATCTTGGAATAGGCACTGGAAGAAGAAAAACCTCGGTCGCGCGCGTTTATGTAAGAGACGGAAGCGGAAAGATTATCATTAACGGAAAGGATCTGAACATATATTTCCCTCAGGGAGAACATGTACTGATGGTTCGCCAGCCTTTAATGGTAACATCATGCGAAAACAAATACGATATACTGATAAATGTTTACGGCGGAGGATGCAACGGACAGGCTGGTGCTTGCCGTCATGGGCTTGCCCGCGCGCTTTGTCAGGTGGATCATACCAATTACGCAAGCTTACGCGCTAATGGTTTCCTTACACGCGATCCGCGCATGGTTGAACGTAAAAAATATGGGCACCCCGGTGCCCGCAAGCGCTTCCAGTTTTCCAAGCGCTAAATACGGCGCGCTGCTTCGCTTTGGTGGAGCAGCGTTTTTTTATTCCGCGCGCGCTTTACGTGCGTGTACAGAGGAAGGCAGGCGGTGGGGCGATCCTGTGAACTCTCGG
>Ga0123356_10002757_pt1 | contig 18666 bp, 15 predicted proteins | sample TergutEmb28metaG_2_FD_92546 | JGI IMG/M metagenome (GOLD analysis project Ga0123356, IMG submission 92546) | Embiratermes neotenicus P3 segment gut microbial communities from Petit-Saut dam, French Guiana - Emb289 P3 | ecosystem: Host-associated > Arthropoda: Insects > Digestive system > Gut ...
ATTACGGTTACTATGGCAGCAGCTTCACAACACTGGTCATTTATGATATCACCGACCGGACAGTTCCGAGTGAGCTTCGTCGAATATCTATGGATGGTTGGAGTGTGTCTACACGAGTTATCGGCGGTATAGTTTATCTTGTCACTACCAAATATATGTGGGGTATTCCTCTATCACACGCCGACAGTCCTTTTATCCTGCCATATGCCCGCGATACTGCTGAGAGTGAAGAGTATGAACCGCTTAGCTTTGACAGAATTCGATATGTCCCCGGCACATATGATACAAGTTATCTTCTTATCGGTGCAATCGATGTTTATAGCGATGATGCTTTTTCGCCAACTGCATATCTTGGAGCAGGCAGTAATCTTTACATGAGTCGTAATGCAATATACATCACAAATTACAGGTGGGTTGAGTCGCAAAGCACCGATAACGACCCAAATGTTTGGAGACCCGGTAAAGAGATGACAGAAATCATGCGTTTCGCTATCAATGGAACCAAAGTAAACTACTCGGGTAAAGGCATGGTGGACGGCTCTCCGATAAACCAATACAGTATGGATGAGCATAATGGCTACTTCCGCATAGCTACGACCGATTGGTCTGCCGGAACGTATGTAACAGTTCTTGATGCATCAAATATGCAAACAGTCGGACGTACAGAACCGCTCGCTCCCGGTGAGATGATGCATTCCATGCGCTTTATGGGTGATATGGGATACGTTGTTACATTTCTCAATGTAGATCCGCTCTTCACCATCGATCTTTCCAATCCGTATAATCCGAAAATGCTGGGCGAGTTGAAGATACCGGGTTTCTCGCAGTACCTCCACCCTGTCGGTGACGGTCTACTTCTTGGAATAGGTCGCGACACGCAAGAGATATATACAAGAGATGCAAATGGCGTTGAAACTGTGGTCGGGTTTAACGATGTTGGTATGAGAGTTACCCTCTTTGATGTGAAGAATCCGTTTGATCCGAAAGAAGTCGATGTTCTGAAGCTCGGTGAAGGTTGGACAGAAGTCAGTTACAACCCGCGCGCTCTTATGGTAGATTCATCACGTGGCCTTTACGGGTTCATCGCAGAGACATGGGATATAAACAGGGGCGGTAATGTCCAGTTCAATGGAATTCTTCTTAGTATCAACAACGAAAGACTTACGGTTGCAGCAAAAGTAACTCCTGATGGATATGTCGGTTCATGGGGCAGTCGCATGTGCTTCATCGGCAATACACTCTACTTTATACACCAAAGCGGCATCATTGTTTATGATTACAACAGTTTTGAAGAAGTTGGAAGTATCAGTTTCTAACAATCAGCAAGACAAGGGGACGGTTCTTTTGTCCTGCCGGCAAGGCAGGACAAAAGAACCGTCCCCTTGTCTTGTAAGAACTCGTAAGAAATTCTTCAGAATTACACGCATTTGTTTGTAAGATTTTTATTTTATCCTTACTGCGTAACTGTGATACAATGCAAAGGATGTGATGTAATTGGGAAAAGTAGAATAATATACGGAGGGCGTCCAACATGATGGATATTCTTATTTGTGATGATGACAAGGAAATAGCGGCGGCGATAGCTGTCTACCTCGAAAACGAAGGTTATAAGACCCATCAGGCGTTTGACGGCAAAGAAGCTTTGTCCGTACTTGAAGAGTTTGATATTCGGCTTATCATCATGGACATCATGATGCCGCGACTCGACGGACTAAGCGCTACGATGGAGATCCGTAAGAGCCGTAACATTCCGATCATAATGCTCTCCGCAAAGAGCGAAGATACTGACAAGATCTTAGGTCTCTCCGCAGGAGCGGATGATTATATAACAAAACCTTTTAATCCGCTCGAACTCATAGCGCGTGTGAAAAGCCAACTGCGGCGTTACACAGTTCTCGGCAGCATGCCTTCACCGGAAGAAGGTGTACATACAGTTGGCGGACTGACTATCGATGATAACCACAAAACCGTAACTGTTGACGGTGAGGATGTCAGACTTACTCCGCTTGAATACAAAATAGCACTTCTGCTCATACGCTTTCCCGGAAGAGTGTTTTCCATTGATGAGATATACGAGCGGGTTTGGGGTGAAGACGCATTTTGCGCAGACAATACAGTCGCCGTTCATATACGGCGGATAAGGGAAAAAATTGAAATCGACCCGAAGAATCCAAAATATTTAAAGGTGGTATGGGGAATTGGATACAAAATTGAAAGGCTGGACAGCCGTTAGAATAACATGTTTCGTTTTGATACTAGCTTTGTGCTTTACGGGACTTAACCGTTTACTGGCAGTAGCCATCAGATACGATGATACAGGTGTTTCACCGGAGGTAGTGCTGGTGGATTTGTCAACAGATCAGTATTTCTATGATCAAAACATGTGGCAGGCGTATCATCCTGCTTCTATTGTGGCTTATTATGGTAGTGAAGAAGCCATCCTTGCAGGACTTCATTTGCGTTGGTACGGTTACGATAGTTCTACAACTCAACATTATGACGACTCAGATGAATATGATGATTATCATGAGCAAAACTTAACAGAAGAGAGTTGGATCGAGCTATGGACTCCGGACAAAAAATTCTACTATTCGACTGTATCAGGCTTTTCGAGTATTATGGGATTCGCTCTGTATTCACAAGGGATTCGTGAACAGCATGAAGCGGAAGCTATTCAGAATCAGCTCAATGCTTTTAGGGAAGCGCTTGATTACCTGAACAACACTCCGGGGTTAGTTTACTACGTTGGCGTTGACATGTCTGCATTAGTCCAAAGTGTTTATGTGACGACGCTGGACAGGTTCCGGGAAATCATTAGTAGAGATGGAAATACAGACAATTTCAGTATCAATGTCGAAATGGACATTGATAACATTGAAGATTATCAACGTAGTGTCATTGAACAGTATTTTGGAATCGATGTTGATGAAGTTACCGGAGTGTGGCGGCGAAATGTTGTTGAGTACAGTAACTTAGCAGATAACATGCGCAATGTTGATTTCTTTGAGTCACAGCCTGTTTATTACATTATGCTTGATGATCAAAGTGTCTTGCTGTCTTTTGGCCGTGATTTTGCCAGCTATGATGATTCTCAGCCGACATTTGGAGTAAGAGAGATATATCTCGCTTTTTCCGATAATGAGATCAATTTTCAAAATGATCTATATTCAGTGACCCGAGACGGATATATCGTTGATTTTAGTATCATTGCTGCCTCGATTATACTGGCATTAGGCTTGCTGGTTGTCCTTCTTATCGCTACGGGTAGAAAGTATAAAGTGGTCGCCGGAGAGTCCGGTGATGATTCGGTTCCGGTCACCAGAGTTCATTTTACTGCTCTGGATAAACCATATTGGGATTTTGGTCTTGTTTTCGTCATCTGCTGGACGCTGCTCATTGCTTACTTTAGCATCCTTATTACTGATACATTATGGCCTCACAGGAACATCACAGCGATGAATATCCTGTTCGCAGCAGTGACTTTACTTGCGGTCCCGCCTGTACTACTTTGGATTACAAGTTTAGCAAAACGTATAAAAGCCGGGCAGTTCTGGAAGCACACTCTTGTGTACGCAATAATCACTAAGTGTCTTTTCAGATTTCTGCGTTTTTGCATACGTGCAATCAGGTCATTATGGAGCGGCATGCGACTTTCACTGAAGATTGCTGCTATCTCTTTCGTTTCGTTTTGTATGATGTTTTTTGTAGGAGTTATAGGTGCTGTAACCCGAGGCGCCGGTACGATATTTGTTGTATCATTGTTGTTTATTGCTGTTATTGCAGTTTTGCTGTTACTATACGCTAATCGCATACGCAGGTTGGAGCTGGGCGCACGTGCTGCAAATGAAGGTGATTTCAACACCCCTATCGATGCCGGAGGCGGCGAACTCGGAAGCATAGCTAACTCTATCAACAATATCACAGCCGGAATAAACATTGCCGTCGAAGAGCGTTTGAAGAGCGAACGGCTAAAAACAGAGCTAATAACGAACGTTTCACATGATATAAGAACGCCACTCACTTCGATCATCACATACACCGATTTGCTTGATCGTGAAGGTCTGGATTGCGTTAAAGCACCGGAATATCTCGACGTGCTAAAGCAAAAATCCCAACGCTTGAAAACACTCACAGATGAGCTTTTTGAAGCAGCAAAGGCTGCAACCGGCAACATCGATGTAAATCTCACTGATTTGAATGTCGGGTCGCTGATAAATCAAGTACTGGGTGAACTTGACAGCACCATAAAAACATCCGGTCTTGATATGCGTGTCAATCTTGCGGAAAACCTGTATGCAAGAGCTGATGGAAGATTGATGCAGCGCACAATGGAAAACCTTCTGTCAAATGTAATCAATTACTCACTCCCGGGTTCGCGAGTATACCTTGATGCTTATCTGTCAGAAGATTCTTATGCCCGTATAGATATTAAAAACATTTCAGCAACTGAACTGAACTTTGACCCCTCGGAGCTAACCGAACGCTTCAAACGCGGCGACAACTCACGCACAGACGGCGGTAGCGGTCTTGGATTGTCAATAGTTCAAAGCTTCATTACTGCTCAAAACGGTAGGTTTGATATCTCAATAGACGGTGATTTGTTCAAAGCAACTGTCACTTTGCATACCCCGCTAACATCACCTGTACCGAACGAAGATTGATTATATAGAACGATGTTGGCAACATACCCTACAATGCAGCTGTATAAGCAGATCTGACTTCCGCTGAAAAGAATAATGAACCCAGAGCACAGATAACATCACTCTCCCCTGCTGTCTTTAGCGCTTCGGAAACGCCGTCACTGACTGACCCGCAGTCGACAACCGGTACTCCGAAGCGTTTTAGTTTTTCTGTTAGTTCTTTTGTACACATTGCGCGTGGGTTATCGGGCTTTACGACTATGAATCTTTCTGCAAGAGGAGCAATGTGAGCTATCATTTTGTCAACTTCTTTGTCCGCCATAATTCCAATCAAGAAGATGACTTTAGGGCGACTGAGCTTTGCATTATCGCCAAAGTGACTGTTTAAGCTCTCTGCAGTAGCTTCCATTCCTTGGGGATTATGTGATCCATCTAAAATGAACACCGGTTTTTGTCCCAGCACTTCGAACCTGCCGGGCCATTTGACCGAGGCTATTCCTTTAATTATATCGTCGTCGGTGATTTTGTATCCTTTATCACGCAACATTTCAAGTGCTGTGATTGCCAGAGTCGCATTTTTTGGCTGGTACGCACCAATAAGCGGGAGCATTATTTCCCCATATGGTTTAATACGGAGATTTAAACCTTCAAGCGAAAACTTTTGATCGATTAATCGTGTGAAGTCGACCTTTCTTAATCTTGCTCCGTGTTCTGATGAAATCCTCTCAAATACGCTTTCCACTTCCGGCTCGCCTTCGTATATCAACACATCTCCGCCTGCTTTGATGATCCCTGCTTTTTCGCGGGCAATGTCGCTAATCGTAGGTCCGAGTTCTTTGACATGGTCATATCCTATCGCTGTTATTACTGCAAGTTCCGGCGTCTCAATAACATTTGTAGAGTCAAGTCTTCCGCCCATTCCGACTTCCAGGACAACTATATCGCAAGCTTTGTTCAGAAAGTGTTTCAGTGCGAGCGCTGTTATTATTTCAAACTCCGTAGGAGAATCTTCCATAGCATCCGCAAATGGTTTTATTTCGTTTACTAACGACTCAAGCTCATCATCTGATATAAACTCGCCGCTAACTTGTATACGTTCGTTAAATTGCAAGACGTATGGTGATATAAAGAGTCCTGTCTTGTAACCTGCTTCCTTTAAAACGGTCGCTATACATATAGATGTGGAGCCTTTTCCGTTTGTGCCGGCAACATGGACGAACTTTAGCTGTTTTTCCGGATTTCCCAATGCTTGAAGCAGCTCTTCTGTGCGTTCAAGTCCGGGCTTACTCCCCTGCCATTTAACGCTGTGTATATACTCAAGTGTTTCTGTTATTCCCATTAATAACTACCTCGCTTTGCTCTGTCTTGAGACCGGTATTTTCCCTTCTTTCAAGACAAACCGATTATATCATAGTTTTATCATAGTTATAGACATTTGTGCAAAAAGCGTGTATAATTATGCACCATGCATAATGTACATATAAGGAGTTGTGGATATGATATCTGAGAAAATGTTGAAGCTTACTAAGAGTAATTCTGTGATACGGGCTATGTTTGAAGAAGGAAACAAGCTTGCAACGATCCATGGTCGCGAAAATGTTTATGACTTCAGCCTGGGTAATCCGAACATCCCTTCACCTCCTGCAGTCAATAACGCTATAATCGATATAGTAAAGCACGAAGATTCCGTCGCACTTCACGGTTACATGAGCAATGTCGGCTATCCTGCTGTCAGAGACGAAATCGCAAAATCGTTAAACACCAGATTTGACACTTCGTTCGATGAAAGCAATATTATCATGTCCTGCGGTGCTGCCGGTGGATTAAATGTTGTCTTGAAAACTTTGCTTAACCCCGGTGATGAGGTAGTTGTAATATCACCATTTTTTGTTGAGTATGGTAATTATGTAAGTAATTTTGGCGGTGAGCTCGTTATTGTTCCTGCATCACGTTTTGATTTTCAACCTGATGCTGACACCGTACGTAAGGCTATTACTCCAAAGACAAAAGCAATAATTCTTAACTCTCCAAACAATCCTACCGGTGTTGTCTATACCAGAGACACGATCAAACAGCTCGCTACTGTATTAGAAGAAAGAGCATTTGAATATGGCGCACCAATATACCTGATTTCTGACGAACCATATCGTGAGCTTACATATGATGGTGTCGAGGTTCCGTTTCTTACAAAGTTCTATAAAAATACGATCATATGCTACTCTTGGTCGAAATCGCTTTCTCTACCCGGTCAACGAATCGGCTACATAGCAATACCCAGTGAAATAGACAATTTTGAGCTCATTATCGATGCTGCGGGTATCGCGACTCGTATTCTCGGTTATGTTAACGCCCCGGCGCTGATTCAGAGAGTCGTAGCAAAATGTCTTTTTGAGCAGACTAATATTAACGCATACGACACAAATCGAAAGTTACTGTATGATGGCTTAATAGACCTCGGTTTTGAAGCGGTATTCCCGCAGGGTGCATTCTATTTATGGATAAAGACACCTGTCTGCGACAAGGAGTTTGTTGAGGCTGCAAAGAAATACAACATACTTTTGGTGCCCGGCTCGGCATTTACTTGCCCCGGTTATGCAAGAATCGCATACTGCGTCGCTAAGGAGACTATCGAGAACTCATTACCGGCGTTTAAAAAACTGGCTAAAGACCTTGGATTGACTAAAGCAAAATGATGCTCCAGCATAAATGTTATAGAAAAGGATACACACATGGAAACTAAAAAAACAATTTTATCCGGTATTCAACCGAGTGGCCCTCCAACTCTTGGGTCATACTTGGGTGCCTTAAGAAACTGGGCTGCATTATCCGATGAGTATAACTGTTATTACATGGTTGTCGATATGCATGCAATTGTTGCCCGTCAGGATCCGGCAATACTGCGGAAAAATCAACTGGAGCTGCTGGCTCAACTGATTGCTTGTGGACTTGATCCTGAAAAAAACGTACTTTTTATTCAAAGCCACGTTCCGGCGCATGCACAGCTCACATGGGTACTTAACTGCTATACGATGTTTGGCGAGTTATCGCGTATGACACAGTTTAAAGATAAATCGGCAAAGAATGAGGATAACATTAATGCAGGTCTTTTTACATATCCTGTATTACAAGCTGCAGATATTTTATTATATCAAGCGGATCTTGTTCCTGTCGGTGCAGATCAAAAGCAACATGTTGAGCTCACTCGTAACATCGCTGTACGTTTTAACGGTATTTACGGAGATGTATTCAAACTACCGGAGCCCTACATCCCAAAAGTTGGCGCAAGAATAATGAACCTGCAAGACCCGACGAGTAAAATGTCAAAATCCGAAGTTGCCGATGGAGGATGTGTCTTGCTAATGGACAAACCCGAAGATATAATGCGCTCATTCAAACGTGCTGTTACAGATAGTGAAACAAGTATACGCTTTGACCCTGATACTAAGCACGGAATATCAAATCTTATTCAGATTTATTCTGTTTGCACAGGTAAGGATTTTAAAGAAATAGAAAATGAGTTTGAAGGTAAAGGGTATGGAGACTTTAAACCTGTTGTTGGTGAAGCTGTAGTCGAACTGCTTCGACCGATTCGCGAAGAGACCTTGAAACTCCTTGCCGACAAAGCATATCTTAATACGGTCATTAAAAGTGGTGCAGAAAAAGCATCTTATATGGCTAACAGGACGCTGCGAAAGGTATATAAAAAGATAGGTTTTATCGCCCCGGAGGGATAAGCTTAAATAACAGAAAACGCTGCCCTTTTATGTAAGGACGGCGTTTTTACGATTTTTATGGTTTTATGGTTAGTATCAGAGGCGCATATCTTCTTCTTTTACCTTCGTAGCACCTGATCTTTGTGTATACTCAGGTTTACGTTTTGTCGGTTCATAACGGAATACTCCGCATCTACCTTCATCAGACATGATGCCTCGCTTACTGCAAGCTACCTCACCAAAACCTAAAGTCATACCAAAATTACAATATGTGCAGCATGGTTGTATATTACGTCTGAAAAGCAATATGAACTACTCCCCTCTCCGGTCGATTCATTATGATTCTAAGGCATTTTATCACATCATTTGATTTATCACAACTTTTTTTTACTTCCCTGTTTTTTGATTTCCTTGTTTTCATTGTGATTATGTTTTACATACCGGCATATCCCGGCTAAACAGCATCTGCTGCAAGCCGGGCTTCTTGCTGTGCAAACAGCCCTTCCGTGCAGCACAAGGCGATGACAGAAATCAGACGATTTCTCAGGTGGCAGAACCTTACGTAGTTCGGTTTCTATTTTGACCGGATCCTTTAGATCGACAAAGCCGATGCGGTTAGTGAGTCTGATACAATGGGTGTCAACTACAACTGCCGGTTTCCTGTGTATGTCTCCAAGTATTAGGTTGGCAGTTTTTCTGCCTACTCCGGGCAACCTGAGTAGTTCCTCCATCGTATCCGGCACTCGCCCTTTGAATTCTCCGAGGAGCATTGCTGACGCTACAATTATATCTCTTGCTTTCACTCTGTAAAACCCACAAGGGTGCACGATTTTTTCCATATCCTCTATATCTGCGCCTGCGAGTGCCTTAAGAGTCGGATATCGTTTGTACAACACTGGTGTCACAGTGTTTACACGTGCGTCCGTACACTGCGCTGCAAGACGTGCGGCAAATAGCAGTTCATAATCCTTCTTGTACATGAGAGCGCATATCGGCTCAGGATAACTCTCTTCGAGCTGTTTAATTATCTCCAGAACTTCCACATTTGAAAGCATAAAGTACCTCTTGACTTTTGCAAAAGTGTTTCTTATCGACTGACATGATATTTACTAAATTATTGTATCATGTTCTTATTGATATTTATACAGTTGTTATATATAATCATTAATGACGAAAATAAAAAAACCGTAGGAGGGAAGTCAGTGATAAGAGAACTAATGTCATTCATTTCAAATTATGATCAGGAAGTCGGAAAGTCCATCGAGAAGGAATTTGTCCGCCAACGCAGGAATATCGAGCTTATTGCATCCGAGAATTGTGTCAGTGAAGCCGTAATGTTGGCGCAGGGTACGATACTTACGAATAAGTATGCTGAAGGATATCCGGGGCGCCGTTACTATGGCGGTTGCGAAGAGGTAGATGTTACGGAGTCTCTCGCTATCGAACGTGCAAGGAAACTCTTCGGCGCGAATTTTGCTAATGTCCAGCCACATTCCGGAGCGAGTGCAAACTTCGAGGCGTTTATGGTTTTATGTCAGCCGGGAGATACGATCCTCGGTATGAACCTCGACCATGGGGGTCATTTAACTCACGGACATCCGGCAAATTTCTCGGGTAAATACTATAAGGTCTTTGCATATGGCGTAACGCCCGATACAAATACGATTGATTATGATGAGGTTCTCAAAATAGCAAAAGAATGCAGACCTAAGATGATCGTAGCAGGCGCATCGGCATATCCAAGGCAAATCGACTTTAAGAAGTTTTCTGAAATCGCAAAAGAAGTTGATGCATACTTGCTGGTCGATATGGCTCATATTGCCGGTCTTGTTGCTGTAGGAGAGCATCCGGACCCTGTACCGTATGCAGACATCGTAACAAGTACAACACATAAGACACTTCGCGGTCCGCGCGGTGGCATAATTTTGACAAATGATGAGAAACTTGCAAAGAAAATTGATTCTGCAGTTTTCCCGGGTGCTCAAGGCGGGCCTCTCATGCACGTTATTGCAGCTAAAGCAATTGCATTGGGCGAAGCTCTCAAACCAAGCTTTAAAGAGTATCAGCTCCAGGTTCTTAAAAATGCCAAAGCGCTTGCAAGCGGGTTTATCAATGAAGGCTTCGATTTGGTTTCGGGCGGTACAGACAATCACCTTATGCTTGTTGATTTGCGTAAATTCAATACTACAGGCAGTGATATGGAAAAACGTCTTGATGATGTCCATATAACAACTAACAAGAATAAGATTCCAAACGACCCGCAACCGGCGACCATCACAAGCGGTCTTCGCATTGGAACACCTGCAGTTACAACACGTGGATTCCGTGAAGAAGAAATGAAGAAAATCGCTGAGCTTTTCCGTATTGCCGCGTCTGAATTTGACACAAGGGCAGACTATATACGCGATGAAGTAAGTAAGATGTGTGAGAAGTATCCATTATATGATTAAACCTAGGTTTTCTCTTGTTCCACAGTATACATTTCGCAGTATCACTGATGTCACGACGGGTTTTCTTGAGCAACTCGGCATCAAGTTTCTCATGCTGGATTTGGATAACACGATTGCAGCATACAACGAACATGTACTCATTGACGATATCTTTTCGTGGATAGAAGGTATAAGGAATAGCGGCGTAGAGTTGTTTCTCATATCAAATACCACTCGTTTAAAACGTGTGCAGGCTTTTGCCGAATCGATCGGGGTCGACTATATTATGCAATCTTACAAGCCTTCTCCCGTAAGCTTGCAAAGAGCTATGAAAATTAAAGGACACAACTCCGGTGAATCTGCTCTTGCAGGCGACCAGGTATTCACCGATGCGCTTGCAGCAAATCGAGCCGGAGTAGTTTCCATAATTGTTCGCCCGAGACGTTTTACCAACCCGTTTCTAGCACTGCGGTACTGCTTTGAAGTACCGTTTCGTGCGATGTGCAAAAACAAATACTAAAGGAAGACGTACACAAAAGTATATAATAACTAGAATGGAGCCTAATAAATGAGCAATATTGAGAGAATCAGACAGGTTTTGCCTAAGTACAAATGCGACGCTATACTTATCACAAACCAGATCAACAGGTTGTTTGCTACCGGCTTTTCATCAAGTGCAGGTGTATTACTTGTGACCGCAGACAAGGCTTGGTACTTCGCCGACGCACGATACATAGAAGCGGCAGAAACTGCCGTCAAGGATGCAGAAGTTGTCCTTATAACAAAAGATGAGACGATCGTCGAAAGCGTTAATAAAGTGATCAAGAAAATCGGAGTTGCATCAATTGGATTTGAAGATGGTTCAGTTTCATACTCAAGCTATAAGGATTGGTGTGAGGCGCTTGGTAAAGAGTTGATTCCCGCCCAACAATTGATCAATGACTTACGTGAGATAAAATCCCGTGCTGACCTGGAGAAAATGATTCAGGCACAGCGCCTTGCGGAAAAGGTTTTTAATGAGATCCTTCCGATGATAAGCACAGACATAACCGAGAAGGAGTTGGCTGCGGAAATCGTTTATCGCTCATGGAAAAGCGGGGCTGACGAAGAGTCGTTTAATCCAATCGTAGTATCAGGTCCAAATTCGAGTCGTCCTCACGGAGTACCCGGCAACGGGAAAATCGGCAAAGGCTTCTTGACGATCGATTTTGGTGTAAAGCTTGATGGCTGGGTCAGTGACACTACCAGAACGCTATGTGTCGGAGAGCCGGATGCAGAGATGGTCAAAGTGTATAACACTGTTCTTGAAGCACAGGAAGCCGGAATCAAAGCAGTGCGAGGTGGAATAAAGGGAGTCAATGTCGACACTGCTGCAAGAACTGTTATCGAAAATGCCGGATATGGTGAGTACTTTGGACACGGTTTCGGTCATTCTATTGGACTCGAAGTACATGAAACACTTAAAGCATCACAGATATCAAAGGATGTTTTGCCGACAGGTGCTGTTATTTCCGCCGAACCGGGCATATATCTGCCGGGTCGCTATGGTGTCAGGATTGAAGACATCCTCTACATAACAGAAAACGGCTCCGAAAACATAACAAATCTACCAAAGGAACTCACTATACTCTGATTTCCATGGCATTATTTGTCTTGCAATATTGCATAAAATGGGATAGAATACAGAGTGGTGAAGTAAGGAGGAGCATTAATGATTTCTGCTGGTGATTTTAAGAACGGAGTAACATTCGAGTGGGATGGAAAGGTCATGCAAGTTGTCGAGTTTCAGCATGTCAAGCCCGGAAAAGGTGCCGCATTCGTTCGAACAAAAATCAGAAATGTTATTACCGGATCTGTAATAGAAACATCTTTTAATCCTTCGGATAAGTTTGAAAACGCTTTTGTTGAACGTCGCGATATGGAATACAGTTATAGCGACGGCGACCTATATTACTTCATGGATCAGGAAACCTACGAACTTGAACCCGTTGACCAAAGTCTCCTGGGAGACAGCTTCAAGTTTGTTAAGGAAAACATGATATGTAATATTCATTCTTATAAAGGGAAAATTTTCAACGTAGAACCGCCCAACTTCGTTGATTTGGAAGTTACCGCAACAGACCCCGGGCATAAAGGAGATACAGCTACCAATGTCCTCAAACCGGCTACTGTTGAAACCGGTGCAGAGGTTAAGGTTCCCCTGTTTATTGATGAAGGGGAAAAAATACGCATAGACACAAGAACCGGCGAATACATGGAACGTACAAAAGGATAAAAAACGGAGGTATATTTGCACTATGACTATCAAAGAAAAAGTCGCTTATCTTGAAGGACTGGCAGAGGGTCTAGAAGTCGAATCAGTAGAGAATGGAAAGCTTTTCGCAGCTATTATTGATGTTCTCGTAGAGATGGCTGACGAAATCGAAGAGCTGAACGAAAACGCTCTTGATATCGGTGAAGAGCTTGACGCAATTTCTGACGATTTGGCTGAAGTCGAGGATTTCTTACTTGATGATGAGTATGATATTGACGATGAGGACTTTGATTTCGACTTTGACGATGGCGATGATGATGGCGATTATGACGACGACGATGATGACGAGAATTATGGCGGCGACGACGACGATGATGACGATCATTGCTGTGCAGTTTGCGGCAGCAAAGACGTTTCTGATGATGATGTTACTTTTACAATCGATGTCAACTGTCCCGAATGTAATGCCGAGTTAGAACTCGACGAAGATGACATTGCTAACGAATCAGTCGTGTGTCCTGTATGTAATAACCTGATAGAACTGGAAATCGACGAGATTGACGACTACGATGACGAGGACTAGATCGGGCTCGTAGCTCAGCTGGGAGAGCGCCGCGTTCGCAATGCGGAGGTCGAGAGTTCGATCCTCTTCGAGTCCACCATCAACAAAACGGCTTGATTCCACTAGGTTTCAGGCCGTTTTCCCATGTTTGATTTTTTAGAATCAAGGTTTCCCCTATGCATTCTTTTGGGAATACGCTATAATGCTTATAGTTTCGTAAAATAAATAATCATTAATTATTACTATAAAGAAAGGTTTGATATCATGATTAAAGTTGAAGCATTTATTGACAATGTATGACCGTATTGTGTTAAGGGATTGGAGTATCTCTCAGAAGTATTACCTAAGTATCAAAACATAGAAATTTCGTGGAAGCCCATTGAAGCACACCCGAGAAACGAGGAGCCTGATCATAGACCTTATGTAGACTTGATCGTGCAAGGTTGTTTGTATATTCAAGAGACAGGCGGTGATGATTTTGCTTTTATAAACAGGGTGTATAAAGCGCATTTTGATGAAGAGTTAAACGTCGAAGATGTATCTGTCCTTGCAAAGTGTGCCGAAGAATCGGGTGTTGCAGATGTAACTGCGTTCAAATCTGCTCTTACAACTGCAAAGTACGAAAAAGCAATGCTTGATGCTAACGATTATGCCTACGAGCAAAAAGGTGTCTGGGCAGTACCGACATTTGTTTGTGGCGATATACGCCTTGACGCTGTCGGAGGCGTTGGTATAACAAAAAAGCAGCTTGACGACTTTTTCAAGAAGTTTTGTTAGATGGTATAAATCGACACGGCAATCCAGACGTAGCACTATAGTAAATGATGCAAACTACAGGCTTTGGAGACTGGATTGCTTCGTGCGCTCGCGATGACGTGGCTAGTAATGTAATACCAGAGGGCATTGCTACATGCAATGTCCCCGGATTTTAGTTGTTATTATTACAGACCGGGATATACTACCATACGTTTTTTCATCGTTTTGTTCAACATTTTCTACATAATTGTCAGAGTAAAACGATTATTGACGAGGAGGGTATATTAGAAGTAAAATTGTATCTAAATATGTGCAAGATTTAGGACGATTAGGGGCAAGATTCTATGTGGAAAATCAAAATAGTAATAACATTCATGATCGCGTTCTTGCTCTGCGGCTTTGTTGGTTTTCTTACTGTTCAAAACAGGATCAACACTGAAAGAGAACAGACAGAGCGGCTAATACTTGAGCACAGCAATAGGTTAAACGATATTATTTCCAAACAGCTCCATAAAACACAGGCATTGGCAGCGCTGGTCATAAGAGGAGACGGTACTGTAGATAACTTTCAAAGGACAGCGACTGTACTTGCACGAGACGTACCGACACTTGCAAACTTTCTGCTGGCACCCGACGGGGTCGTAACGGATGTATATCCTTTGGAGGGAAACGAGGCTGTTTTAGGCTTGGACTTTTTTAATGAAGCCGGACACGCAGGAAATATAGAGGCAATCCTAGCAAGGGATACCGGCGAATTAGTAATGGCCGGGCCTTTTATGTTGCGGCAAGGAATCATGGGACTGACAGGCAGATATCCCGTATATATCGACTCTGATACGGAGGGAAGGATCTTCTGGGGACTGGTTTCAGTTTCACTCAAGTTCCCTGAAGCTCTGGATGACACCGGGCTTTTTATGCTGGATAACCGGGATATCTCTTATGAGTTATGGAGAATCGATCCGGATACATTGGAAGAGCAAGTGATTGCAGGTAACAGCAACCTTCATGCTTTAAACACCGCGTATATGGAAAGGCTTGTAAGAATTCATAACGCAGAATGGTACTTCCGTATTTACATGACCGGTTCATGGTATGAGTATCCCGAAACATGGATATCTTTATTGGTTGCTTTGTCAGTGAGCCTTTTTATTGCCTTTGTAATGCAGTCTAAACGAGCTACTGAAGAGCACGCCGCAAGAGTACAAGATGCGACGCAGGCAAAAAGTAAATTCCTCGCCTTCTTGAGTCATGAAATGCGCACACCGATGAACTCGATAATCGGCATTTCCGGCATAGAGTTGGAAAACGAAGTTCACTCTCCGGATGTGATTGATGCATTCGGAAGAATAAACAACTCAGGCAGAGCATTATTAGGGATAATAAATGATATTTTGGATTTGTCAAAGGCCGAAACGGGTAAACTTGACATCATACCTGTCAAGTACGATTTGGTAGACTTAATAAACGAGACAGCACTTCTGAACGTCATGCTGATCGGTGAAAAGAACATAAAGTTTATTGTAAAAGCCGCCGAAACCTTGCCAAAGACTCTTTTAGGAGATGATCTGCGCATCAAGCAAATATTGAACAATATTCTTTCAAACTCAATTAAGTACACAGTTGACGGAGAAGTAACATTTGGAATCGACTCTGAGATCGACGGAAACAACATAGACTTGATATTTACCGTTAAAGATACCGGGCGTGGCATGACACAAGAGCATCTTACCGCTTTATATGATGAGTACGCAATGTTTGGTAAGGATGTCGACCGCAAAACAGAGGGCACCGGTCTCGGCATGAGCATCACAAAAAAACTTGTCGAAATGATGAGTGGCAGGATCGATGTGGAAAGTAAGCCGGGTGTCGGCTCCACCTTTACAGTGTTTATTCCTCAGGAATCAGTAGATGTAGTTCCAATCGGCAAAGAGCTTGCCGGGAGAATAAACGACTTTAGTTATACACATCACAGAGATAAGATAAAACTGATACGTGAAAGCATGCCGAATTTTAGTGTTTTGATCGTTGATGATGTTGAGGAAAACTTATTTGTTGCAAAGGGATTGATGAAGCCATACAATTTACAGGTTGACACTGCGGCAAGCGGGTATGAAGCTCTCGAAAAGGCTCGTGCCGGTAACACCTACGATATTATTTTTATGGATTATATGATGCCGGGGATGGACGGGATCGAGACGACTAAACTACTCCGTGAAGAAGGGTATATACATCCAATAGTAGCATTGACAGCGAACGTTGTCGCAGACACAAAAGATACTTATATCGAAAGTGGTTTTGATGATTTTATTCCGAAACCTTTTGATGTGGTTGAGCTGGATAGTATCCTGAAGAAATACAACCAAATCAGACAAACCAAAGCCTCATTACTAACATCCCGCCTAAAAAATGTTTCCGGTCTTGATTTTGACTCTGCGCTGAATGCTATCGGAGGCATGCAAGACATGTATATAGATACCGTAAAAATCACAGCCCGGGTGATGCCCGAAAGAATAGATAGACTTGACAGTTTTATAAGCAACGATCTTGAGTCTTTTAGAATTGAAATTCACGGTGTAAAAAGTGTTTTAACAAATATTGGAGCAAATATACTAAGTATCAGTGCCGCACAGCTTGAAAGTGCCGCTGTTGACTCTGATATGCCATATATAAATGAAAACTATCCGATATTCAGGGCCGGCCTGGCTTCATTATCTGAAGAGCTGAATGAAGCATTAAAATCAGGATCAGCCGGAGCCAAAGAAAGCGCCGACACGACTTTGCTCCCGAAGATAATCTCGGAAGCTAAAGCTGCCACCGAAGCTTACGACAGTATGCTGGCATTGGAAATCTTATCTCCATATATTGATTTTTCATATGATCCTGAAACAGATGAGTTACTTCAGAAGATCGTTTTTTCACTGGAAGCATCCGATTATGAAAGTGCGCTGGATAACATAACCGCAATGGAGGATTTACAAAATGGATAAACAATACTACTATATGGGTATAACTGAACTGGTAATACCTCCAAGTGCGCCTTTTGACGAGGTTCATGCTGCTATCAACAGATTTATTGATGCGCTGCCTACCCTTGCTAATGAGCTTTCCGAGAGCATAAGGGTCATGGAGTATAAAAGTCTTTCGGAAACTCTTGAGACAGCACTCCCTATGATCACCGACATATATGCTAAGTTGTTGGAATCAGATATGAACTTGATCATCCGCAGAATAGAGCGGACCGGATATCCATCCGATCTGGTAGCGGCTTTTATTGCAAACCTTATGACATTGTCGATCAAATTACAAAATGCTCAGTATTACGGTAATGAAATCGGGCATATAAAAAATGTTGAAGTATTCACGGATATCGTACATACTCTTTCGACATTTATAACTCTGCTTGATGAAGGTGATTATAAAGAAGCGCATAAAATACTGTCTGCTATGAATGTTTTCGACGAAGAAATCGCTTATGCCTTTGACAGGATACTCAGCTCGACAGTGACCAATGATTATAATTTAGCAAGAGAAGAAGCGTTTAAACTTAAAGAAGAGCAGGTCAAGTATCTCCAACAATGTGCCGGTTACAATTATGCCGTTAAGGTACTTGCTGTTGATGATATGCCGGAAAGTCTGTCGTTTATAAGTAATGTTTTGAAAAACCATTTCAAAGTCTTCCGTGTAACAAATGGGCAAACAGCCTTAAAAGTTCTCAAGACACAGGAGATAAGCCTGGTCATTCTTGATATCGATATGCCGGAAATGAATGGCTACGATCTGGCGGCTGAGATAAGAAAAATCCCTGCATATGCAAGGGTTCCAATTATTTTCCTGAGCAGCAACTCCACAAGGGAGCATATTCTTAAAGCAAAACAGGTAGGTGCAGTTGATTTCCTCATAAAACCAACCAATTATGAATCTCTGTTATCTTCTGTTATCAAGAATATGGATCTATAGAGAGAGACAAAAAAGCTGATGAAGCATCATCAGCTTTTTTAAGTATTAACTTGCCTATCAAGCAGATATTTACACAACGTCTCGAATACTTTTTCAATATCAAGCGGTTTGCTAAGATGACTGTCCATTCCGGCTTCTATACATTCATCAATATCTTCCTTAAAAACATTAGCTGTCATTGCAATAATTGGCAGATTTTCGCTATTGCACAAAGGCAAGGCGCGAATTCGCCGGGTCGCTTCAAGCCCGTCCATTACAGGCATCTGAACATCCATGAATACAATATCGTACTTGTCAGGTGCAGATGTTATCAAACTCAGAGCTTCTTTGCCATTTTCAACACAGTCAATGAGCA
>Ga0123356_10002758_pt1 | contig 18655 bp, 20 predicted proteins | sample TergutEmb28metaG_2_FD_92546 | JGI IMG/M metagenome (GOLD analysis project Ga0123356, IMG submission 92546) | Embiratermes neotenicus P3 segment gut microbial communities from Petit-Saut dam, French Guiana - Emb289 P3 | ecosystem: Host-associated > Arthropoda: Insects > Digestive system > Gut ...
GCGGCTTCGAGTAATTTCAGCGACGTCAACTGCAGTGGTGATTGCTTGGCCTCTTGCTTTTAGAGTAATTTCTTTTTGGGCACCACTTGAGAATGCCGTTATAATGGCGAGAACATAGCTCATGGGGGGTTTGTTTCCGACAAAGATCACATCACTAGCTTTTTCAGACATTTCACTCACTCTTTATGTTGTTTACGCATTTAGGTAACGCTTGCGGGTCTCTCCTTCAAGACTGCGAACGTTAAAGATATAGTTAACGCAAACTCACTTATAAACAAAATTCCAAATACAAACATACCCAAACATCAACAAACAAACAAATAAGTACCAAACACATAAACAGACAAAAACCCCGGCCAATCAACAACAGCTCAAACATCAAACAACCAGACCATGCGTACGCCGCCAGAATCGGCAGATACAGTTTTATATTTCAGTCCTGAAGGGAAGATTACACAGGAAATGAGCCATGTCAGTATCACCCAGCCTAAGAGAAGTCCTAGCCAGAAGAATCGCAGGAGAAATCATTCTCTCAAGCAGACCCGGCTCCACCATGAAAAAATGGCGTGAACTCTTTGCCATATCCCAAAGCAGTCTCAGCCAAAACATGGGACTCTCCTCATCAGTCATAAGCGACTACGAAAGCGGCAGACGCAAAAGCCCCGGAGCCAAATTCATCCGCCGATTCGTCCTCTCACTACTCCATATCGATGAACAAAAAGGGAGCCGCTTCATCCGCGAATTCTCCAAACTCACCAGCTCACCAAGCATGGCAGTAGTCGACCTCCGAGAATTCCCCATCCCCGTCCGCGTAGAATACCTCTGCAAAGCCATAGGCGGAGAAGTTATAACCTGCAAAGAAAAATTCGTCAAAGAAATCAACGGCTACACCGTCATCGACAGCCGCAAAGCCATAGAAGCATACTCAGGCTCAGACTACACACAACTATTCGGCGCAACCACCGAAAGAGCCCTAGTATTTACCAACCTAGACGGAGGAAGCCTGCCCATGATGATCGTACGAGTCAGCAACCTCAAACCCCGCATCGTAGTCTTCCACAAAACCCCCCCAGACGAACAAGCCATACGCATAGCAGAATACGAACAGATACCACTCATCTACTCCACCGCACCCAGCGTAGAACAACTAGTGAAAGCATTACGCAAACTCTACCGTATTGCACTACGGATAAAATTGGGCAAAAAAAGAGTCCGCCCACCACCTAAAATAAGCGCCTAAACCAACACACAACTACCTCAAAATCCCGCAACCTAAATCAAGGATTCAATATATACTGCAAGCACAGGTTGACTCTTCAGCACTCGAGGTAGGAACCCAAGAATTTGGACATGATTATCATCATCAACACACAGTTTTCACCATGTAATTTACATCTAATCAATCAGAATTGACTGAAATCAGAAAATATTGAAATACAAAAATAAAGAGATGGATGCACTATTGGACGAGTTCGATGCGTCGTTTGCCTCGTGCCATTGATGAGGTTCGGATTTTACCGCTGACCTCAAGGTTTAGTAACAGGTCGTTGAAGTCTTTGAACCCTAAGTCTTCAAATTCGTCTTTGAGCTGATCGTAGAGGTCATCATCGGCCATGTCGCCTTTTTTCTGCAGGACTTCTAATAGGTAGAAGTAAGCGGGACGAGTTTTCCAAATTTTCGTCTGTGGCATAAAGCGTTCCTTCAGTGTTATGCAACTGGGGTTGCTGGCTTTTGTACTTGTCGGATTTGTTGCATGAAACCCTTGTACCATTTCTCCATGTCAGGTTGGATAGATGGACCCATTTCTTTTAGGGCGTCTTGGAAGTCGCGCATGGTGACGCTTCGGGAAGTTATGTCGCGGCGTAGAGAGTGCATAGCGGCTTCGCGGCATAGTGATTCGATATCAGCGCCGCTGTAGTATTTTGTTTGGGTGGCAAGTTGGTCTAGGTTGACGTCTGCGCTTATAGGCATATTTTTAGTGTAGATTTTGAAGATTTGCAGACGGCTTTTTTCGTCGGGTTCAGGGACGTATATGAGACGGTCGAGTCTGCCGGGGCGTATGACTGCTTTGTCGACCATGTCGGGGCGGTTGGTTGCAGCGATGACGACTATGTCTTGAAGGGTTGTGATGCCATCCATTTCGGTGAGCAACTGGCTTATGACGCGTTCAGACATGCCACTGTCGCCCATTCCTAGGCCTCTTTGTGGTGTGAGGGAATCGATTTCGTCGAGGAATATGACTGCTGGGGCGGCCATGCGGGCTTTGCGGAAGACTTCGCGGATGGCTTTTTCGGATTCGCCGACCCATTTGCTGAAGACTTCGGGACCCTTTATGGAGATAAAGTTGGCTTCGGATTCGGTTGCGACGGCGCGTGCGAGCAGGGTTTTGCCGCATCCTGGTGGGCCATACATAAGTATGCCTTTAGGTGCACGGATACCCATATTTGTGAACATTTCAGGGTTTTTGAGGGGCCATTCGACGGCTTCTTTTAGGCGTTGTTTTACGTCGTCGAGTCCGCCTGCGTCTTCCCAGTGTACGGTGGAAACTTCGATGTAGACTTCGCGCATTGCTGTGGGGGTGACTTCTTTGTAGGCACCCATGAAGTCTTCCATGGTAACTTCCATTTTTTCGAGTACTTCGGGGGGGATGCGTTCTTCTTCGAGGTTGATTTGTGGGAGGTATCTGCGGAGGGCTTTCATGGCGGTTTCTCTGCTCAATGCTGAGAGGTCAGCGCCGGTGTAGCCGTGGGTCATCTCGGAGAGTTTGTTTAGGTCTACATTCTCTGCTAGGGGCATGCCGCGGGTGTGAATTTGGAGTACTTCAGAGCGGCCTTTTTTGTCAGGGACGCTGATTTCGATTTCGCGATCAAATCGACCGGGTCTGCGCAGGGCGGGGTCTAGGGCGCTTGGGCGGTTGGTTGCGCCGATGACGATGACGTTCCCTCTGCCTGATAGTCCATCCATGAGCGCTAAGAGTTGGGCGACGACACGACGTTCTACTTCGCCTGTGACTTCTTCGCGTTTGGGGGCTATTGCGTCGAGTTCATCGACAAATATAATGCTGGGTGCGTTTTGTTGGGCTTGTTGGAAGATTTCTCTTAGGCGTGCTTCGGATTCGCCGTAGAATTTGCTCATGATTTCGGGGCCGTTGATGGAGTAAAAGTTGGCCTCTGATTCGTTGGCTACAGCGCGTGCAAGTAGAGTTTTGCCGCATCCTGGTGGGCCGTGGAGCAGAACCCCTTTTGGCGGCTCAATTCCTAGGCGCTGGAATAGTTCGGGATGACGTAGGGGCAACTCGACCATTTCTCGAACGCGTTGAAGTTCTTCGTGTAATCCGCCGATGTCTTCGTAGGTCGTTCTTGGGAGACCTTTACCCTCAGGGGCGGGTTCGTTTAGTATTGTTAAGCGGGTTTCAGTTGTGACTTTGATGATACCGTGTGGACGCGTTTTAGAGACGGTGAAAGGAATGGCGTGTCCTAGCATCATAACTAGGGTGGTGTCGCCTTCGACAAGGGTGCGTTCCATTAGGCGATTTCGAACAAAACTTGTAAAGTCATCATCCACGTTGAGGCGCATATCTACCGGAGCTAAGGTAAGAGCCAGGGCAGTTTTGACTTTGGCAGGACGAATCACCACATATTCGTTGATGGCCACGCCGCTGTTTTTACGGGTAAAGCCATCAATACGGATGATGTCACGGTTCTGGTCTTCACTGTATGCCGGCCAGGCAATTGCACTTGTTGTGCGTTTATTAACGATCTCGATTACGTCTCCAGCACTTATGCCCAGTTTCTGCATTGTCCGCTGATCAATGCGTGCGATGCCTCTACCGACATCTCTTTGCCGTGCGTCTCCAACGCGTAATTGAACTTCACTCATCTATTAAAGCTCCAAATAATCTGTCACTTAAGACAACTGTTTGAAAAAGAACGGTTAACATATATAAACTTTAAAGCCATGCGCCAAGAACAGTTAAGCATACCCCAAAAAGGGAAAAAAGTTAAGCTTGATCAGTCGCGGCTGGTTCTTCGAATGTTGAAAGCTTCAGCTTGGCTGACACCGGGGATTTTAGCAAGTGCAACCTCGAATTCTTCAACAACTCCATCTAAATCCTCAGGAAAACGCACCTGAACAAGAAGCGCCACAAGACCAAAAGCGATATCTTCAGTTCCCCAACCCTCAATAGAGGCCACTTGAGGCAGAATCGCTTTAACTTTTTCTTTTAGAGGCTCAAAGTCTTTGACTATGTCTTCGGGGAAAACTTTGTAGACAACAAGAATTGCGCCCATCGCAGACCCCTTCTATGGTCCTTGGAAGCCGCAGTTAGGGCACTTGTATAGTCTGCCGAATTTGCGGCATTTACCGTCCCGTTTAATTTGAATTTCACCGCAGTTAGGGCACAGGAATTTTGTCGATTCGCTTCCCGGCGGGATAGGTTTCCCGCAACTTGTACATGTGACAAGTGATAGTTTTTCTGACATAACAGACACTTCTTTGCGAAATATTTGTCAGGGTTACTTATATTTGCTATGCTCAAAAAAACCTCTTAAACACTGAAACAACTGGCATCACAGCCTAATCTAACTATCTACAGGTGAATACTTCCGTTTTTTATACCTACAAACAGCAGATGACAAACGGGAACATGTGATAACATTCGACGACACCAGTGCAAATAAATCACCGCCGCAAAGCAGGGGCAACGGCTTCGGCGACCAACCAAGCCGCGCCAGACAACTTTAGCGAATTAGGAATCAATCGCCTGACATGTAATGTAGCAACGCTCATTTCGTTTATTTGAACTTTAAGTAGTGCTTTTATATTTTGGTTTTTAGCATACAACTGGCAGAGAAGCGAATATCCATGTCTGATACTGGTGTAACCGTTAAGAAGAACCAAGACTTCAGTGAATGGTATGTTGAGGTCGTATTGAAAGCGGAATTAGCTGATTATGCACCTGTGAAGGGGTGTATGATTATTCGACCCGACGCCTATGCAGTTTGGGAAAAAATCCAAGAAGTGGTCAACCAAAAAATCAAAGCCACAGGCCACCGCAACACCTATTTCCCCATGTTCATCCCCGAGGCATTTCTCAAAAAAGAATCCGAACACTTCGAGGGATTCACACCAGAGGTTGCATGGATTACACAAGGCGGCGAAACGCCCCTAGAAGAAAAGCTAGCGGTGCGCCCCACAAGCGAAACCATAATGTATGACATGTTTAGCAAATGGGTTCGTAGCTGGCGGGATTTACCTCTCAAAATCAACCAGTGGTGCAACATCGTACGCTGGGAAACCAAAGCTACCAAACTCTTTTTGCGAACACGCGAATTTCTCTGGCAAGAAGGCCACACAGCCCACACCACCTCCCAAGAAGCAGAAGCAGAGGTACTTTGGGCACTCAACATGTACAAAGAAGTTATAGAGAACTATCTTGCCATCCCCGTGCTCATCGGAACTAAAAGTGAGAGTGAAAAATTCGCCGGTGCTCTCTACACCACCGCATTAGAATCCATCATGCCCGACGGCAAAGCACTCCAAATGGGAACCAGCCACAATTTAGGGCAACACTTCGCCAAAGTCTTTGACGTCAAATACATCGGAGAAGATAAACAAGATCACTACGTCTGGCAAACCAGCTGGGGCATCACCACCCGACTCATCGGTGCCATGATTATGGTACACGGCGACGATAAGGGCTTAATTATGCCGCCCAAAGTTGCACCAATACAGGTCATCATCGTGCCCATTCCATTCAAAGGACAAGAAGCAGAGGCCATTGAGGCAAAAACCAAAGAGATTGAAACAACCCTCAAGGCCAAAGACATAAACGTAACTCTTGACAACAGAAGCGAATACACCCCAGGCTGGAAGTTTAACCAATGGGAACTAAAAGGGGTCCCCCTGCGCATTGAGATTGGCCCCCGAGACATAAAAAACGGCCAAGTAGTTATGGTACGACGAGACACAGGCCAAAAAATCTTTGTCAAAGACTCAGACATACTTACCACCGCCCAACAACTATTAACAGAAATTCAAGACAGTATGCTAGTCAAAGCCAAAACCATCCTTGCTGACAAAACCATCACCGTCCAAACCTATGAGGAATTCAAACAAATAGTTGAAAGCAAATGCGGCTTCATAAAAGCTCCATGGTGCCTCAGTCCCGAATGCGAAGCAAAAATAAAAGAGCAAACAAGCGCAACTATCCGCATACGGCCCTTCCAAAAAGAAGAAACAAAAGCAAACTGTATCATGTGTAATAAAGAAGCAAAAGAAGTCGTCTACTTTGCCCGGTCATATTAATTAACCGGCTTTTTATTTTTAGACAACAAATTGCAGTCATGTTTGAGCTGCAACGTTTGTTTATTATGTCTTATGGTTTTAGCATATCTTATGTGGGAAGGTTTATTTTTTGGCTCGTGAGTTTGGGGTACAGGTAACGTAATGTCAGCCATCAAAGTAACTAAGCGTGCAAGTAATATCGAATACGCCATTCGAGATGTGACAATCCACACAAAAGACCTAGCAGCAAACGGCAAGAAAATCTACAATCTAAATATCGGTGATCCCGCCGCATTTGATTTCAAAACACCGCCCAGCCTCAAAGAGGCTCTCTGCAAAGCAATCGCTGAAGAAGCCAATTACTACTCCCCATCGGAGGGGTTGCCTGAACTACGAGCGGCCGTGGCAAATAAAGAGAAAAAAATCAACAATGTCGACATCACAGCAGATGATGTGCTAGTTACAGAGGGCATCTCAGAGGGTATCCAGATGCTTTTGGGTGCCATTGTAGAGAAGGGCGATGAAATCCTCTTCCCCGGTCCAACCTATCCCCCCTACATCAGCTACACTCACTTCTTTGACGGCACTCCAGTCGCGTATGAAACCATCGAAAAAGAAGGCTGGCAACCTAACATCGATGACCTGCGCAACAAGGTAACCCCAAAAACCCGGGCTATTGTATTAATCAACCCCAACAACCCAACCGGTGCGGTCTATAACCACAAAACCGTTAAAGAGATTCTTGACATCGCCGGCGAACACAACCTCCCGGTTATAAGCGATGAAATATATGACCAACTCACCTATGAGAAACCCTTTGTCAGTGCCGCCAATGTAACAACTGACGTACCGGTGGTAATTCTAAACGGGTTTAGCAAAGTTTATCAGATGACCGGTTGGCGATTGGGTTACATGTACTTTAAGGGCAAAGACAAACATCTTCAAGCACTCAAAGACGGTGTGGAAAAACAATGCCGTATACGTATCTGCGCTATCACCCCTGTCCAGATCGCCGCAACCGCCGCACTCAACGGACCCCAAGACTTCGTCAAAGACATCGTGGAGCGGCTAAAACAAAGACGAGACTTTAGTCATAAGCGCTTAAATGAAATTGATGGTATATCAACAACCAAACCCGAGGGCGCCTTCTATATTTTCCCCAAAATTGAAGGTATTGGTAAACGTTGGAAATGTGACAAAGACTTTGTGATTTCACTGCTCAAAGCAACGGGGGTTCTGATCGTCAACGGCAGCGGCTTTGACCCAGTGTATGGCAAAGACCATGCACGTATTGTTTTTCTGCCGCCCATAAACGAACTAGAAAAAGCCTATGATGCCATAGAAGGCTTTATGAAAAAGAGTTGAGGCCGCAGAGCGGCATAAGGGTAAATCCCTTTTTAGATTTTTGTTCCGTTCTTTGGATCAGCGATTATTTGTTGGAATTCAGTCATCAATTTTTGAGTAACAGGGCCGGGTTTGCCGTCGCCGATGGGGCGTTTGTTAACTTCACAGATGGGCACCACTTCCATGGCGGTTCCCGTAAAGAAGGCTTCATCGGCAGTGAGGACCATAAAGGGGGTCAGATTAGTTACGGTCAGTTTAAGGTTGAGTTTTTTGCAGAGTTCAACGATTACCTCAGAGGTTATGCCTTCAAGTGAACCGGTACTGTTTGGTGGGGTTAGGACTTCTCCGTTTTTGACGATGAATACGTTTTCGCCGACCCCTTCAGCGACATAGCCGTTTGGTTCTAGGCATATGGCTTCGTCAGCGCCGTATGCGTTTGCCTCTATTTTTCCCATAACACTGTTGAGGTAGTTGAGGGATTTAATTTCATGTGTGGCGGCATCCACAGCGTTTCGCCTAACCCAGGTAAATACGGCGGTGATGCCGACGTCTTTTGCGTTGCCGGCTTTGATGTTTATGGTGTCTGCGATGATTATGATGGAGGGTTTGGGGCATTTGCGTGGATCTAGGCCCAGATCGCCTACGCCTCTTGAGACTATGAGGCGGATGTAGCTGTCTTTCATTTGGTTTTTGCGTAAAGTATCAACGACTGCTTCTTCGAGGGCTTGTTTTGTTAGGGGGATGTTTAACATTATGGCGTGGGCGCTGCGGTAGAGGCGGTTTATGTGTTCTTTGAGTTTGAACACAAGGCCGTTGTAGGCGCGGATACCTTCAAAGACGCCGTCGCCATAGAGAAAGCCGTGGTCATATACGCTGATTTTTGCCTCTGATTTCGGATAGAAGTTGCCGTCGATGTAGATTTGAAGTTCATTGTTCATTTTCTTTACTCCTTGTGTATGTCAGTTAGGTTGTTGGTAATTATAGGTTGTTATGATGAGCATATGATTCGTTTGTATGTGCTGTTAACCGTGGAATGCGGGGCGTTTTGAGAGGTATAGGGGTAGGGGTAGGGGTTTAAACGGTTTACCGGTGATTTGTTTGGATACTTTGTCTATGAGTTCTTCAGTTGTGAGGTTTTCTTGCTTGCCTTTGGTTTCACGAATGCGTACCGAGAGGGTGCCTGATTCGAGTTCTTTCTCGCCCACCACGATAATGTAGGGGATCCATTCTTGTTCAGCTTCGCGGATTTTCTTTTGTAGTGTTGAGGAGGAGTCGTCGATGTCCACGCGGATGTCTTTGGCGGTGATTTGTTGGGCTAATTCGGTGACTTTATCTAGGAACTTGTCAGAGAGGGGAATCAGCCGGACCTGTGTTGGTGAGAGCCACAGGGGCAACATGGGGGCTTTGCCGGTTATCTGTTCGCGGTAAGCTTTCTCTAGCAGTGCATAGATGTCGCGTTCAAGGGCACCGCTTGGACTGCAGTGTAGAATCAGCGGATACTGTTTTTCGCCTTTCTCATCGACGTAGGTGATTTCATAGCGTTTTGCGTTTTCGACATCGATTTGATCTGTGCTTAGTGCAGCGGCTTTGTCTTGGTTATCCACAAAGTTGAGGTCCCATTTTAGTGCGAAGTAGAAAAAGCGCTCGTTCCAGACTTCGGCAAGCATTGGTTTTCCAAATTTTTGGGCTAAGGCGGCGATGAATTCTTTGTGTTCAGTATAGAAGTCTTTGGTAAAGCGTATGGCGATTTCGTAGTCGTCTTTTACTAAACCGATGTTTGAGAGGACATCCAATGAGAGGTCAAAGCGTTCCATGAATTCGGCTTTAGCCTGTTTGTAGTCAGCGCAGAAAGCATGGCAGTCAGGCATGGTGAAAGCGCGTAGCCGCTTCAATCCGACGACTTCGCCGCTTTTTTCACGGCGAAAACTGTAGCGTGTGAGTTCAAAGAGTTTGAGGGGGAGTTGTTTGTAGCTGATTTGGGCGTCATGGGCCATGAGGAACTGACCAAAGCAAGCAGCAAACCGTAAGAAGAGCTCTTTATCTTCGGATTTGAGAACGTATTGGCGGGCGGGAAAGCGATGGAGGTAGCTGGCTAGGCTGGGGTGGTTGAAGTCATACATAAGAGGTGTTTCAACTTCCATGCCACCGTACTGTGCTACACGCAAGCTTACGTATTGCTCAAGAAGGGATTTTATCATGCGTCCTTTGGGGTACCAGCGGATGTTGCCCGGATCGCTACCTGATTCATAGTCGGCGATTTCAAGACGCTTCATCAGGGGGACATGGGGCGGCATCTGGGTAACGGCACGGGTTTTTTTAATTTCATAGTTAGCAAATTTTTGGAGGTTGCTCTGACCTTTGAATTTAAACTCTTCGATGGGCACCAAACTGCCATCGGTTTGGAGTATGTGCCAATATGATTTCATGGTGTCTTCTGCTTTTAGGGCCGCAGAGACGGGTTCTTCATCTTTTTTGCCTTCACCCCCTACCTGAACGTCAGGCGCTGTGACGGGTGTTGGAGTATAGCTACGGGCCATCTCAGCTAGGGGGTGGCCTTTTATGGATATAGTGAATTGTTTGTTCCAGCCAAAGGGAGCACGGAAAGTTTCTATACCCTTTTGTTTGGCATATGCTTCCATGTCTTTGATGACTGCAAATGCCGTGCTGGGCTCAGAGAGGTTGCTACTAAGATGCGCAAAAGGATAGATAAGCAGACGGTTAGCTTTGAGTTTACCCAAGAAAGCCCGGGCATCATCTATGGCGCGTTGCGCTAATGCCGTGTTGTCGCCTGCCTCTACAGCAATGAAGAGCACCACAACTTCTTCAACGCGAACTTCTTCTTTTGTTGCCTCTTCAGCTGTATTGATCTCTTTTTCGATTGGTTTGAAAACTATAAAGTCAGAATGAAGCTGTAGAATACGCATGAAAAATACCTCTAATTAATTATTTTAGCCATAGCGCCATTTGTCTAGGGTCTTATCTTTCTTGGTTTTCTTTTTGAAGTCTTTGTAGTGTTCTTTGCAGATGTAGGCGCGTTTCTCTGTGCTGGTAACGTTTAAGCCTGCGGCTTTAACTTTATCAACTGATAGAGAACGTGCGGCTTCTCCGCTACAACCTGATACACTGCATTTTTCGCCTTTATCTATACGACCCAAACAAGTCACGCTCAAGGTTAATGTTCTACTACCGCTATTATAATGCTATTGCTTAAGTTTCTTTTCATTCAACAACATCACATCCAATAAGAGACCGACTACTAACAGAAAAGGCGTTAGCATCAGAAGATTGTGCAACCAAAAGATCCCGCAGTTAGTGGATAACAAGAAGAGACGCTGGTCAGAGGGCGGCGGTCGTTTTTAGCAGGGTACTGTTGGTTTTTCTTCACAGATGGTTTGGGCTCTTTGATAGATTTGGTCTTTTTTACCCATGTATGTGGGTCCGATGCCTTCTACGACAAATGATGCCGCAGCTGAACCCACACAGGCACACCATAGGGATTCTCTTTGCCGCAGGTACTCGCTTAGAAAACCACCGATGAAGACATCGCCGGCGCCGGTTGGGTCAACCAGTACTTGAGGGGGATAGGCGGCTATGGTGTATTGGGCGCCTTCGACGGAGAGAACGGCTCCTTTGGCGGCGTTTGTTATGATAACGTTTTTTATACCCACGTCGTGAACGACCCTAATGGCTGCTTTGAGCTCTGATTCGCCTGTGAGGGCGTAGATTTCGTTTTGGGAGGATTTGTAGATGTCAATTAAGCTAAAGATTTCGTTGTCTATGGGTGCATTTCTGCTTACGTTTCCCGCTTTATCAAAGCTTCGCAACAATCCTTGGGGGTCAAGTGAGACTATATCGGCGGCTTTTTTGAGTTCTTCGGCAACTTCAAAGGAGATTTCGTTGGCGATTGGAGCTATATGGATGGCTTTAGCGCGAAAACCTTGGGGGATATCTGCTTGGGTGAGGGGGCTTCCTTTGCTTTTGAGTTTGAGGGTTCGCTCTGTGAAGTCTTTGCTGTAGGTTAGTTCGAAGGCTGTTATGGGTTCTTTGGGGTCTCTTGCTATGTTTGTGATGTCGATGCCTTCCTGTTCGAGCCACCAGAGGTATGCTTGGGGGAAATTGGCACCGACTCTTGAAAGTATCGTGGTTGAGGTATCTAGTTGTTTTGCGGCAAATGAGGTGTAGGCTGTGGCGCCGCCTAAAACGTTAAAGGGCATTTTTCGGGTTGGCAGTATGAGAGTATCTACTGAGAAGTGACCTGCTACTGCGATGTCAAAACAGCTTACCGCCATAATCTAATCAACCTCAATAATGAAGTCGTCCTATTTAGAATTAGCCCAATTCAACAACAAAAAGAACAAACAAGTATCCACTTCAAGACAATATGGGTCTCCGGCAAAGTTTTAATACATTTAGCATCGATTTTGCTTGGCTATGGCATTAGTCGTGGCAGATATCAAAACTGTAACCACATGGATGCTGATAATGCCTACCATTACCGAAATGAAGAGGTACCGAAATGAAGTGTTGGAATTTGCATTTTTGGCAACCGGTGCAGTTGCCGGGGCCTCTTGCGGTACCGTATTGTAGAATCGCCCATAACAATTCAGGGTTTACCCATAAACATTCTACTTGTAAACGTAGCGAAGTTTTATTTTGGGCTTGTTCTCGGTTCTTTTAATTGCGTTAAATGTGAATTCGCAATATTCGATTTTGGTTGCCGTGGGTTTCTGTGGTTCTTTTACCACGATGTCCTCCTTTGCATTGGAAACTACTAATCTGCTTGAAAATAAGCAGTTAATGCTTCTGACATTAAACATCTTGGCAAACGTAGGGTTATCAATCGGTGCTGTTATAGGTGGCAGAGCTATAGGCAACATATTGATGGAGAAATTTATCCACTGAGATGAAATGGAACAACCCGGTGAACCGGGGAACTTTAGGTTAGAACCAGAAGATAAGCGAGAGCCATCCATAGCTCATAAACGCTCATAAAAAGCTACATACAAACGCTTGTACGTTTAGGAAAGTATATTAGGTGTTTTTTTCTTTTGAACTCTTGATTTTTGGTGAGATTATGGATAAAGTAAGAACGTTTACTCTACCCAAACTACCGTACGACTATAATGCATTGGCACCCTACATATCTGAAGAACAACTAAAACTGCACCATGACAAGCACCATCAAAAGTACGTCAATGATGCTAATACTCTCTTTGCAAGTATAGATGAAACAATGAAGTCAGAGGCACAAATTGATTACTGGGTTAAATTTGGATACGTAAAAGCGCTCTCTAAGGAACTATCCTTCAACGTAGGCGGTCACATGTTACACACTATTTTTTGGGAAAACATGGCGCCAACAAACAAAGGCGGAGGGGGACAGCCCAACGGAGCCATCGCTGATGTGATCAACAAAGAGTTTGGAAGTTTTAATAACTTTAAAAAAATGTTTTCTGCAGCAGCCACAAGCACCGAAGGTTCAGGATGGGCAGCGCTTGCTATGCACCCATGCATAGAGCGGCCCGTTATAGTTCAGATTGAAAAACACAACATAAACCTCATGCCCAATTTCCAAATTTTGCTAGCCATAGATGTCTGGGAACACGCCTACTATGTAGACTACAAAAATGAACGGCCAAAATTTGTAGAAGCCTTCTGGAGTATAGTTAACTGGGATAAAGTTAACCAGAATTTAGCCCTAGTAAAATAATAACCCAAACTGACTTGTCAGTTACCCTCTTTTTTAAACTGATCTGTTTGTTCTATTTCTTTTAGCACAGCACATTGCCGTTTGGTATAACGGATTGTTACGCCTTTTTGCAGATAGATAGATACAGCAGCTATGCTTTTGGTTGGATCATTGCGCATTGTTATGGTGTGTAGATGGAAGAGTTTTATGCCGACTTGATCTTTGGATATTTGGCCGCTGGTTAATTTTAGCGCCAAGGTGATGGCATCGTTGATTGAGCCGCCTGCTGCAACGATTTTTATTTTGTCAAACTTTGCTAGCCGCAAAAGGCTTATGGTAAGCAACCGCTCAACTGTGGCAACTCTGCTTACACTTACAGTCTGCTCGGTGACATCTGTTAGGTCTTTATCCTCTCGTTCGGCCAACGCAGCATAATCGCCAGCTTCTTTTTGAGAGAGATGTGCAGAAACAGCGGCCACCCTTCCCAACGCCGGCACTTCGATAGAGGCTATGTCTATGTCATCAACATAGACTTTAGCTATTTCAGTTGCCATGTTAATGGCTGCACATGCTAAAAACAGAGAATCGTTTAAACCAACAACGTTTACTTCACCTGACTCCAGTACGTCAGTTAACATGCTTTCAACAACATCAGTTGTTTTCGCAGAAGAGTCTGCGGGTTTGAGGAGAATGATTTTGCCTGTGAAATCTTGACTCATAACAGCAACCAGTTAATACTTAACATCTGTCAATATAACACTTGCCGATAAAAAATCACTAAGGGGGCGAAGTGATCTTTATCGCGGCCGCGGGACACTGCATCTCGCAGGCTAAGCATTGGATACAGTCTTTTTCGCGGACAGGATCGGCTTTCCGGTTTGAAAGCGGATGATTAGGAGTATCAACCATATCGTAGAGTGAAACAGGACAAACATCAGCGCATACACCATCACCGACGCATACATCCCAATCCACCGCCACATTGGTTCCATGAATTCCAAGCTTAACCGGAGGTTCAACCAAACCCCAGACTTTATGGCCACTATGTTCTCCGGCAACTTTACATTTAGATTTAAAATCAGAATCAATCGGCAAAAATATTTCACCACTATAACTTTGGAAAAGCAGATAGTTAAGGGTTTCTTCAACTACAACTAAAAAGGTTAAACCCAATATTTGGCATATTATTAGACAAAGAAAACACAAAAAGTTAAACAGACACTAGTTAAACCAAAACATTCCACGACAGAGAACGAAAAAGGAAAAAAGGTTGAGTACGCTTGCCTTAGAGTCCTTTCTTTAGCATAAGTATCATACAAATCCGACGGCCACTATTACAACAAATATACCGATAACTGCAGAGACAAAGCAGAGATCGGTTACTGTCGGTTTAGGTGTGGGTGAATCAGAGGGTTTTATCGACTACAAATACCAGATCGTTGATAGTGGGTTTGGTTTTTTGAAAATCTAATTGTTGAAAGGTTTATCTACGCTAAAATTCGTAGTTATTTGTAGACGAGGTTATTTTATGGAGCAGTTTGATGTTTTAGTTGTTGGTTCTGGATCAGGAATGCTAATTGTTTCTGCCGCAGTGGAGCAGGGGTTCAAAACTGCACTGGTTGAAAACAACAAGATGGGGGGCACCTGTATAAACACCGGTTGTGTGCCCTCAAAAATGCTGCTCTACCCCGCAGACGTACTTACTAGCCTAGAAGAAAACACAAAAATAGGCATCAAAATCGATCTTAAACCGGTAGACTTTGATAATATCATGAACCGGATGCGGGCGCTCACCCAACATGACTCAAAGCATCTGACATCCTCTGTGGAGATTACCCCCGGTTTAACGTGGTTTAAAGACAGGGGCGAATTCATCTCCGACTACACCCTACAAACCGGCAACCATACCATCAGCGCCAAATTGATATTTATTGCATCAGGTGCCCAAACCATTATCCCCCAAATTAAGGGGCTTCAAAGCATCAACTATTTTACAAACGACACCGTGCTCCAACTCCAGACACAACCCAAAAGCATTCTTATCGTGGGAGGCGGTTATATCGGTATAGAATATGCACACTTCTTCTCAGCCATCGGCACCCAAACTACCTTAATCCAACGTTCCGACCGTATTTTGCCCGAAGAGGAGCCGGAAGTATCAGCGTTGCTTCTAAAAGAAGTCACCAAACGCATAAACATCCACACAGGCTGTGAAGCTCTCGAAGTCAGAGAAGAAAATCAAAGCATAATTTTGACAACCCAAAACCGCATAGATGATTCAAAAAAAGAGTTCACCGCCCAGGCACTTATGATAGCCACAGGCAGAAACTCCAACGCCTACCAGCTCAATCCCCAAAAAACAGGCATCAATCTCGATGAGCACGGCTTCATCGCAGTTAATGAATATCTGGAGACTAGCAAAAAAAACATTTACTCCTTTGGAGATGCCATTGGCAGACAGATGTTCAAACACGCAGCCAACTATGAAGCCGGTATAGTGTGGCATAACGCCACTCACGACCACAAAGTTGCCATGGACTTCAATGTTGTGCCCCGGGGCAGTTTTACCCATCCTCAAGTTGCCGCAGTAGGACTAAAAGAACAGGAAGCAAAACGGTACTACAATATTTTAGTCGGCATCGCAGCATATCGGGACACAGCCATGGGAGCCGCTATGGGTTTTCCAGAAGGCTTTGTCAAAGTTATCGTGGAGAAAGAAACCAGCAAAATCTTGGGTGCCCACATCATAGGACCCCAAGCAACCGTCCTTATTCAAGAAATCACCAATGCCATGACCAGCGGTAACGGCGATTATAGCCCCATCGCACATGGCATGCACATACACCCAGCACTAAACGAAGTAGTACAAAACGCCTTTATCAACCTGCAAGAACACAAGCAAAGTTCATAAGAAGCGCCATAAGTGGAGTGAAAAACACGTTTGCATAAAAACAGGCCCAAAGATCAACACGGGTAGGTTCAATATCTAAACAGTTATATGCGCCCAAACAAACCGTTTATTGGGGATATTTTTAAATGCAATTTTCTAAAGTTTCTGGAAAGAAAAACGAACATAAAGTAGCACTATACGCACTTAGCACTTGTGTCTGGTGCAAATTAACCAAACAATTTTTAAGCGACAACAACATCACCTACGAATTTGTCGACGTAGACCTCCTCGACCAAAACGACAAAACCCAAGCACACCAAACCATCACAACCAAAGGCGGAATTCTAAGCTACCCAACCATCATCGTCGACGACAAAACTATCATCACCGGCTTTCGCAAAGACAAACTCAAAGAGGCCCTCGAAATTTGAGTCTAACCCTTGAGACCGTTCGCAAACGCGCAGAAGCCGACGCAAAAAACAACGGATACTACCTTATTCCACAAACAGAACTGCTCCAGATGTTTCTAGAAGGCCTAAAAACAAACGAAGAACGATTCGGATACCCAGTCTGCCCCTGCCGACTAGGCACAGGCAACATAGACACAGACCGCGATATCATCTGTCCCTGCGACTACCGTGACCCTGATGTCGCCCAATACGGCGCCTGCTACTGCCGACTCTACGTTAACAAAACCGTCTATGAAAGCCAAAACCTACCCGAAGTTCCCGAGCGACGACCCCCAGAAAAAATGGCCCGGGCCTATAACACAGCTACAACCCAACAACAAACACCCACAACAAATGGCACACCAACAAAACCCCAAACTCAAATAACTACTCAAGGACAAAAAGCCAAAGTCGAAAAGAACCTATGGTACTGTAAACAATGCGGATATGTTGTTTACCGAGAAGATCCACCCTATGTTTGCCCCATCTGCAAAGCAAAACAAGAAATGTTTACAAAAATCGACGCAAACATAGAATTTAAGGGGTAGCGGATTTTTCGATTTGTATTTCAATTTTACACCAATTTGCATCTACACCATGCAAAGTCGTTACCGCACCAGCTATAGTTCCAGCAAGGATTGACTCAACAAACTCGTTTAGAGGAATGCTTTTACCGTCTATGGATAATTTTACGCCCATTCGCTCACCGACCTACTTTTAGGACAGAGAAAGCAAAAAAGGTTACGCCAAACACACATAAACAAGTGAGCCAACACATAAAAAACGAATAAAAGACCAAGATATGGATAACAAGGTTTAACTTATGATTGCTCTTGAACCCAAACAACGCACCCAAAAAACCATCGAACTCCTTGAACACCAGTACCCCAACGCCAAAACCGCACTCACCTACACCACACCCCTTGAAATGCTCATCGCCACCATGCTTTCCGCACAAACCACCGACGCTCGAGTCAACAACGTAACCCAAAACCTCTTTAAGAAATACCACACCGCCCAAGACTATGCAAACGCCGACCTAAAAGAGCTTGAAAAAGATATCCATTCAACAGGATTCTACCACAACAAAGCCAAAAATCTCAAAGCCTCTTGCCGGATACTATTAGAAAAATTCGGCGGTCAGGTTCCCAAAACTATGACAGCGCTACTGGAACTACCCGGGGTAGCACGGAAAACCGCCAACGTTGTTCTCTACAACAGTTATGGCATAACCACAGGCATTGCCGTTGATACACATGTAATGCGGCTTGCCAAACGGCTTGGGTTAACTGAACAAAAGGACCAAAATAGAATCGAGAAAGACCTCATGGCACTGGTACCTAAAGAGAAGTGGATGCATCTAACCGACCTACTAATTTTTCATGGACGACAGGTGTGTATGGCAAAAAAACCCCGATGTGATATCTGTGTGCTCAATAAAATTTGCCCCAGTGCCTTTACCTTCAAGTAGCTATTATTTAGGCAGGGGTATTAGTGAACTGCCGGTTACAGTGGGCATTACGGTTATGATGTTGGAATATGGTGTTTCAGTGTATAACCTATAGTGACCTGTGCACTCGATAGTTTGTCCTACTTCTACCTCAGACAGATCAGTTTCATAATCATAGCCTATACCTATAATTTGAACCGGACTTGATGTGTCATTCCATGAAGATCCAAACGTGTATGATAAAGTATCACTTGACCACACAACTTCGGTGATGCTTAGGCAGATATAGTATCGGAAATAATGGTAAAAATAGAGACCCATACCGTGATTGGCATAGTTTTTTTCGATTGAGATAACACTACCCCGCACTGAAAGATTTGCTTCCTCATTTAAAACCTGACGGGGATATCTATTTGCGTCAGTCGATATAGCAGTTTAACTTTTTATAGTCCATAGCCGCAGTGCTTAATCCAGCCTTCAATATCGACGGGGGTTATGGTGGCCAAAGCTTCAGAAATAGCCGAATATAAAATCTCCAACGTTCTAGC
>Ga0123356_10002759_pt1 | contig 18653 bp, 18 predicted proteins | sample TergutEmb28metaG_2_FD_92546 | JGI IMG/M metagenome (GOLD analysis project Ga0123356, IMG submission 92546) | Embiratermes neotenicus P3 segment gut microbial communities from Petit-Saut dam, French Guiana - Emb289 P3 | ecosystem: Host-associated > Arthropoda: Insects > Digestive system > Gut ...
AGCAGGCGCGGCGTTTCGCCCTTTGGCGACGGCCATTCGCCGTAGGCGTCGCGCGCCGCCATGAATTGGCCGACGATCTCCGCCGCACCGAGGTTGCGCACCAGGGTCTGCGTGCCGGTGTGGCAGAACCGGCAGGATAACGTGCAGCCGACCTGCGAGGAGAGGCAGACGGCACCTCGGTCTTCCTCGGGGTCGGGGATGTAAACAGTCTCCGCCTCCTGACCATCCCGGAACCGGAACAGAAATTTGCGGGTGTCGTCATCGCTGGTCTGCACCGTGACGGCAGTCGGCCGGCCAACGATGAAGCGCTTTGCCAACTTCGCCTGCAGCGGCTTCGCGATCGTCGACATGCGCGCGAAGTCTGTGACTCCCTGGTGATAGATCCAGTGCCAAAGCTGCTTGCAGCGGAACGGTGCTTCGCCGATCGCAGCGAGCTCGGAGGTCAATTCCTGGCGCGACAACCCGACAAGGTCGCGCCGGCCGTCCGGCAATTGCGCTGGCGGCGGGTCGAACAGGGCGGCCTTTGCGAGGACGCGCGCCCGCTCGGCCTCGGTCAGGTCTGGCGCGGTCACTTGGGTGGTGGACATGCCTTCACGATAGCGGCATAGGCCGCGCTGAAGCCTTTCAGGCTGAACGTGTCGGTCACTTGGCGGCCATGCGTGCCTGGCGAGCGCGCAATGGCACGCGCGCCACGGTGGAATGCCGCGACCGCGGCCTTGCCGTCGCGTGCAAAGGCGTTGTGCTCTGCCGTGTAGAAATCGAGGCCGGTCCGGTCCACCTGCACTGTCACTGCGGCCTTGGGCGTAAAGTCGAAGCCCGCCTCTATCGCAACACCGTCGCGTTGGTCCGGACGCTGGGTCACCGTTAACACGATATCGCCGCGATGCGGCAGCGACGGCGTGGAGCTCTGCGCGCGGGTGAAGGCATAGCAGACCGTGTGGCCGGCTTGCTCATAGGTCGCCGCGATCCAGTCACCGAATGTACCGATTGCGGTGGGTCCCCGGACGGCCGCGTGTGCCGGCGGCTTGTGGGAGGGTTTCGAGGGTTTCGCGGCGACGGCGGAGAGGGACAAGCCGAGGCCTAGGGCGACGGCCGTCAGGCAGACGATTCGGGTGCGCATGGCAGAAGAAATACGGCGGACGTAATGGATGGACAACTCCCGGCAACGGGAAAACCGGGAGCATGTTGCCGGCCCCTCCTGCGTGCGGTGCATTGCCTGCCTCAGACCTCGCGCCGCGTGATTGGTTCCTCTCCGGCGTCGCGTATTTCGGCGAGAGAGAGATCCCAGTTGGAAGTGTGACGGATGATGACAGGGATCCTGCAGCGCGTCTGAACGTTCAGGACGCCCTACGCCCTTGTGAGTAGATAACCACCTGCGGGCACGCGCGAACTGAACCCGGACGGGTGAAATCTCACGCGGTTCGTTCTTCTGTTTTCAACACCGACATCAGCAACGGAACGCAGAGAACCCGCGCGCCACCAGGCCCGTCATGCCGCCGTGAGTACAGGCACGGAAACCGACAGCTTATCATTCTTCTCATGGTACCGGCCGCGCGAGGCCACCCGCGAAAGGTCTCCCGGCGGTTCTCCGCGGCGCTGCGAAGCGCGCCGCGCTAAAATTACGAGCACGGAACACTCGGATCCCGCACGCAGAGCCGCGATGAACGCGATTGGCATGCTAAACCGAGATCACGCCATCCAATCCGGCACGTTCCGTCGGAACCGCGGCGCACCGTGCCGCACGGATGCGGCCGGCTGCGGCGACGGCGCGGCGTTGCTGCCGACCGGACGCTCGGCATAGCGGCCGTGCTGGAGCAGCCGGTCATACAGCACGAGCGCGCCGGCGACCGAGAGGTTCAGCGCGAACCGTGTGGGGATCCGAACAACATGCTGGCAGCGCGCCATGAGGCCCGGCGACAGGCCGGCCCGCTCCGGCCCGAGCACGTACGCCGCGTGGAGCGGGTGGCGAAAGGATGGCAACTCGACCGCATTCTCCATGAGCTCGACACCGACCAGCACGCAGTGCTGCGGCAGTGCGACAGAGGCCAGGTCCGGGAAGCGCCAGAGCGGCACGTGCAACGGCGTGTCGGCCGTGTCGGCCCGCCGACCGGCACGTGCGTCCCAGCCGCTGGCGATGGTGAAGCAAAATGCCGCGCCGAATGCGTGCGCCGTGCGCAGCAGCGCGCCGACATTGGCTGATTTCGACACGCCCTCGACGCCGATGCCGAAATAGCCGCGGAAACGGGGTTCGGTCATGGCGGCGGATTTATGCGCCAGCCATGATCGAGGCAATGCGCCGGGCCAGTGCACGCCGCGCCGTGGTCGCATCACGCGTGAGCGCCAGCATTGCCGGGAGCTGGGCCGGATCCGCGACAATCGAACCGAGCACGCGGAAGATGCCGATAGCGCCGCGTCGGTTCAGCGCCATGAGCGCGGCCGGGGGCAGCGCGCGCCCGGCCGGGTCGCAGATAACCCGCAAAGCGGCGAACGGCACGCCGCTCTGCGTCGCGAGCGTTGCCGCTGCGCCGCTCTCCAAATCCACCGCCGCGGCGCCAGTTTCGCCCCGAAGTCGCTGCTTGGAACCCACATCCGCGACGACCGATGCCGCACCAACGACGCGATGCGGCGTGATCCCGCCAAGCGTCTGTCCCAGCACGGGATCAGCACGCAACAGGCGCCCGCCGGTCAGGATCGCCTCGGGCACGATCACATCGCCGGGATACAATGCGGGGTCGAGGCCTCCAGCCAGGCCAAGTGAGATCAGAGCCGATGCGGCTCCTGCCAAGGCACGACGGCACGCCTCCGCCGCTCCGCCCGCCGTTCCGCCACCTATATAGACCGGCACGCCCAACCGCAGAGCCAGCCGGGCCTCGGTCCGCAGCCCGACGATGACGGCGACCCCGCACAGCCCAGCCTGGGTGGACAGCGCGTTTGCGGCCCTCACGCCGGAAGTTCGTAGCCGATGGCAGATTCGATCTCGATGGTTCGGCGCACGGCCGGCCGGGCCATCATGCGCTCATAATGCGCTTGGAGCGCCGGGAATGCGTCGCGCGACGCATGCGGGGTGTTGACGAACCGCCAGTAGAGCCGAAACAGATGGATATCCACAACGGAGTAGTCGTCCAACGCCCACGGGCGGGGCCCCAACCGGTGTTCGGCGATGTGGAACGCCTGTACGAAGTGTTCCTCACCGCGCCGCCGCGCGGGATGGATCGTGGACGCGATAAACGACATCCACGAAAGGGCCTGCGCTTCCAATTCGACGCTGCTGAACGGCCAAAGCTTCGCGCCCGAATTGGTCCGCGCCACATAAAACAGAATGGCGGCGACTTCGGTGAGCGGGCGGTTGTCGATTAGCAGCGTCGGCACCTTGCCTTCCGGATTGATTGCGAGATAGCCGGGATCGCGATTTTCCTTGCGGGAAAAGGAGATTGGACGAGGTTCGAACACCGCGCCCACTTCGTGCAGTGCAATATGCGGCGCCATCGAGCTCGAGCCTGGGGCGAAGTAGAGCATCAGCATGGTGTGGGGCCTTTTGCAGCGTGACCAGAGATCCGGGACCTCCCAGTTGCCCGAAGGTGAGGGAGGAACCAAACCACATCATATCACTCCCGCCCCAACCCCTCCCCAGGGAAACAGGGAATTTCTGATGCAGACCCATATGGTTATTACGTGACAGTCTACGAGGTCCGCTGTGAACCGATCCGGACGCGACGCTACGCATCGACACCGTAGAGCACGATGCAATTCCGGTTCAAATCAGCAATAGCAGCGACGGAGAGGCTTTCCACCTGATCCTGCTGTGCACGCTCACCAGAGGCGACAGCAGCCTTGCCGCATCCTCCATCGTTGGCGCGACGGACGAGTCGCGAGCCACACACTCGTCTGTACCACGCCGAATGATTTCCTGACGACGTCAGCCCCGGTGCGCTTCTTCCCGCCGCGACCGTCGTCTGGCTCGGCACGAACCGGCGCCGCGGGATCCGGGCGCAGGGCGGGGTTGGTCGCAGCGGCGGCTGCCAGCCCTGAAAGCCAGCCCTGAAAGAGTGGCCGGCCGGAGCGGTTTGCGGCAGAATACGCGGAGAGCCCTACGAAGAGGTGGCGCGATGACCGATTCAAGGCCCGTTTTGGCCGTGACGATGGGCGATCCCGCCGGCATCGGCCCGGAAATCGCCGTGCGCGCGCTGGTGTCGCCCGAAGTGCGCGCGGCGTCTCGCAGCCTCATCGTGGGCGATGCGCGCGTACTGGAGCAGGCGCTGCGCTTTTGCGGGCTGTCGGCGCCACTGAACCTCGTCGCGGGGCCGGAGGCGCTCGCGGACCGCGACGGCACAATCGACGTGTTCCATCTCGACTGCGCGGATCCCGCAGCGTTGCGCATGGGCGAAGTTCAGCCGCTTGGTGGCGAGGCGGCGTATGCGTCGATCCGCGCGGCAATCGACCTGGCCATGGCCGGGCGCATCGATGGCATCGCCACCACGCCGATTAACAAGGAATCGCTGAAGGCGGCAAAGATTCCGTTTATCGGCCACACCGAGATGTTCGCGGAGCATACCGGCGCGCGTGACGAGATGACGATGTTCACAATCTCAGGCCTTAAAATCTTCTTCCTGACGCGGCACATGTCACTGCTGCAGGCGTGCCAGCAGATCACCCAGGACCGCGTCGCAAAGGGCATCGACAAGAGCGAAAAGGCACTCCGCCAGCTTGGTATCGCACGGCCGCATCTGGCGGTGGCGGCGCTGAACCCGCACGGCGGGGAGGATGGTTTGTTCGGCCGCGAAGAGCTCGACGCGATCAAGCCGGCGATCGCCGCCGCGCGTGCACAGGGCATGCAGGTTAGCGGTCCGGTGCCGGCAGACAGCGTATTTCATATGGCGCGGATCGGTCGCTACGACGCGGTGCTGTCGCTGTACCACGACCAGGGTCACATCGCGGCGAAGATGATGGATTTCGAAAAGACCGTGAGCGTGACGTTAGGCCTGCCGATCCTGCGCACCAGCGTGGATCACGGCACGGCGTTCGATATCGCCGGCACCGGCAGGGCGAGCGCCGTCAGCATGATCGAGGCGATCAAGGTTGCGGCAGAATACGCCATTCGCGGTGTGAAGCTGGGCGACCCCGTGGCGCAGGCAGCGGAGTAGACTGCCCACTGACGAGGGTCGGGGTTTTCGTTGTTAGTCAGTCCGCCACCCAGACAGCTGGCGCGGGATCCTCCGACCTCAGGTTGAACAGAATCAGCGTCGCAGCCGTGCTCATGATGAAGGCGCGTGGTGATGCGAGGCGTTCCGCACTTCGGTGCGGGTTGTCGCACCGGCCAGCTACGCGGCCTTGCTCCGGAGCGGACCGGCAGCGGTACCGCCCTCGTGCTGAAGCAGCCAGGCCTTGCGCCAAAGACCCCCGCCGTAGCCGGTGAGGCGGCCATTTGCGCCGATGACACGATGGCACGGGATCACCAGCGCGACGGGGTTGGCGCCGTTGGCAAGTCCGACGGCCCGGCTGGCGGTCGGCATGCCGATTTCCGCGGCGAGGTGGCCGTATGACATGGTCGAGCCGGCGGGAATAACGCGCAACGCACACCACACGCGGCGCTGAAACTCCGAACCGCCGGTCTTGACCGGAATGGCGGCCAGCGCCGTCAACTCGCCGGCAAAATAGGCAGCGATCCGCTCCGCCACGCCGGCGATGCGGCCGGGCACCAGCTCACACGGACCGTGATAGCGCTGCAACAGGCGCAGCGCACGGCTCTCGAAATCCTCGAAGTCGAGTGCGTGCAGCGCCTCGCCATCAGAGACCAGCAGAATTGTGCCGATCGGCGAGAGAACGTGTTCGCGAAACAGTCGCATGGGGTTTCCCACTGACAGGTGATGGCGGTCGTGCTCCAGCCGAATCAGACGCCCATAGGTAGAGCGCGGCGTACGCGCGCCACGGTCGCCAGGCATCCGCGTGCGCCAGCAATTCCGTCGGCGTCGGGCGACCATCCGCCGTTGCCATCGCCCGCATGAGGCCGATGTCAGCGGCAGGGAATGCATCCGGCTCGCGCAGCGCACGCATGGCAATGTAATGCGCGGTCCATTCGCCAATGCCGGGCAATTCGCGCAGACGTCGGATCGCCACATCAAGCCCGCGTCCGGGCTCGAATAGGCTGCGGTCGGCCACGGCACTCTTGGCGAGGCCGGTGATGGCGGCGGCTCGGGCGCGCGGCATGCCGAGCGCGAGGCCAAGCTCGTTCACGCGCGCGACGTCTTCCGGCAATGGAAATGCATGCGTCACCATCGCCAGCGCCGGATCATCGGGCGGCGGCAGCGCGCTGCCGCACAGGTCGACCAGCTTGGCCGCAAGCGCCGTGGCCGCGGTGACGGTGATCTGTTGGCCCAGTATGCCGCGCACGGCCAACTCAAATCCGTCCCACGCACCAGGCACGCGCAGACCGGGCCGGGCCGCGACAAGCGGGGCCATGACGGGATCCTCGGCGAGCTGTGCGCCAATCACGACGGGGTCGGCACCAAGGTCGAAGATGCGGCGAATGCGCGCCACAATCGCCGGCAGTGCAGTGACAATAGGAAAGCGGATGGTGGCGACGAGTGCATTCTGGTGCTCCGCCATACGCACCGCGATTGTGCCCTGTGCGCCATCCAGACGGATGCTCCGGGCGTAACAGTCCGCCTGCACCGACTCGACGCCTCGAATCGCGCGCGCGCCCAGAAACCCGATGATCCCGCCCCAATCATAGGGCGGCTTCAGCGGCAGGGTCAGTGTGATCGCGGACGCCGGCGCGCCGGCGCCTTGCGCACGCCGCATGGTGCGCGGCGGGCGGCCGTAAAGTCTGCGGAACGTGTCGTTGAACCGGCGCAGGCTGCCGAAGCCGGCGGCGAGCGCGACCTGAGCCATTGGCATGGTCGTGTCGGTGATGAGCTGCTTGGCGAACAAAACGCGCCGCGTCTGCGCCACCGCGTGCGGCGATGCACCGATATGCTGGGCGAACAACCGCCGGAGCTGGCGCTCGCCGATCCCGAGCCGGCCCGCGAGATCAACGACACTCGCGTCATTCAAAGCGCCGGCGGCGATCAGCGACATGGCGCGCGACACGGTCGCAGCGGTGCCGTGCCAGGCCGCGAGGTCGGGCGAGGTCTCCGGCCGGCACCGCAGGCACGGGCGGAATCCGGCGGCCTGCGCCGCGGCGGCAGTCGGCACGAAGGTGACATGCTCCAGCTTCGGCGTCTGCGCCGGGCAGATCGGGCGGCAGTAAATGCCGGTCGTCCGCACGGCGACGAAGAACACGCCGTCGAAGCGAGCGTCGCGGGTGAGCAGGGCGCGGTAGCAGGATTCGCGGTCGAGGTGCATGGGCGGATCATGCACCGGGTTGCAGCGGATTTCTCGCCAAATTCGGACGTCGAGGGAATCAGCGTCCCTTGAACTGCGGCCTGCGCTTCTCCGCGAAGGCGACGACCGCTTCGCGATGGTCGTCGGTCTGACCGCAACGGGCTTGATGGATACCTTCCATTTCCAGCACAACGTTGAACGGCTCCGTCTCGGCGGCGTACAGGTTGCGTTTCATGTAGCCGAGCGCGACGCGGGGTCCGGCGGCGATGCGGCGGGCCAGCGCCATTGTTTCGTCGCGCAGCGATGCGTCGTCGACCACGCGATTCACCATGCCGAGCGCGCGCGCTTGCTCAGCATCGATGGCGTCAGCAAGAAAATAGAGCTCGCGTGCCTTCGCCGTGCCCACCAGTCGGGTCAGCAGCCACGAGCCGCCGAAATCGCCGGAGTAGCCGATATTCGCGAAGGCGGTGGTGAAGCGCGCGGAGCGTCCGGCGATCCGCAGATCGCACGCGAGCGCGAGGCCAAGGCCGGCCCCCGCCGTCGGGCCGTTGATCATGCCGATGATTACTTTCGGCGACGTCCGCATCAACTGCGGTATCACGTGCATTGCCCGGTAGCTTTCCAGACGCTGTTCAAACGTCCGCTCCATGCGGTTTGACATGCTCTTCACGTCACCGCCGGCGGTGAAGCCACGGCCGGCGCCGGTGACGACGATCACGCCGACGGCATCGTCGGAGCCAAGCCGCGACAGTGCATCGCGCAGGGCGGAGAGCATGTCGGGCGACAGCGCGTTCAGCCGTTCCGGGCGGTTCAATGTCAGGACGGCGACGCCGTCTTCCACCGTTTCGATCAGCTCTGGCATACGAGGTCCCTTATCTGCCCGCACACTACCGCGTCATGGCCCGGCTTGTCCCGGCCGGCCGCGACGCGGGCCCGCAAGATCAGGCAAGCGGCAACTCGGGCACGTCGCTACCTGCAGCCCGACCATAGCTGCGGCGCTTGTGCTTCGCAGCGGCCTTGCGACCCTTCGTCCCGGCTTCCTGCAACGCCACGTCGCGCAGTTCGTCGCGCGTCTTGTAGCGCGGGCGGCCGACGAGCAGCGGTGGTGCGATCGACGGCGTCTGCGCGATACGGCGGCGTGCCATGTCGAGATAGGCGCTGCTGATATCGATCCCCACCCAGCGCCGGCGCATGCTGTGCGCAACGGCGCAGGTTGTACCGGTGCCAACAAACGGATCCAGCACGAGCGCACCGGGATAGTCACCCTCGGCGCCCAAGCTGTAGAGGCGCATCAGCCGCGCGGGCAGTTTCATCGGGAATGGCGCCGGATGATCGCGGCCACGTTTGACGTCCTCGGGATACATGAACCAGACCTGCTGTGTCAGGTCGAGCCATTCCGCGCGACTGAGCCTGTTGGCTTGTTTCACCTCTGGCGCAAACCGCGGGGGACGACCGGGTTTGACGTAAACGTTGATGAATTCGGCCGTGTTGTTTTCAAGGATGTTGCCCGGGTACGGGTAACTGCCAAACATCATTTTGGAGGTTTGTTTTTGCCAAATGAACAGACTGTAGCGAGCAAGATCGGTCGCCGCGAGGATGGTCGCCTCCATGTCGAAGGCGATGTTCTTCAAATGTCGCGTATGCTGTGCAATAATGCGCTTCGGTATAGGCAGGATCGGCGCGTTGATACAGAGCTTGCCGTTCGGCCGCAGCACACGCGCACTTTGCTCCCACACGCTCAGCATATCGGCGAGATAGGTGTGGTAATCCCGCCACGGCGGGCAGTCGTTATCGTACGCGACGGCGTTCCAATACGGCGGCGACGTCACGATCAGGTCGATGCAACCGTCCGGCCAGTCACCCATCACCGCGGCAGCGTGTCCGCAGATCAGGCGGCCGGGCAGTGTGTCGGCAACGCTCATTTGTTGGGCCGGTCGTTCCCGGCGACGACGACGATCAACGGCGGATCAGGCTCGATGCTGGCGCCCACCGGATCGTGAGTTTCGGTCACCGCATGCTCCTGGCCTGACATGAGATGGTGCAGCATGGCAATCGCGCGATCGCGCTGGCGAGGTACGGCTCCCGCGTTATCGCACCCCGGGCAACCGGCATCTCATCATCATAACGGCGCGCGGCGCGCCTCCTGCGTCTTGCCCAACCGGAATTCGCCGGCATAGCTCGGGCGCAGGCGATGGCTTCGCCCGCCGGTCTCTCCCGCGCGGAAACGTAGACGCAAAACAACCGGTTGTCGACCGACGGCGCCAAGCCGATCGATTCTGCGCAGGCGAATTGCGCGACGCGCCGCGGGTTGGGCACAGCATGCAATGCAGGAAGCAAAGCCTGGGTCACGCGATGGAAGATGATGCCGCTTTCTGCGTTGGCCCAAGAACGTTTGTCATCCGCGGCGGCTCTGCCGCCAGGCCGGTGGGAAGCGCGCAATCAATTCAGGAAGCAGGACCGACGCAACAGCGTTGCACCGATACGTCAACCGCCGCGCAGAACGGCTTCATAAACCTCCAGCGTCGCCTGCTGCATCGCACGCACGGTATAGCGCTGCAGCACGGCCGCACGCGCACGTTCGGCAAGCGCCTGACGAGCTGCCTCGGTCAATGCCAGAGCTGCATCGATCGCCGCGGCCAGCGCCGCCGGGTCACCTGCAGGAACACGCCAGCCGGTCACCCCGTGCGCGACCGTCTCTACCGGGGCGCCAAGATCGGCGGCTATCACGGGACGCCCCATCGCCTGAGCTTCCACCACGACACGCCCGAACGCCTCGGGCTGCGTCGAGGCGTGCACCACCACATCGGACAGCATCATCGCCGCAGGCATGTCGTCGCACTCGCCCACCAGGCGCAGCCGGTCGGCAATACCCAGGTGCTGCGCGCGGCGGACCAGCCCGGCACTATAGCGCCGTCGACCCTGGTCCGATCCCACCAGCACACAATATACGCCGCGTCCGGCGAGGCGACCGACCGCCTCAATCAGCACGCTCTGCCCTTTCCACGCGGTCAGCCGGCCCGGCAGAACGACGATTGGCGCGCCGTCGGGTAGACGCCAGTTGCGCGCGAGTCTTGCCATACGCTCGGGCGCGACATTGTCGGGATCGAACACCGCCGGATCGACGCCCCGCGGAATGACGTGGATTCGGGTGGGCGGGATTTTGTGCCGCCTGACGATCAGCTCGGCGATGTATCGGCTCGCGGCGATGACGATCTCGCCCCGAGCCATCACAGCGTTGTACCGTCGCTTGCACGGCAGGTCCTCAGCATAGGCGCCGTGATAAGTGGTGACGAAATGCGTCCCGGTCCGCCGGCATGCCAGCCAGGCGGACCATGCGGGAGCCCGGGAGCGTGCGTGCACGATAGACACGTTGTGCACCCGAATCAGCGCCTCCAGCCGGCCGGCGTTGCGCCAGATGGCAGTCGGGCTCTTCGCGACCAGCGGCAGGGTGAAGTGGCGGCCTCCAGCACGCTCGATGGCCGAGACGAGGCGGCCACCAGCGCTGGCCACCAACGCGGTACCGCCGGCGCCGGCAATGGCGTCCGTGATCTCAATGGTGCCGCGTTCGACCCCGCCAGTCACCAGCGAGGGCAGTACCTGAAGGACGACCGGAGCCCCGCAGTCCTCGGTCATGGCCGCGCAATGTCACGCGCCCGCCTGCACTCGGCCAGCCGGGTCAGGCGGCGACGGCGAACGAGTCCACCTTCCAGCCGGACGCCGCCATGGCACGCTGCAACTCGGCCAAGAATCGTCGGGTCGCCTGCATGCCGCCGGTGCGCGGCCAGAGCCGACCGGTGAAATGGCGGCCGAGCAGGTCGAAAAGAAGATCGCGCTCGATCGAGTCCAGACCGCCGTCGGGGGTGGTGTCGCCGTAGTAGTCGTTCAGCTCCTCGACGAGCCGGGGATCCGTCTCGATGATTAGACGTAAGGCCTCGTTCGACGGCGGGATCATATGCCGGCGCTCGAGTTCCCACCTGCAACACGCTAACGGGGCAGGGCGAAGCGTTTCCAATTCTTGTCTCCGGGGTGGCGGCAAATTCGCGCCAGGGTGCTGTGACATGGGCATGACACCTTTGAATTGCGAGTCCTCGTGCAGGTTGGCAAGAGTTTTTGCGCGGGCAGTGGCGCAACCAGTGATTGCCTGGGGAAACCTTGTGCTATATCAGAGGGGAGATCATTTCTTGATCGAAAGGCATCGCTCATGGCGGAAGACGCAAACGGCGTCGGCTCGCAGGCCGGCGACGGGCCGAGCGAATTCGCCGCGGCCATGAGCAGCGCTTGCGCGCTTGGTCTTGCCATTACGAGCGGCATGGCAAGCGACGCCGGGATGACGCGCGCCGCAGCGGCTGTTGGCCCATCGATCGAACCCTTCCGGATTACCGGCAGCGCTGGCACCGACACATCGATGGAGCAGGAGGGCGTGGAAATTGCCAGCTTTCTCGGTCAGACCTGGATGGTCGCTGCGTCCAGTGGCCTTCGCTACTTGGCGCGGCTCGCGCAACTGTACGGCGAGCGCCAGGCTGGCCTATGGCCGGCGCTGATGAGCGGCGGACTGTCCCGAGACGAACGCCGGGTGATGATTGATGAGCTGCGTGCCTATGTGCGCGACCTGGGCGACGTTTCGTTGCAGGAGGCGCGCTTGCTGCAAAGCGAACTCGAGCGGCTCTCGCATGAACTCGCCGCTGGCGTTGGTGCGGATGCAGCGCAGGCACGGCACCGCCGCTGGCGTGCTAAGCCGTGAGCGTGGGCGTCTGATGGACCTCCTTCCGTCACTGCGAACTGGCGACTGGCCAGAGCGGCCGCTCCGTAATTGAATGAGACGACCGGCCCAATCGTCACCGCGGCGAATGCGGGAACCCCGCCGTGGCAGGTGAGACGACCACGTGCGGCCCGTGCTTCGCGGCCGAAGTCGCCGCGTTGCGGGAGCGTGTCGCCGCCTGGGTCGCCGATTGCGATCCAGAGATCCGTCCCGAACTGGAATGGCAACTCCTCGCGGGCTCGAAATACTTCCGTCCGTTCACGGTTTTCGCCTGCTATCGCGCGATGCACGACACGGCCATTCCGCCTGTGGCGATCGAGTCCGCCCTACTGATCGAATTGTTCCACAACGTGTCGCTGGTCATCGACGACATCGTCGATAAGTCCGAACACCGTCGTAACCGACTAACCCTGCACAACAAGTTTGGTGAGCTCGCGGCGTTCATGACCGCCGGCTACATCGTCGCCGACGGCTTCCGGTTGGCCGCCGGCGATCCCCAACTTACCGATTTGTTCGCCGAACTGCTGAAACGGCTCGCAGTGGCCGAATGCATGCAGTGGCGGTTGCGTCGCACACCGCTCGGGGTCGAGGATTGGCGCAAGATCGCCTCCGAGGACACCGGGTCGATGTTCGAAATCGCCGCCTGCCTAGGCGACCGCAGCCAGCGGCTTCGCAAGTTCGGCGGCCTGCTTGGGCTGCTGTACCATGGTTGCGATGATGTGGCGGACGTACGAGGTGCGTCGGCGCTGGGCGGCGGCGGCGTGGATGATCTGCGCGACGGTATCCTGACGTTGCCTGCGGCCCTGGCGATCCGCAACGCGGAGACGGCGCGGGTTTTCGCCAACCCCGCCGACGATCAACTTCCGCTGCTCGCCCACGCGTTCCAGACGAAAATTCCGGAGGCCGAGGCCTACCTGGACCGCATCGCCGAAGAGGCCCGCACCGAGGCACGGCTGTTCGCGCCGCACCCCGCGGGGTTGTTCGCGCTGATTGATCAGACGCGTCTGCTTTCCGGGCAGTGACCCCCAGGGCTCCCCGTCCCTTTTTTCAGATGGGGATAGGCGAGAGATCGATACAAAGGAAACCGAGTGGCGGACAGTCACCGCTTCGGTAGTGGCCCCTCTCCCGCATAGCTGGCCCGGAGAATTGGCGGTTGGCTGCGCCTGACCGCGCGCGGCGCGCGGCTCACTGCTCCAGCCGGTAGCGGATCGGCACCGTGGCGGTGATCCGCGCCTCAGTCATCGCGGTGTCGAACGGTGGCACCGACGCGCCACGCAGCATCGCCGTTGCCGCCGCATCGAGGCGTGGCGAACCCGAGCTTTTCACAACCGTCACGTCAGTCACCTGACCGGAGCGCTGGACGGTGAAACGCAAGGTCACGTCGCCCTGTTCGCCACGACGACGCGCGGCGTCGGGGTAGGCCTTATGCTGCGCGAGCCACTCGCTGAGGGCGCGTTGCCAGGAGGGGCTGATAACCTGTGCGGCAGCCGGCGGGGCGGGCGGCGCCTGCTGGGTGGGAGCGGGCACCGCCTGCCGCAAGGGAGCGGGCGCAGGTGCCACAGCCGGCGGTCGTGTAGCACCGCGCTCGACTGGCTTCGGATGCGGCGCCGGAAGCGGCGGAGGGGGCGGCGCCTCCGGCGGTGGCAGCGGCAGTGCCTCGGTAGGCGCAGGTTGCGGCGGCGGAATCTCCGGGACCGGAGGCGGCGGCGCGGGCTGCGGCGGCGGAACTTCTGGCGCAGTAGGCGGCGGCGCGGGCGGTGGCGGCGGAAGCTCGGGAACGGGCTTCGGTGGCGGCGGCGGCGGCCTGGGTGGCGGGGGCCTGGGTGGCGGGGTGGCCTGAGGTGGCGGTTCCTGCGGCGCGGGGGGCTGTTCTGGAGCGGGGTGCTGCTCGGCTGGTTGCTCCCACACCATCGACAGGGTCGGTTCTGTGGGCGGCGGGGGCAGAGGCACGGTGACGGCCATGAGCGTCACTGCCCCGGCCGTGAGGTGGAACAGCGCAGACGCAGCCAGCGAATTTCGGCGGCTGTAGCGCCGCAGGCGGCCGGGGGCCAGGCGCGGGCCGGCGGGACCGAACGGGACGACCGGCTTTTCAGGCCACCCCGCTCGCCATGCGCGGCCTGGCGTCAAGCCTGGCCCGGGGGGGCCGATCGGCACGCTCGCCTCAACAGGCAGCCCCGCTCGTGGCCCACGGGGGGGCGCCAGCCGCGGTCCGGCTGAGCCAATCGGCAGGGTCGCTCGCTCCGGCCAGCCGGCTTGCCGCCCGCCGAACAATGTCACTCCATAACGTTTCAACACGAAGGCCAGCCCAGGTCTCGCCGCATCGCGCGCAAAAAAAGTTGTGTGGTGACGCGCCATCGCCGCACGCCGTGGCTATCCGTTGCCCTCGGCCCCCTGCCGCCACCACGTCAGCCTATTCCGCCGACCCACCGCCCGCCACCAGCGACGCGATCGATCTGTCACTGAACGCTCAAGGTAGCCCAGCAGCGCCGGAACAGGACGCGTCAGCGGACCGAGCCGAAGCGCCGCGCAGTACCCATCAGCTTCGTCCCAGAAGTCCTGGGAACGATCCCGCAGGGAGACCGCGCGCACCGCTGGTTCAGACTCGACTGCAATGCGCAGGGCGCAACATCTCCATGGGCAGGCGCGAGGATGGAGCAATTCCCGGCTGACCTACGCAGCGCAGGGGATCAAGCCGTCGGCGTTTCACCCCTCGCACGGCCAGCGACGTCGGCGCCCGATGTCACGCGTGCCGATGCATCGCCCGCAGGACTCTTTCTCCTGTCACCGGCGTCTCATTCACCTCGCCCTGCAGCCCGGTGCTGGCGAGCGCGTCGCGAACCGCGTTGGCGATTGCAGCGGGCGGCGCAACCGCGCCGCCCTCGCCCATTCCCTTCATCCCGTATTCCGTCGCCGCCGCCGAAGTGTGCAGGTGTGCGATGCGGATCGGCGGCAGTTCCCCTGCACTCGGTAGATGATAGTCCAGCAATGACGCTGCCAGCGGCTGGCCGTCCAGGTTGTAGGGAATTTCCTCACACAAGGCTGTGCCGATGCCCTGCACCACGCCGCCGCGAATCTGGCCCTCCACCAGCATCGGATTGACCATCGTCCCGCAGTCCTCGGCCACCGCGAAATCAAGCAACTCAACGGCGCCGGTCTCGACATCCACCGCCACCACCGCGCCGTGCGTGGCGTATGAATAGACCCCCGTGCTCACCGAAGGCTCGTAAGTCACCACGGCTTCCAGAAGCGGCTCCACCCCTGGCGGCAGCTCATGCATGCGGAGGTGCGCGACGGCGGCGATTTCCGCGATGGAGACAGAACCGGACGGACCGAGCACGGCGCCACCTTCGCAGCGCACCTCGGGCGGATCGCATTGCAGCAGATGAGCACCGATGCGCATCAGCTTGTCGCGCAGCACGCGGCTGGCGCGCGCGACCGCACCGCCCGACATGACCATGCTGCGCGAAGCAAACGTGCCGAAACCAAACGCTGTGCTTTCGGTATCACCGTGTCGCACCGAGACACGCGAGGGATCGATGCCCAGCTCCTGGCAAACGATCTGCGAGAGCGCCGTTTCCAACCCCTGGCCGTGCGACTGGATGCCGACCATCAGCACGACGCTGCCGTCGATCAGAATGCGCGCCGTGCAGCTCTCGAAGCCGGGAATGATTGAGGCGCCGCGCGACGCGAATTCCGCCGCGCCGTGCGCGGTCTGTTCAGTGAAGCTGGCGAAGCCGATACCGATCCGACGGCCATCCGGTTCGCCGCGGTGCTGGCGTTCCCGCACTGCCGGAAGGTTAAGCAGTTGCGCGCACAGTCGCACGCTCGCGGGATAGTCTCCGTTGTCGTAACGCATGCCGGTGGCAGAGGTATAGGGCATCTCATCCGGGCGGATCATGTTGGCGATACGCACGTCGAGGGGATCCAGCCCGACGCTGCGGGCCACTTCGTCGATGGTGCGCTCGATGGCGAAACAGGCACCGGGGCGGCCGACACCGCGATACGGACCGAGCGGCGCCTTGTTGGTGGCAACCGTATAGGTGCGCGCGCGGTAATTCCGGACGGTGTATGGCCCGGGCAGGCAGCGCGCGGCCATATTAGCTTCCTGGTAAGGACCCTGCGGCCACAGCCCATAGGCGCCTGCGTCGACGGTAATGTCGCAGTCAAGGCCCAGAATGTGGCCTTGCGAGTCGGCATAAGCGGTGACGATGTAATGGTGATCGCGGGTGTGTGCGGCTGTCAGGAGATGCTCGTTGCGGTCTTCGATCCAGCGCACCGGATAGTCCAGCTGCATCGCCAGCGCGGTTAGGATGATTTCTTCCGGATAGAGGCGGGCCTTCGGGCCGAATCCGCCGCCAACATCGGGCGCGACGACGCGGATGCGGCGATGCTCTATGTTGAGCAGGTCGCCAAGCGCCACGCGTAAAGTGTGCGGCGTCTGGCTGGACGCATAGACGGCGACTTCGTCCAACCGGTGATCGCGGTGGGCGAGGACGCCGCGGCATTCCATTGGCGCCCCGGACTGGCGGTGCATGCGGTATTCGCGCCGCACCGTGATGGTGGCTGCGCGCGCAGCGGCATCAATGTCACCGGCCGTCAGGGTGCGTTCCTGGAACAAATTGTCGCCGAAGGCGTCGTGCACCAGCACGGGGCTGCCGTTGCGTTGAGCAACGGCGTCGACCACGGCAGGCAGCAGCTCATATTCCACGTTGACCGTACCAGCGAGGTCGAGCGCTTCTGCACGCGTCGACCCGACACAGGCGGCTATGGCCTCTCCGACGAAGCGGACTTTGTCGGTCGCCAGTACCGGCCACGCCGGCGCGCGCGCACCGGCGGCGTGTGTCACCACGTGGATCGGCTTGACATGGCGCAGGTCCGCGGCGGTGAACACATGATCGCGAGCTTCGGGCGGGATGGAAATGCCACGGATCAGCGCATGCGCATGCGGAGACCGAACGAAAACCACTTCCTGCGTGCCGCGCAACTCGATGTCGGCGACGAATTGACCTCGGCCCCGCAGATGGTGGTCATCTTCCTTGCGCAGCAGCGACGCCCCGACGCCACGATGCTGGCTGGCATTCCCCTCCGGCATTTTCGCCTCCCGGAACTGTTGTCGTTATGAAACGGCAATCTCAAAAGCGTTGAAGCGCCGCATTCGCGGACCGATTCTCATTGCAGGAGGCAATACGATGGCGCCTTGAAATGCGTGACGGCTCGAGCCTCCGGGGAACCGGCGTCGCTGCACACAGCGTCCTCTCACCAGACCATCAATGCCCGGCGTGCCCTGCCGGAAGCTCGGCCAGCTCAATCAACACATTGCCGGTGGAGACAGGGTCGAGGAACGCGATGCGTGCGCCACCATGGCCGATGCGCGGCGTCTCGTCGCGCAATTTCACGCCCTTCGCCTTCAGTTCCGCCAGAGCGCCGTCGATGTCCTCCACTTCAAAGCAGATATGATAGAGGCCGGCGCCTTTCTCAGACATCCATTGGGTGACGCCGGAATTGGGCCCCTGCCCTTCCAGCAATTCAATGTAAGTCTGCCCGACGGGCAGCATCGCCAGTCGCGTGTGCCCGATCTGCTCTTCGTATTCCAACGGAATCCCGAACGTGTTCTGCAGCAATTCGATCGACTGCCTCAATGAATCCACGGCAATGGCGATGTGTTCCACGCGCTTGATCTTCATGCTCCGCCCTTTCAGGAAATAGTCACGCCGCTGTCCACCGGGTAAACATGACCGGTGATCATGCGGGATTCGTCCGACGCCAGGAACACGGCCATCTGGGCGATGTCACCGGGCTCGATCAGTCCAAGTAGATGCGATTTGCCAAGCTTATCGATCGCGGCATTGCCGGCCATGAGTTTGCGCACGCGGTCTGTCATGGTCGCCGACGGAGCGATGGCGTTCACGCGCACGCCCTGTGGCGCGAATTCCACCGCCATCGAGCGGGTAATCGCCGAAATGCCGCCTTTTGCCGCCGTGTAGCAATCGCGACCGGCGATGCCCATCAGCGCGACGTTCGACGACATGTTGATGACAGAACCGCCGCCCGAGCGAATGATCTCCGGAATGCCGACCCGGCAGCCAAGGAACGTGCCGAACAGATCGAGCCTGATCGCCCGCCAGAATTCGTCGATCGGCGCTTCGACGACGTTGTTGTCGTGAGGCGTCGAACCACCGGCATTGTTGTGCAGCACGTGCAGGCCGCCGAAACGCTGCACCGTGGCGCCGACCGCCGCGTGCAGGCTCGCCTCGTCGGTGACATCGGCGTGCACGGCAACCGCGTTGTTACCTGCGAGATGTGCGGTTTCCTCGCCGGCGACGCGATCGACATCGGCGACGACCACGCAAGCCCCCTCACGCGCATACAAGATGGCGGTCTCGCGGCCAATTCCCGCACCGCCACCAGTGATGAACGCGACCTTGCCGCTGAGCCGTTTCATGGCAGCCTCCCCAGACGGTTACTTCATCCGACGGTTACTTCATCCGACGGTTACTTCATCCGACGGTTACTTCATTCGCACGTTGTCGAGGACAAATCGCGGCACGGCCCGATCAGCCGGTTGCTCACCGTC
>Ga0123356_10002761_pt1 | contig 18643 bp, 14 predicted proteins | sample TergutEmb28metaG_2_FD_92546 | JGI IMG/M metagenome (GOLD analysis project Ga0123356, IMG submission 92546) | Embiratermes neotenicus P3 segment gut microbial communities from Petit-Saut dam, French Guiana - Emb289 P3 | ecosystem: Host-associated > Arthropoda: Insects > Digestive system > Gut ...
AAAAGAAGGGCTTTTTTGCGAACGCATTTTTGGTACTACCAAAGAATGGGAATGTTACTGCGGAAAATTTAAATCGATCCGTTACAAAGGTGTTATCTGCGATCGCTGCGGTGTTGAAGTTACACACTTTAAAGTCCGCCGCGAAAGAATGGGACACATTGAACTTGCGGCTCCTGTTTCTCATATCTGGTATTACCGTTCGGTTCCAAGCCGAATGGGACTTTTATTGGATCTTCCAACAAGCCAGCTTCGCTCGGTTTTGTATTATGAAAAATATGTTGTTATCGATTCCGGTGACACGCCCTTAAAAAAACATCAGCTTCTTTCTGAAGAAGAATTTATGGAAGCTCAGGAAAATTACGGCGGCGGTTTTACAGCGGGCATGGGAGCGGAAGCGATCAGTACACTTTTGGAAAACCTTAACCTCGATCAAATGGCTGCTGACCTTCGGGCAAAGATGATTCAGAAAAAAGACAAGTGCGACAAACGTCTTTTAAAACGTATCGATATAGTAGAAAATTTCCGCAACTCAAACAATAAACCGCAGTGGATGATTTTAAATACAATCCCTGTTATTCCGCCTGAACTTCGCCCGATGGTACAACTTGACGGCGGACGTTTTGCGACAAGCGATCTTAACGATCTTTACCGAAGAGTTATAAACAGAAACAATCGTTTAAAACGATTACAAGGTCTTAACGCTCCGGACATCATTATACGCAACGAAAAACGAATGTTACAGGAAGCGGTAGACGCGTTATTCGACAATTCAAAGAAAAAGAAAGTTGTAAAAGGTTCGTCTAACAGGCCGCTTAAATCGATCAGTGATATGTTAAAAGGTAAACAGGGACGTTTCCGCCAGAACCTTCTTGGAAAACGTGTTGACTATTCGGGACGTTCTGTTATTACAGTTGGTCCCGATCTTAGAATGTGGCAGTGCGGTATTCCGACAAAAATGGCGCTTGAATTGTTCAAACCTTTTATAATGAAAAAACTTGTCGACAAAGATGTTGTTTTTAATATTAAAAAAGCAAAAATGTTAGTTGAACAGGAAACTCCCGAAGTATTCGCTATACTCGATGAAGTTGTAAAAGAACATCCTGTTCTTTTAAACCGCGCGCCGACACTGCACAGGCTTGGTATCCAGGCTTTTGAACCTGTGCTTGTCGAGGGCAAAGCGATAAAACTTCATCCGCTTGTTTGTCACGCTTTTAACGCCGACTTTGACGGCGACCAGATGGCAGTACACGTTCCGCTGACGCAGGCAGCGCAGATGGAATGCTGGACATTGATGTTATCTGCAAGAAACCTTTTAAACCCAGCAAACGGAAAAACAATTGTATTCCCGTCTCAGGACATGGTTTTAGGTATCAACTTCCTTACAAGGATTAAAAATAACGCCAAACGTCCCGGTTCTGACAAACAGGAAACTAAAGATAAAATTCCTTTCTTCTCGTCTCCCGAAGAAGTTATGATGGCAGTTGAACGAAAATCTTTGGATTGGGGCGCTGCTATTCGAATTAAATCGCCGCAGAATCTTGTTTGGGATAAAATAGGAAATCTTGTCCAGCTAGATAAAAACGGCACGATTGTAACTTCGGCAGGTAGACTTGTATTTAACGAAGAACTTCCTTTGGATATTCCTTATATTAACTACGAACTTAAAGATAAAGAGTTACGCGCGTTAGTTGAATTTGTGTTTAAAGACAAAGGTTCGTGGATTACAGTAAAAATGCTTGACGCTGTTAAATCATTGGGTTACCGTTATGCGACAATATTCGGCGCTACTATCGGTGTTGATGATATTATCATCCCCAAAGAAAAAGTTGACATGATCGATAAAGCGAACAAAGATGTTGAATCGATTCAGAAGCAATGGCGGCAGGGACATATAACAAACGAAGAACGTTATAACCAGGTTGTTCAGGTTTGGACAAAAACAAATGACGACCTTACAAACATTACAATGAAAACCCTTGAATCTGACAGAAACGGCTTTAACTCAATTTACATGATGGCAAATTCCGGCGCTCGCGGAAGCCGCAACCAGATTCGTCAGCTTGCAGGTATGCGCGGTCTTATGGCAAAACCGTCAGGTGACATTATCGAGCTTCCCATTCGTTCAAACTTTAAAGAAGGATTGTCTGTTATCGAATTCTTTATTTCAACTAACGGCGCTCGCAAAGGTCTTGCCGACACTGCGTTAAAAACAGCGGAAGCAGGTTATCTAACACGCCGTCTTGTAGACATCGCTCAGGATATGGTTGTAAATGAAGATGACTGCGGTACGATTAACGGTATTACATATTCTGCGATCAAGCAGGGCGAAGAAATTGTAGAAGCTCTAAAAGATCGAATCATCGGACGGTTTACGCTTGAACGTGTTAAACATCCGATTACAGGCGAACTTATAATCGATGTTAACGAAGAAATCTCTGAAGAAATTGCCGCAACGATTGACGCAGCGGGAGTCGAAAATATCCGCATAAGAACAGTGTTAACATGCGAAGCTAAATACGGCGTTTGCAGAAAATGCTACGGAAGAAATCTTGCAACTAACAGGGCGGTAGACATCGGAGAAGCTGTAGGAACAATCGCCGCGCAGTCTATCGGACAGCCCGGTACTCAGCTTACGATGCGTACGTTCCATATCGGCGGTGTTGCTACAAAAGTCAGCGAAGAAAGCCGTATCATTTTAAAATATCCTGTTTATATAAGGGATGTTGTAGGAACACATATCCAGCTTGATAACGGACATCTTCTCTTTACAAGAAGAGGTCACGCTGTAGTTAACAAAGTAATGCGTGAATATAAAATTGAACGCAGCGACAAATTGATTGCAGTTAACGGAAAAAGAGTTAATCGAGGTGATGTAATAATTAAACGCGGCAGCGAAGAAATTATATCGCCGGAAATCGCTTACGCTCTTGTATTGAAAAATAAAGATGTTGAAACATTGTATCTTATCGGTCAGGATCAAAAAATTGAAATCAGAAACGGTTCCGATTTTGAAGCGCAGAAAGGTTCGGTTGTTGAAACTGACAGAACCATCGCGACATTCGATCCATTCTCTGATCCGATTATCGCTGAAGCAAGCGGAACAGTTAAATACGAAGATATTATTTTGGGATCAACTCTTAAAGAAGAAATTGATGAAGATACAGGCAATACAGAAAAGCGCATAACAGAGTTCCAGCATGAAAGCAAACAGCCGCGTATTTTTATCGTCAATGACAATGACGAAGAAGTTGCGTCTTACTTCCTGCCATCCGGCGCTTATATCCAGGTAGACGAAGGCGAACGAATAAGAGCAGGACGCACAATCGCGAAAACATTAAAAGAATCAGCCAAAGCTATGGATATTACATCCGGTCTTCCTCGTGTTAGTGAACTTTTTGAAGCACGCAAGCCAAAGAACCCGGCAGAACTTGCAAAAGTTTCGGGAACAGTTTATTTCCGCGGTATCGTAAAGAACAAACGCAAAGTTGTTATAGAAGATGATTTTGGTAGAGAGTTTACTCACTTTATCCCGATGAACAAACGTCTTCTTGTACGTGACGGCGATACCGTTGAAGCAGGTGAATTATTGTGTCAGGGTGCGATTAATCCGCACGATGTTCTTTACATCCTGGGCGAAGGAAAACTCCAGCGCTGGTTAATGGACGAAATCCAAAATGTTTACCGCCTGCAGGGTGTTTCGATTAATGACAAACATATCGGTGTAATCATCAGGCAGATGATGCGTAAGGTTGAAATCAGAAAAGTCGGTGACACTAAATTTATCTACGGCTCTTCTGTAGACAAATACCGCTTCCACGAAGAAAATGCCCGTGTAATAGCGGAAGGCGGACAACCCGCTATCGCGCAGCCAATGTTCCAGGGAATGACTAAAGCGTCGCTTAATATTGATTCGTTCCTTTCCGCGGCAAGTTTCCAGGAAACAACAAGGGTACTTACAAACGCGGCAATTGCGGGATCTACAGATTATCTTCGCGGCTTAAAAGAAAATATTATAATCGGACATCCGATACCCGCAGGTACAGGCATGAAGCGTTACCGCAACATCAAACTGTTTGACGAAGACAGTCAGGATTTGGATGAGTACATGCAGGAAATCCTTGACAGGCGCAAACAGGAAGCCGAAGCTGTGGTTGAAGCTGAACCCGTTCAAAACGATTATACAATCGAAGAGTCCGAGGATTAATTTCATTGCAATATCGTTTAGACAAGAACACCGGCAATAAAATTTCTACTCTAAGTTTTGGATGTATGCGGTTTCCAAGAAAGCTCGGTGTGATCGATATGTTAAAAACAGAAGAAATGGTTATGCGCTCTATAGAAAAGGGTGTAAATTATTTTGACACAGCCTGGATATATTCCGGCAGCGAAGAAGCGCTAGGATCTGTTCTTTTCAAAAATGATGTTCGTTATAAAGTAAATATCGCAACCAAACTTCCTGTTATAATGTTTAAAAATTCCAGCACCTCAATTGATTTTGACAAATATTTTAACCAGTCTCTTGAAAGATTAAAAACAGATTATATTGATTACTACCTTTTGCACATGATAACTGACATGGATCAGTGGAACAGGTTAAAAATCTGGGGAATAGAAGACTGGATTGCACAGAAAAAAAGCGCAGGTTTAATTAAACGGATTGGTTTTTCTTTTCATGGGTCTGGAAGCGAGTTTCTAAAAATAGTCGATGATTACAATTGGGAACTTGCGATGATTCAGTATAATTATTTTGACGAAAACTTCCAGGCTGGTATTAAAGGGCTTAAAGCGGCGGCGGCAAAAATGCCTGTAATCGCAATGGAACCTTTGCTTGGCGGAAAACTTGCAAACGATCTGCCAAAAGATGCAGTAGAAATATTTAAAAAAGCAAATCCAACTTTGTCATCTGCAGGCTGGGCGTTAAACTGGCTTTGGAATCAGGCGGATGTAACATCAGTTTTAAGCGGCATGAGTACAATCGAACAGCTTGAAGAAAATATCGATCTTTCCAATGCGGCATCCGCGAATATGTTAAACGAAACACATATGACAGTTTATAAATCTGTATTGGAATCGATAAACAAAGCGTGTAAAGTCCGCTGTACAGGATGCAACTACTGTATGCCGTGCCCTGTCGGTGTAAATATACCGGGCTCTTTTTCGTCGTATAACGCCGTTTATTCAATGGGTTATATCGAAGGTATGAAGCAATACGCTACCAGCACAGGAATGACACAGGTAAAAAGCGGAAGCCCCGCTCTTTGTACCAAATGCGGTAAATGCGAACCTCTTTGTCCGCAGAAAATTTCGATCATAAAAGAACTTGTTACAGTACATAAAAAAATGGAACCGCTGTTTATTAAGTTTGTCGGTTTCTGCGCAAGAGCAATCTTCGGTAAAAAACGCAAGAAGTAATTGATAAAAATTATTGCCAGTTGGCAAAAAATAGAGTTGTGTGAATAAATTAAAGATTATCGTTTTTTAGCTGTTGTTGTATTTATACTGTTTCTTAAGACATGCCGGACAAATGATGTTTTTTGATTTTTTTCCCAGCTTTATACCGCATCTAGGGCAGCAATATTTTGCTTTCCGAAGAGCATAACGTTCTCTTTTTATTTCATTTTGACTGTCGGCTATTTGACTGTTATAATTTCTAAAATATTCACGACAGTCATCACACATTTTGAATTTGCTGGATTTTTTAATCTTTTGACCGCAACGAGGGCATAATCCGCTTTTCTTTCTTTTAAGATAATCTTTTCTTCTTACTGTTAAATCCTGTGCCATAAATTAATTATAGCATGATTTATAATTTTTAATCAAGCGAAAAAAGGGGCTTTCTTGAAATTATTGGTAATGTTATACTAAAAAGATGAATATTTGTTTATTTTGTAAAATAATATCAGGGGAAATACCTGCCAAAAAACTTTATGAAGATGACGAAATGCTGGCTTTTTATGATATAAAACCGATGGCTCCCGTGCATTTTCTAGTTGTACCGAAAAAGCATATAAATAACCTATTGGAACTGGAAAGCTCTGACTCGGCTCTAATAGGAAGGCTTTTTTACAAAGCGCAGGAACTTGCCAAAGAGCTGGGTTGTGAAGAAAAAGGCGGACGTTTTATAATTAATGCAAAAAAAGACGGCGGGCAGACTATCGATCATTTGCACATACATTTCCTTGGCGGACGTGCATTGCGTCCAAAGTTGGCATCATGGTTTATGGGTTAATATTGATAAAAAAAGGAGCGTTATATGCCAATAGAAAAACACATTAATTTTTTTGAAATGCAAAAAGCCTGTGAAAAACCAGGCTGTCCTCTTTGCCGGATCGTAAGCGACAGAGCGCACAAATATATCGACAACACATTATTTGAAAATATAACAAACCGCGGTTTTCGCGCTTTGTACCGCGCAGCAGGTGGTTTTTGTTCTTTTCATTCAAGGGGTCTTATTTCCTTCCGTGACGGTCTTGCAGTAGCGATTCTTGCAAAAGATATATTGGAAGACCGTATTAAATGTTTTAAGAAAAAACAATTATGGCGGCCAAAAGGCAGATGTCCTGTTTGCATAGAACGTGAAAAAATTGAACAGGAATATCTTGATTTTCTTAGTAACTCAGGCGGAAACTCAATCGAAGAACAGGAACTGCGTTCGTTTTTTACCTCGTCTGACGGACTTTGCGCACCTCATTACGCAGGTCTTCTTTTTACGCTTAAGGGTTCAAGAAGAAATGTACCTAAATGGATAATTAACTTTCAGGAAAAAAAGTTTGATGTATTATATGAAAGACTGGAAGTATTTACAGAACTTTCCGCTTACGGCAGACAAAAAGAATTTGCACAGTTAAGTGAAAAAGATCAAGTCGTATGGAAAGAAGCTGCCGCCTGTTTAACAGAAAATATCGAGTAACGGAATCAAATTATTATCTCATCATTCTTTCTACTACGGGAACAAGCGGGCGAAGGCGCACAACTCTTCCGCCGCCGTTTAATCTGTAGCGGTATCTTTCGCCGTCATCTGCAAACGGAATATATTCGCCTGTAAATGCGCCGAATCGCTTTTTTGTCCAATGAAGCGAAGGGTCTTTTAAAGATACAGAAGTATTTGCCGGGTCAAAGTAAATAAACGCTTCATGAACGCCGCGCTCTTCCTGAGCCGCTATGTTGTTGCATTGCAGATAACGGATGACACCCCGTGTCCAGTCGATTGATTGAATTACAGCGGCGTGTACGATGTTGCCTTCAAAGTCCCTGAAAAGTAAAACGTCGGCAGGGCGCAAGTTTCGGATTTCATCGTGTACAGGAATTACCTGTGAGTTTCTTGAGTTAAAAAATGAAGTGCCTGCATATAAAGCAGGGTCTGCTCCGCGAGGGAATCCCAAAACTTGATTTAATGCTGCGCCCAAATCAACTCCGCCCTGCCTTGCGACATAAACTAAAATGTGCCAGACAAAACCGGAACAATCAACACCAATGTTTCCGATACAATACAAATAATTGTATACATCGCTTTCTGTAATACCGCTGCCTGATACTAACGCATGAGGACGGTGCGGAAGACCTATAAAAGCTCCAGATTTAATTCGTGATATTAAAAATGGATCGGTTTGAATACTCCAGCTATTCTGTGATAGATCAAATACAATTACTTTTTCGCGCCCGGAAGAAAGAGCGTTTACATATTCGGCAAAATCCTCGGATACCAATAATTCTTCGATGGAAGGCCAAAGCGCTTGCGGATTTCCCTTACCGTCGTGTAATATTTTTATCTTGTTTTCCAGCATGAGGTCGCGGTCATTGTTCATTGCAAAAGGAAGACGGATATTCATTACTCTGCCGCCGATAATTTTTGTGCGGAAATTTAATCTGAATGCTTCTTCGATGATGCGTTCTATTTCGCTGTTCCATAAACGCGCCGGGTCAGAGAAAGAAGCCAAGTGATCTGTTTGAGATGTAACAGTCGATACATTAAATAAAAATAATATTATTACCACGGAGTACACGGAGAAACACGGAGGAAGATTAAGATATCGTACGAAAAACTCCGTGAAACTCCGTGTCCTCTGTGGTTTTTCTCTTCTTCTTTTGTGGTTAATATTATTAATTATTGATATTATCCTTTTCAATATCTTTAAAATAGTTTACAGTTCCGACTTTTAGCTCTTCTGTTGCGGCATCATCGCATACTAAAATCGCCTTTGGGTGCATTTGTAAACAGGACAATGTCCACATGTGATTAATGCCGTCTTCCACGCAGGCTTTTAAAGCGCGGGCTTTGTTTCTGCCTGTTACGATGATTACAACTTCCCGCGCATCCATTACAGTTCCAACCCCGACAGTTAAAGCAGTGCCCGGCACTTTTTTAATATCACCGTCAAAAAAACGTGAGTTGGCGGATTTTGTTTCTTCTGTTAAAGATTTAATTCTTGTCCTTGAAGTTAAAGAAGAGCCCGGTTCGTTAAATGCAATATGACCGTCAGTACCCATGCCGCCAAGGAATAGTTCAATTCCGCCTTCGTCTACAATTGCTTTTTCGTAATTTTCGCATTCTTTTTGTAAATCTTTTGCAAGACCGTCAAGCAGGTGAATATGTTTATGATCGATATCAACATGTTTAAATAAATTTTCCATCATAAAGGTGCGGTAACTTTGCGGATGGTCAGATGGTATTCCGATATATTCATCCATGTTAAAGGTGCGGACATTTTTAAACGAAAGCTCGCCTTTTTTTACCATGTTAATAAATTCTTTGTAAATGACAAGCGGACTTGATCCCGTGGGAAGCCCCAAAACAAAAGGTTTACTTTGATCGTATGTTTTGATCTTGTTTGCAATATGTGCAGCTGCCCATAAACTTGCTTTTTCATGATTTTGATGAATTACTAAACGCATAATTTTCTCCTATTCTTTTATTATTTTTCCGCCAACCATAACAAGGCGGATTTTATATTCATTATCAAACACCGTAACATCTGCAAAACGTCCCGGTATTATAGCTCCCTGATTTGTATAACGCATAATTTGCGCAGGATTAAAAGAAGCTGTTTTTATAGCATCATTCAAGCTGAAACCTGCTGTAACAAGATTTTGTATTCCTCGTATCATCGTTAATCCCGAACCTGCAATTACATCATCGAGTTTCCTGAAAAATACGCCGTTTTTAAAATACACTTCTTCGTTGTTCGCAAAAAAAGGTTCGTCTTTTTGTTCTGTCGGTTTTAAACTGTCAGTAACAAGTACGATTTTATCGATAGTTTTATTTCGTAAAAGCAGCTTGAAAAGATCCGGGTGTACATGAAAACCGTCTGCGATTATTTCGCATGACATTTCAGGATGAATTAAAATAGCTCCGACAGCATTCGGGTTTCTGTGATCCAATCTTCTCATTGCATTAAAAAAGTGCGTAGAGTGTAAAATCCCAACTTGCATCCCTTCTACCATGTTGTCGTACTCGGCATTGGTGTGACCCGCTTGAAGCACGATCCCTTTTTTGATACAAAAAATCGCAAGCTCTCTCATGTTTTTTAATTCGGGAGCTACAGTCATGTTTCTTATATTGCCGCCTGATGCTTCCCATATTTGTTCCATCAAATTAATATCGACAGGCTGAATTGTTTCGGGGCGCTGCACACCAAGGCGTGAAGGAGAAATAAAAGGACCTTCCAAATGAAACCCCATTATTCGCGCACCTTCTTCTTTGCCGATTACAGATGTTATTTCTTTTAATTTTTTTAACATGGGCTGCGGTTCTGTAGGGTAGAGTGTCGGGTTAAATGCTGTTACGCCAAGACCAGCTAAAAGACGTGACATTTGAAGAACCGCCTGCGCTCCATCATCATCGTCTGTTCCGTAACCGCCGAAACCGTGGATATGGGTATCAATAAAACCGGGCGCAATGTAAGCGCCGTTTACATCAATCAATTTGACAGAGTTATCGAACTTTCGTTTTTCAAATCTTTTTTGTGAGAATACATCAGAAATAAAACCATCCTCTGCCAGAACCGCGCATTTTTCCATGGCGGTAAATCCGGAAAGGATGGTCCCATTGTAAAGACAAACAGGGCTCATTTTAATTAGAGATTTCCTGTGTTAATAATTTTACCGCTTAAGTACGGAAACAACCCTTTCAAGAACTTTTTTTCTGTCCAAAGGTTTTACAATGTAGCTTTTTGCTCCCGTTAAGAGGCATTTTTTTACGACATCTTCTTTGCCTAAAGCACTTACCATTATAATATTGGCGTTTTTATCAAATTCGAGAATTTTTTCCAGTGCGGAAACGCCATCCATAACCGGCATGGTTATATCCAGAGTAACCAGATCGATATTTGGATGTAAAGCCTTATACTTCTCTACTCCTTGAGCTCCGTCAGCAGCAGTATCAGCTACTTCAAAACCTTCAGAGGTAAATATCTGCCCAAGCTGTTTTGCGATAAACATCGAGTCGTCTACAACCAAAACACGGTACGGTGTGCCTTCCGGTTTTATCCCCTCAGCGACTTTCTCATTGATATTAGGCATATCAGTCTTTGCTGTCATCCTGTACGCTCCTCTTTCTTCAATATATGATATATTTCTTATTTAGTCAAGTATTGCATGCCACTAAAAAAATGATTTATTGCAATAATTTGTTAAAATATTACAAGTATCATTATATTAATAAAATCCAATTTTTACTTGCGAATTTCCAGTATTATATTATTAAGGAGAGCTGATGGGTATACAAAAAGTGCCGTTTTACCTGGCTCCTATGGCAGAAATCAGTCATAGAGCGCTGCGTGAAATAATAGAAGATTTTGGCGGCTGCGACGCTTATTTTTCCGAAATGATAAGCGCAGGGGCTCTTTTGGCAAATGGTCCCTTTGAAAAATGGTATCTTGATACCGCTCCCAATCCCCAAAAGCTCATTTTTCAGCTTGTCGGCTCTGACCCCGAAATTATGAGTAAAGCCGCCTTTCAATTGGACAAACTGGAATGCGGCGGAATTGATATTAACATGGGTTGCAGCGCTCCATTAATTCGTAAAACAGGAGCAGGCGCTGCCTGGATGGCTTCGGTTGATAAGGCAGGCGAGCTAATTTCCAAAATTAGACCGCATGTAAAAAGGCAGCTCAGTGTAAAACTACGTATAGGTTTTAAAGAAGATTTTGAATACCTGGTTCGATTTTGCCGCCGTTTACAAGACGAGGGGGTAGAGCTAATTACCCTTCATCCGCGCACTGTAATGGAAAAGTTTAAACGCGTTGCCCGCTGGGAATATGTAGGTAAATTGAAACAAGAGCTAAAAATCCCTGTCGCTGGAAACGGTGATATCGCAAACGCGCAAGACCTTGTTCGCAGAGCAAGCGGCAATTGCGACGCAGTCATGGTCGGCAGAGCGGCGGTTCGCCAGCCGTGGATTTTCGCGGAAGCTAGGAATATCGAAGAAGAGATTAACCACGGAGGACACGGAGTTACACGGAGTAAAGAGGAAGAGGGAGGAGAAAAGGTTCTCGCGGAGACGTCGAACCTTTGGTTCGCAAGGCGCGGAGAAGAAGGAGTTTATTTTAATCTTAATCTCTGTGTCTCTGTGCCTCCGTGTGATTATAATATCGAAATGATTGGGGTTTCTCCAAAAGTTTTTACGGTAGGCACATTACCCACGTTTGAAGAAATAGGGCTTAGGTTTATCGAGCTTTTGGCTAAGTATCAGCCACCAGAATTCTACATTTCCAGAGCAAGGCGGTTTTTTGGTTTTTTTTGCGATAACTTAAAATGGGGGAATTATTTAAAGAACTTGTTGAATAAAGAAGAAACGCTAGCAGGGATTGAGAAGGTTTGGAAAGAGTACTTTAAAGAAAATGGGGAGTGAAAAAAGTGCTTGCCATTTGAGTTTTATATATTTATATTAGTAGTATGGATACAGAATTATTGAAAATACTAGCTCCTTATTTTACCTCAGTTCTCGGCGCAATTGTCGCTATCGGGATAGCCATATTTAATAATTCCAGCAGATCAAAAGGAATTCAAAACAAGCTATCTGAAGTTGATCAAGAACTGCAAGAACTAAAAAGCAACCATTTTTTTCATTTAGGTGAATATCTTAAAAAAATCAATGCCTTCTTAAGACGGAGCAAGCTAATGGATGATGTTGAAAAAGTAAACATGGATTCACTTGCCGATGGCGTAGCAGGCAGAAGGTAACTATCTAATATACATTTATGAATATTTATTTATTTCCTGCCACTAGGGAACGACTAGGGATCAACTAGGGTACTCTTTTATCATTTTTGGTGTTTTTCTTGTTAAAATAATACCAAGATTTTAACACGGAGGTAAGAGAATGTTAAAAAAAGTTTTATTGTTGGTAACAGTTTTCGCTATTTTATCGGTTTCGGCGGTAACTGCGCTGGAAAGGAATCTGGGAAGATTTGATTTGGTGCTGGAAGATAATTTCCAGTATGAACAGGGTTATGTAGCTCAATTAAATCATCCTGTATTAAATAATGTTAATTTGTTTAATAGCCACAGATTGGCAGCAGGTGAAACGTATTCTATTAGAATGAGGTTTACAGCAAGCAGGGATTTGGAAGATGAACTAACAATTTTCCTTGTTGACGGTACTGAAGAGGCAGGTTGGTGGACTGAATTAACTGATAAATTTATTATCGAAAATGTTAGAGGAAATCGTGAAGTTTCTGTAACAGTTACATTTACTACAACAAAAGCATCAACCTGCAGTTTAAATATTGCAAACATGATGGGTTTTGCATCACAAGGTTCAAATACTCAAGGAAGACGGGGAACTGCAGGTTCGGGAGTTAGAGGACCTGTTACTTTACGTTTTACTGAATTTGTACTTACTGGAGGACCAAACCAGCCAGCTATAAATTTTAATCAAAATATATTTTTGAAAGCTGATAATTGGGATATTTTATTAATTCCTGAAAATTTAAGAGGTATTTCTGGAAGTGTTCAATCAAGAAGGGAAGCAATACAAAGAGTACAAAGAGATGTAGTGTCTTTTACCGCTAATCTTCCAAGATCAAATGATTACAGACAGGTTCGTTTTGATAATTGGAGAATGCTGCAAAGACTTCAGGTAGCGGCTACAGGAATTATTTTTAAAGTATTGGGAGACAGAGGAGAAGGCTGGTTTGTGGAAATTGGAGTAGGTCATGATGATAATAATCACCGCATGTATGAGTTCCCTTTAAATACTATCAATAATGAAGTGGTTGAATTTACTATACCATTTTCCAGATTTGTTTATTATTGGGGATATAATGCGCCGTTTAACAGAAGTGAAATAACAAGTATAAATTTTGTCAGAAAAGGTCACGGTACTATTCATGGCGCATCTACCATTAAAGTTTTTGACTTTGATACTTTTTAGTTAAGGTAAGAGCGGCTGTCTGTCTTTGTCATTTTTATAAATGCTCATGCAGGCAGCCTTTTGGCAGCTTTTTATTTATGATACTATAAATTTATGAAAAATCTTACACCGAAAGAACAGGTATTATTCAATTTGTTAATCGAAAGACATACGGCAAAAGAAATTGCCGTTAAACTTAATATCAGCGAACATACAGTCGATTATCACCGTACAAAATTGTATCGAAAACTTGGTGTTAAAAGTATCGATGAACTTATAGAAAAATATAATTCTGTTCAACAAAAAGAAATGATCTTTATAAACCCTAAACCGTCGTACAGTTTAATACAATATCTTGTTGCTTTTATAAACAGAAAAAATAAAAAGTTCATATTTTTTTCTGCCGCGATTATTATTGTTGTAATTTCTATTCTTTTAATATGGTATAATACATCAACTCAATCATCATCTGTAAATCAAAAATGGCAAGTTTTCCATGCTCATGCAGGCTGGTATTCAAGGATTGATGCTGCCAATCAGGAATTAATATCCGCTTCATCTATGACTTTCCAAATAGGATATGAAATTATAGAAAAGCAGGAAAAATCCGTTTTATCTTTGACAACTTATCTGCCTGAAAGTGAAGATTGGTGTACGGTACAAGTTGTTACTTTAAATACAATGATAATTCACATTATAAGAGAAGGTACAGGTTTACGTTTTAAAGTACTGGGTGATGAAGGAGTTGGCTGGGAACTTGCGCTTTTTAATGATGGAAATCATTTTCATGTTGAATACCCCATACATACTGTAAATAACAAAATTATCGAAATTGATGTGCCGTTTACCGATTTCAGGCAGCCAATATACCAAACTCAAATACCGTTTGATTTAAATACTGTATCGCATCTTTTTATTCAGCGGCATTCACCGCGTTTTTCTTCTATTTCAGGTTCGTCGACCATCAAGATTTTTGATTTTGAAATTTATTGATGATATCGGTAAAAATACCACTTGATTTCAAAATATAAATAACATAATGTAATGATAGTTGCTACTCTGGAGGTTTTATGTTTATTAAAGGATTTTCGTATGGTTTTGACGCTCATGCAGGTGATTACAGAACACCTGAAGCTGCAGCGAGTATTGAAAAATTAAAAAAAGCGGGAAACGAATGGATTTGCATTTCTTTTATCGTAATGCAGGAAAAGTTTTCGTCTACAAGGATCAACTTTGATTATAGATATACTGTAAAAGACAGAGATGTTGAGTTTGCTATAAAAAAAGCTCGTGAACTTGGTTTAAAGGTTTGTTTAAAACCTGTTATTAATTGCGAAGACGGGGTTTGGCGTGCGGAGATCAATTTTCCTGATGAAAATATGATGGGAAAAGATATGTATTGGGACGAGTGGTTTGAACATTACAACGCATTTGTTTGTCATTATGCCGAAATGGCTGAATATACAAATTGCGAAATGTTTTGTGTTGGCTGCGAAATGGTCGCGGCAGAAAGAAAAACCGCTCATTGGCGGAAGCTGATAAAAAACGTAAGAAAACTTTACAAAGGTTCTGTTATTTACAATGCCAATTGGGGCAGCGAAGATAATGTTAAATGGTTTGACGCTGTTGATTATATCGGAACAAGCGCTTATTATCCTGTCGCGAAAAAAGGCGGCGAACCTGAAGAAAATATGTACAAAGCGTGGCAGCCGATTAAAAAACGCGTAAAAGAGTTAAGCGATAAGTGGGGCAAAAAAGTTATCTTTATAGAAATTGGCTGCAGAAGCGCGGAAGGCTGCGCCACGATGCCCTGGGATTTTACCCACAGGCATTTCCCTTACAGTGAAGATGAGCAGGTAAATTTTTATTCGTCGTGTCTTCGAACATTTTTTGATGAACCCTGGTTTGCCGGATTTTTCTGGTGGGAATGGAGTACGAAAATTTACAATACCGCAAAAGCGAAAACAGATAAAAGTTTTAATATTCATGGAAAAAAAGCGGAAAAGGTTTTAAAAAAATGGTACTCGAAAAAACGGTAACAAAAAATTATGAACATCGTAAAGCCGCTGTACAGCTTCGAATGGTATCGCAAGGCGGTTCTCCTTTAAAAAACATGGAGTTTAAAATTAACCAGATCGAAAGTCAATTTTTATTTGGCGTTGGAGGATTTGACGCTGTAGAGTTTGCCGGCGGAAAACCTGATGGCAGTATGATTGAAGAAAGTGCAAGTGATAAAAACAGACCAGCTTTCCTTGAAGAAAAACTAAACAAACTTTTTTCTATTCATAATTACGCTACATTGCCTTTTTACATTGGCCGTTATGAAGAGCAGGAAGGCAAACCTGATGAAAAACGCCTTAAAGCGGCTGCCGCCTGGTTTAATGAACGTAACATTAAAACAAAAGGGCATCCTCTTTGCTGGCATACGGTTTGCGCTCCGTGGCTTATGGAATATTCCAATGCCGAAATATTAAAAAAAGTTATTGAGCGTATTGAACGTGATGTTTCTGCGTTTAAAGGAATTATAGATACATGGGATGTAATTAACGAAGTTGTCATAATGCCGATTTTTAATAAATACGACAACGCTATTACAAGGATTTGTAAAGAGTACGGACAAATCCCTCTTGTAAAAGAAGTTTTTTCTGCCGCAAAACGCGCGAATCCTGACGCGATACTTTTGTTAAACGATTTTGATGTATCTAATGAATATGAAATATTGATAGACAAATGTCTGCAGGCTGGAATCCCAATCGATGTTATCGGTATCCAATCGCATCAGCATCAGGGATATTGGGGTGCGGAAAAAACACATGATGTATTAGAGCGGTTCTCCCGCTTTGGCTTGCCAATTCATTTTACAGAAAATACACTAATCTCCGGGGATTTAATGCCGCCTCATATTGAAGATCTTAATGATTGGCAAGTTGATGAATGGCAAACAACACCGCAAGGAGAGGAACGTCAAGCGAAAGAATTAATTGAAATGTATGAAATACTTTTTTCTCACCCAAAAGTAGAAGCGATTACCAATTGGTCAGGCGGAGATGACGCTTGGCTTCACGCTCCTGCGGGATTTTTAAGAACTGATAACAGCGAAAAACCTTCGTATAAAGCGTTAAAAGCAAAAATCGAAAATGAGTGGCGCACGGAAACAACATTGCAAAGCGCGGAAGACGGCTGTATATCACTGGAAGGTTTTAAAGGTTCTTATGTAATTTCTTGTATGGATAAAAAAGCAACTTTTAAACTTGACGGTAAAAATAATACTTTAGAAATTAATATTTAATTGTCTGCGGATTTTCACGGATTAAGATTTACGATCTGCGCATACTTTAGTATGAATAATCCGTGGACGTTTTTTATCTTCTTCAAATGGTTATTTTCCTAATAGCTCTTTTTGTTTGCGGCGTTCTTTATCACCTTTCGCGACATAAATCGGCGACATTGTTCTTGGATCCAAACCCGTATAATACATAACTGTAGACATAGTACCGGGTGTGGGGTAAAACTCCTGTGTTTGTTCGGGAGCAAAACCTGTGTTTTTTAGATATTGTGCAAGTTCTTTTGCTTCTTTTATACCGCTGCCGGGATGCGCCGATATAAAGTATGGTAGTAAATATTGTTTTAACCCCAGTTTTTTATTTACAGCCGTAAAATCTTTTCTGAACTCGTCGTAACTGGAACCATTAGTGCTGCCGGATTTTCCCATTGCCGCTAGAACGTTAGTCGATATATGTTCCGGGGCTACTTTTAACTGACCGCTTACATGATGTTCGCATAATTTTTCTAAAAATTCTTTTCCATGTTTTTTATCGGCTTGAATATAATCAAAACGCAAACCTGAACGGATAAAAACTTTTTTTACTCCCGGCACTTTTCGCAGAGCGTCAAGTGTTTTTAAATATTCACTGTGATCCGTTTTTAATTTTGGACAGGTGGCAGGGTATAAACATTCACGGTTGGTACAAAAACCGCCGTTTTTTTGTTTTTCGCAGGCAGAGCGGAAAAAGTTGGCAGTAGGTCCGCCTACATCGTGTATATAACCTTTATAATCTTTATGTTTAGTTAAACTGCGTATTTCTCGCAAAAGACTTTCCTTACTGCGCCCTGTAATAGCTCGCCCCTGATGATTTGTAATAGAACAAAAAGAACATCCGCCGAAACATCCCCGGCTTGATACTAACGAAAAAGAAACTTCTTTTAAAGCATTGATTCCGCCTGCGCTGTCATAAACCGGGTGAGCTTTTCGTGTAAATGGAAGATCGTATAATTCATCCATTTCTTTTGTTGAAAGCGGGGTAGCTGGCGGATTTTGAATAACAAAGCGATCGCTATCATTTTCTTCGATTAATGGCTTTGCGCTTAACGGATCTGCGTTTTGTTTTTGTATCATAAAATGTTCGGCGTATGTACGCAACGATACCTCGTTTTTGTTTTTTACTTTTTCATAACCTGGAAGAAAAACAGCATCTTTCCATTGTTTGACGGCATCTTTTCCGTGGACTCGAACACAAGTGCCTTTCACATCGGTTATATTATTTATACTTTCACCCGCTGCTAGCTGTTTCGCGATTTGTAACAGTGGTTTTTCTCCCATTCCATAAACCAGAATATCCGCTTTGGAATCGAGCAGTATCGAGCGGCGCACGGTATCAGACCAGTAATCGTAATGCGCGAAACGGCGAAGGCTGGCTTCGATGCCGCCTATAATTACCGTTATTTTTGAATTTCCCACATCTTTATGTGCACGCCTTATCCCTTCGACATAAACAAGTGTAACGCGGTCAGGACGTAAGCCGCTTTTGCCGCCGGGAGAGTAGGCATCATCGCTGCGTTTTCGTTTGGCGGCAGTGTAATGCGCGACCATCGAATCCATGTTGCCCGCGCCTACAAGAAAACCCAAACGCGGGCGACCAAGTACTGTGAAGGATGCAGGATTTTTCCAGTCTGGTTGAGGGATAATGCCGACATGAAAGCCGTTACTTTCCAGCATACGGCACAAAAGCGCGGCGGCAAAAGACGGATGATCTACATAAGCGTCGCCGGAAACAAAGATAAAATCACATTCATCCCAACCGCGCTTGTCCATATCAACACGGCTTATTGGTAACAAGTTATTCGACGCGGACAACTTCTTTTACTTGAGGTATTTCTTTTTTTAGGTAGTTTTCGATTCCCATTTTTAAAGTCATCTGTGACATGGGGCAATGACCGCAAGCTCCTGTAAGCCTTACGGAAACAACTCCGTCAGCATCTACAGAGACAAATTCGACATCACCGCCGTCTGCC
>Ga0123356_10002762_pt1 | contig 18641 bp, 15 predicted proteins | sample TergutEmb28metaG_2_FD_92546 | JGI IMG/M metagenome (GOLD analysis project Ga0123356, IMG submission 92546) | Embiratermes neotenicus P3 segment gut microbial communities from Petit-Saut dam, French Guiana - Emb289 P3 | ecosystem: Host-associated > Arthropoda: Insects > Digestive system > Gut ...
GGAATTCTGGTCGAAGGTGGCATTCAGACAACCGCTGGCGCCACCGGATCCAGCCCACAACGACGCATCTTCGGGGCCGTCCCCGCAAGTCAAGTCTGTTGGAGAACAACTTTCATTCCAGACTGCTTCGGGGACATGGCTCAATGCTGACGTGAAAGGCGCTGGCGACGACTGGGTGCTTCCCCAATACGTAGAAGAATCATCGGTGAAATTGTTTCCGCCGACCGAAACATTGAAGGGAGTGGAGGAGAGTCCGTTGACTTGAAACCCGTTGACCGCAACCGATGGATAGTTGTTGTTGCCGGAGGCATTCTGGTTATCACAACCTGCCGAACCGTTATCTCCGGACGAAACGATGGACGTGATGCCTTGAGCGGCCGCTTGCTCCCACATGTTGTAGAGGAACTGGTTTTCGGCCGCTCCCAAATAGGCTTCGCACAAGCTGTAGCTGCTGCTCATCACGGGTGCAAGATTATTGTCGACGATATAGAGTTCTGAGAGATCCACGCCATCTGTTGTGGCAGTGGTTTGCGAAACCACGAGGTCGATCGTGGCCCCGGGAGCAAGGGCGCTCGACCATTCGACGTCGAGCGTATTCTCGATATTGTCGGCCGCAATACCGGGGTCAGGACCATTGTTGATCTGATTAAAAGGCACGGTAGCCGAATAAGGGGCCGGCAAAAGCGTTGTGCGGAAGGCGGTGACGTCAGAGAGCTGCACATCACTTCGGCCGGCAATCGCGATCGTCTGCCCTGTACCGTCGATTGGGCTGGTGGCGGTAATCAACGGTGTGGCATTGTAGATCGTCCAGAAGTCACCGGGAGCCACAAAATTCGATCCTCCCGAGGAGTCGTCTGGCTTGACCAGAACGATCTTCTCCTTACCTGCGTCTTGCGTAACCTTCGCCATGCCCAACCATCGCGAAGTCGGGTGCTTGGTGAAACTGTTTAGGGAGGTTACGCCAGCTATAACGGGCACCAACGCAACTGGAATTCGGGGAGAGTTGGCGTTGGCCAGGTGTGTCTTTCCACTGATCTGGTACTGATGAATCTCAGTTTGAAAAGCCTGCTTGACTTGTCCGGCCGTACCCGAAAACTCGATTATTGAACGTCCGCGGGCAATGTTCGTGACCTGAAAACCATTTTGCTTCAGCCACGTTGTCACCTTCGCGATATCCAACTGGGATGGACCAAAGGCCTTCCCGAACTGATCGGGGGTCAACCACCGGTGATAAGACGGCGATTCGGGATTGTGCTGGGATTCGATCAAAGACTGCAGGACCTGCTCCTGCTCGGGGCTGCGCTGGAGAACGAGGAGCATCCGCTGCATGGGTAAAGAAGCCGGTGCGGCGCCGAGGTCGAATTCCGGCTTGGCTAGGGGACTCACATTTCCGGGCAGCGCTACAGTCTTGGAGGAGTCGATCGGATCGGTGATTCGCGCAGCGGTTTGCGCCATAGCCGTGGCTGTGAACCCCAACATAATGACCGTCAGATGATAAAGAACACCCCGCCTCGACTGCTTAGGGAACATTGGTCAAGCTCCTGGAAGATTTCACCGGGCACGACAAATCGTGCGGCCAGAGTGGCGGAATCCTAGTCGATCGCGGTGGTCGAAGGCAATCATCAAAGAGCGATCCGTAAGATCATGAATTTCTCCTTCAACAACTAATTGCTGTTCATAGACTTAGGTGCGGGCATCCGGGCATCCGGTCTTGGGAAACAGAATGTTGGTGCAGAGTATAATTGTGCGCTCAATGGCGAACGCTGGTTCGAACCGTAGGTTCACTTTTGCTGCTCTAGCCTTTGACGCCGACAGTGGAGAACTCGCGCGCAATAGTTTCAAGCTTCGTCTCCCCGACCAGGCGGCCCGCGTTCTGACCATACTTCTGGAACACCCGGGAATGGTTGTGACTCGAGAGTTTCTCGATTACGACCATTCCATCAATAACTCCATCAGCCAATTGCGGGATGTGCTGAGAGACAACTCCCGAATACCGAGATTTATCGAAACGATCCCCAAACGGGGCTACCGGTTTCTCGCCGAAGTGAAGACGCCGCCGAGTGTCAGTGACGGGAACAAGGACTCGCCTGTTACCGAGCCATCGGTCTCAAAGAACGGTCCAACCGCAAACGAAGCGACGGGGTCGTCCGTGAACGTTGCTCCAAAAACCAGTGTGGCAACGGCCTCGTTATTGGCCAACCGAACTTCACGATCGAAAACGTGGTCGCTCGTTTCGATCGCCGGGCTCGTCGTAGCCGTGCTCGCTTTCGGTTTTCGCAGGCAACAGCAACCGGCCGCTCCAAAAGAGATCTATCTTGGCATCGCTCCTTTTGACGTTACCGGTCCGGAGGCAGAGCAGTTGGCCGAGAGCTTTCGTCTTGACCTAACGGATAGCGTTTCTCAGTTGCCTAGAGTTCAAGTTCGAGCGGCGCACTCGTTTCCCAACGGCGGCCTACCTCACGACTCGGCGATCCCGGCGCTCGCACAGAGCCTTCAAATCGATACTCTCCTATTTGGAAAGTTCATTGTGCAGGGCGACGAATGCCTGATTCAATTCGAGTTGGTACGAGGCAAGGACGGTATCCATCTCGCGTCTCTTCAGTACCAGGGTACGAAAGACGAGCTTGCCGGCATTCGCGACAAAGCGCAACGCGATATCTTCACGCACTTGGCTCTGGGTTCTATCGTTGATCATCCCGGGGGCGGAAATACAGGAAATCCGCGCGCCTATGAAGCGTACCTAAGGGCGCGATACCATCTGTCGCAATGGACGGATGAGTCGGTCACAAAATCGCTCGAGGAGTTTCAGAGCGCAATCGGCGAAGATTCGAAATTCGCGAAGGCCTATACCGGCATGGCCAGTTCTTACTTCGTTCTCGCGGAGCATGGAGTGCTTCCCAAAAAAGAGAGCTACCGAAAATCCCGAGAGCTGGCTGAGAAGGCGATTGCGATTGAGCCTTCTCTAGCAGAGGCCCACGCCATGCTGGGGCAAATTGCCTTGAATGAGGATTGGAACTTTCCGGTCGCTGAGAAAGAACTTCGGCAAGCGGTCGATCTGGAACCGAACCAGGCGATCTATCATCTTTGGTTTTCTATACTTCTTTGCGTCCAAGGTAGATTCGACGACAGTCTTCATGAGATCGATCTCGCGCATGCCGCTGACTCCTTCTGGCCACCTGTTTACATGACTGAGATATTTCTGGCGGGGGCGGCTCACCAGTACCCAAGATCGATTGCATCCGGCAAGAAACTAGTTGCCCTTATGCCGGACTGGTCGCTCGCCTACGATCAATTAGGAGCTACTCTTTGGTACGCCGGCCGGCACACTGAAGCAATTGCTTCATGGCACAAAATGGCTGTGCTCGAGAAAGACAAAGCTCGAGAGAACCTCGAAAACCGCGGACTTGAGGCATTTCGCCAGGGAGGTGTTCGAGCATACGCGGAAGTGCGCATCGAAGCTGCCAGGAGCGGTACGCGGTGGGCTCACGGCGAGAACGACTTCGATCTGGCTGAGTGGTATGCATACGCCGGAAGGCCTGAGGAGGCACTCGAAGCACTCGAGGCAAAGGTAGCGCGCCACGAGCCGGGGGCGCTGCAAATGGCTATTAATCCGCCCTTTGACAGTTTTCACCAGGACCCACGATTCCTCACGCTGGTCGCTCGCATCGGCCTTCATGTTCCCACACACCCACAACGAGTATTAAGCGCGTCCTTAAAGTAGTTAGATTTGACTTATCGGCACCCCACCAACTGGGATGCCTTGCTCATGGCTGACTCGAGCTTTCCATTGCGATTTTGAAGTCGTGGGTCGGGTTGCGCGCGGTCATATTCAGACCAACCAATTACCCAAAGCCGCCGACGTAGTGCACGTCCACGACATCCAGGCGGTAAAAAGAAACATCTTCGAAGTCACCCATCTTCCCTTCCAGTGGTCAATGAGTGTGCAGCCAGTGTGCCAATTTTTGGGCCCGGAGTTCATTTGCATTGAGCCGGATTCTCCAAGTTGCGGAGATCCAATGTGGTGAAGAAACCACGGTTGTCCCGCAGAAACCTCAGCGCCGGTCGCATCAGTGAAACCGGGAACATCAACCACGGTCATAGCCCCGTTGCGTTCCCGCCGGAAACCATCGCAACTAACGCCGTTATGGAAGCAGGGCTACCTGTGTACCAGTCGAACGCGCTTTGTCGACCTAGTTGAGAGGTTTTTTCATTCAGAGGTTTTCCACTCAGAGGTTTTCCACTTTACATGCTTTGCGCCACCCGTTAGACTTCCCCGCGCACTCAGAACATCGGTCGATTTCATTCCGTAAGGAGGTTTGAAGTCATGGGCAATTCAACCCGGATAAATCCGGCCTGCTGCAATGACTTGAGTGTCTCAGGCGCGCGCCCTGGGCACTCGACGACCGGTCAAAGTTGCCACACCCTTCTCAAGTTTGCCGTATGTTTGTTTCTTGGAGGAGCAGCGTTTATAGGCAATCCCGCTGCTGCACAATCTGCGCCGAATTTCGGACCCAACGTTTACATCGTTGACCCAAGCATGTCATCAGTAAGCATCCAGGAAACACTCTCTTCCCTGGCCAACGAACCGCAATTCAGCACTAATCGTTACGCGGTTCTTTTCAAGCCCGGAACTTACAATATCGAAGCTCCGGTTGGATATTACGAATCGCTCGCAGGCTTAGGGCAATCGCCCGGTTCGGTCACCATTAACGGATTCCTGACGCCGAACTTCGGCAACGCTTTCCCTGGCGCAAACCTAACTCTGACTTTCTGGCGCTCGATCCAGAACATGGCCTTCAATGTCAGCACAGATGCTGCACAGAACGCCGCTCCCAACACGCTGCAATGGGGAGTCTCCCAGGGAACGTCTCTGCGGCGCATCCAGGTGAATGGCAATCTCGAATTGACCGACTCCTACTGCGGCTATGCCAGCGGCGGCTTCATCTCCGATTCCGCAGTGACGGGAAATGTGAATTCGTGCTCGCAGCAACAGTGGTTCACGCGCAACAGTGTCATCGGAAGCTGGTCGGGCAGTGTGTGGAATATGGTCTTTGCGGGTGTCGAAGGCGCGCCGTTCCCCAACTATCCAACCAACTCATATACTGTTCTCCCGACAACCCCCGTAAGTCGCGAAATGCCGTTTCTCTACATCGACAATGAGGGCGACTACCACGTGTTCGTTCCCACCCTCCGCCTGAACTCGTCGAGAATAAGCTGGCGGCATGAGATAGGCCGAGGATACTCGTTGCCGCTCAGCGACTTCTTTATCGCTCAGCCAACAACGGCGTTGGCCGATATCAACCGCGCATTAGCCATGGGCGAGAACCTGATTCTTACGCCCGGTATTTATCAATTTTCCGGACCCATCTACGTGAACCGCCCCGACGCAATCATCTTGGGTTTGGGCTATGCCACCCTTGTTCCGCAAACCGGTACTCCCGCTATTCAGGTTGCCGATGTCGACGGTGTGCGAATTTCGGGCCTGCTGATCGATGCCGGCCCAGTCAATTCTCCAGTGCTTGTTCAAATCGGCAATCCCACTGGGTGGAGAGGCAATCATGCGTTCGATCCCACAACGCTCAACGACGTTTTCTTCCGTATCGGAGGTGCAACCCCAGGAACGGCAACGACTACCCTTGAAGTCGATAGCAATGACGTGATTCTCGACAACATCTGGGCATGGCGCGCAGACCATGGAAATGGTGTTGGGTGGACAGCGAACGGCGCCGACCATGGGCTCGTGGTTAACGGAGACAACGTCACTGCTCTCGGGCTGGCGGTCGAGCACTATGAACAGAATCAGGTGGTATGGAATGGCGAAGGTGGCACCACGATCTTTTATCAGAGTGAGCTTCCGTACGATGTTCCAAGTCAAAATGCATGGATGAAGGGAAGCGCCAATGGCTACTCATCCTACTCAGTTTCTGATTCGGTGAAGACACACAGTGCGTATGGGCTCGGCGTTTACAGCTTCTTCAATCAAGGGATCGACATTGTTGAAGACAGTGCAATTACTGTGCCGGATACACCTGGCGTCAGCGTGACCGACGCAGTCTCGGTGTTCCTAACCGGTAGCGGCTCCATTACCCATGTGGTGAATGACGCGGGCGGATCCGTAATGAGCGGGGTTCAAACAAGCTTTCTACCGCTCTATCGTGGCGCACCTTGCACTTGGGGCTGCCCCGTTCCGCCAGCGGCTCCCATGAAGCTGTTGGCAGAAGACGTCTCGCCGAATCAGATCGAGCTTCACTGGACACCCAGCTGGACGCTTGGCGTTCGATACAGCGTCTTTCGAAGCCTTGATCCCGGATTCTCGCCCTCGGCCGCGACTCAGGTCTATTCGGGATTGATTCAGACGAATTATTCCGACACAAATGTGAATCCTGGTGCGACCTATTACTACCTTGTCGAATCGGTCAGCGACATGGGGACATCGGAGCCATCCAACACAGCCACCGTTACCATACCCAGCGCCGGCGGTCCGATCAGCCAAGACGTACTTGATATCGACGCCGGAGGGGGCGCAGTGGGTGCGTGGGTTGCAGATGAAGATTTCTCCGGCGGCAATACGGCGTCGACAGGAGCCGCAATCAATACCTCACTCGTTCCCAATCCCGCGGCCCAGTCCGTTTATCAAACCAATCGCTGGGGAACATTTTCCTACACCATTCCGGGCTTCACTGCCGGCGCGAAGTACGTAGTTGATCTCCATTTTGCCGAGACCTATTGGAGTTCTCCCGGTCAACGTGAATTCAACGTCGTAATTAATGGCGGCACAGTGCTGAAAAACTTCGACATTGTAGCTACTGCCGGAGGCAAGAACGTCGCTACGGTTCAGTCGTTCCTCGCAGCTGCCGACTCAACGGGAACTATCACAATCGAATTTGTTCCTGGAGCAGCGGACAATCCTCAAGTGAACGGGATCGAGATTGGAACGCTTTGCACGGCAGATTGCCCAGTTGCGCCGAATCCGCCTTCGAAGCTGACGGTCACTCCGGTCTCGCCCTATCAGGTAAATCTGACGTGGACAGCCAGCCCAACTTCCGGTGTGACTTACAGCGTGTTTCGCAGCCAGGAAGCCGGTATTCATCCCACCGGCGGCGATGAGATTGCATCGGGCCTCACGTCGACGTCTTATTCAGACACTACAGCCAATCCTTCCACGGTTTATTATTACGTCGTCGAGGCGTTCGATAGCGGCGGAACCTCGGTCGCTTCGAATTACGCGACGGGAGTAACACCGACAGCCGGCGGTGTGATTGCGACGGATATTCTGGAGATTAACGTGGGCGGCCCCGCTGTTGGCGCTTGGGTAGCCGACGAAGACTTCTCCGGAGGAACTCCCACATCAACAGGTGCTACCATCAACACTTCGAACGTCGCAAATCCAGCGCCACCGGCTATCTATCAAACCAATCGCTACGGAACTTTCACCTACACGATTCCAGGTTTCACCCCCGGCGGAACATATATTGTGGATCTCCATTTTGCCGAGACCTATTGGAATTCGCCGGGACAGCGTCTGTTCAACGTGCTGATCAATGGCAAACAGGTACTAACCAACTACGATATTCTCGCATCCGCCGGCGGTGAGTTTATGGCCACGGTTGAGTCGTTCTTCGCAACTGCTGACGCTGCCGGCACGATCACCATTCAATTCCTGCCCGGGGCAGCCGACAACCCACAAGTAAACGGAATCGAGATTGGAGTCAGCATGTAAAACCACGTCGCCTGGGTGGTCGCCCAACCGGTACGCAGATGCGACGATGTGGGTCTTCGATCGCTGCGAACTTGGCTGAGGGGTGTGGCCGGAGCGGAGATGCGGAATTGAGTCGGTTCGGCTCGATTGCCATGGGCTCAGCTAGCGAACTGGAATACTTCCTACTGTTAGCCAAGGATTTGAAGCTTCTTCCGGCGAGCGATTACGATCGTGTGGCACAACAGACTGCCGAGGTAAAACGAATGCTTGCTGGCTTGTTGCACAAGCTGAGTGCCGACAGCTGAGCGCTTGCCAGCGTTTTCAAAATTTCAAACATTTTTGGCTAGAGTTAGCCGGCGGTTGGGGTCCTCGGTCGCGACGTTCTGAACCACGTCTCCTCCTTGCTGCTAGATGGACCAAACCTTCAGTAGGACGAACAAAATTCTCGGTAACCAGACTTATAGTCATGAATTTCAGTCGGGCCGTTGTTGCCGCACCTCACACGTCGCCTGTGCTCGCGAGCGGTACAAAATGGCCAGGTACCAGGTATTAACGCCGGAATGCGGCTGAGCCAGACAGCGGCATAGGAGCACCACCCGAGGTCAACCTATTCTTTGGGAAAAACGTTCTCGAAAACGACCGTCCGATGGCCAACGGAAAAACGTTCGGGGGCCGCTCGGTGCCAACGCGGGTACGCACGCACCGAATGGCTGCCCGCATGGGGACCAAAGAGTTTTTCCCTTGTGAACAACCGTAGTCCGCGATGACGATTGGGGTCGCTGGTGGGCAGGAGCGCCAGGTATCGAGCCGCCTCCTCAAGGTAAGGAAGCCAGATTGCTGCCGTCAGCTTGCATCCTGGCATGCAGATTGTAGAAGCCGCCACCCTCCATGACGCCGTGAGTTGATGCCGTTGCGGCTGACATTTGTTTTCCTCGTTTTTCCAGAGTTCTCCGGTCTTCCAGTCGTTGTTGCCATCATGCACCAGGTCAATTAGGTTCCGAATTTCGCGCCGACCGCAAGTTACAGAACCGCGCGCAGGTTGGCTAGGTATGGCTGAAGAACTAAAGGATGTGGAGACCTATGGCAGCATTCTCTTCCGGCGATCCCATCCAAAATCCATACTTCGCTGATGCCGCAAGGAGCTCCTGGACAGCCTCCGGCGTGGGAGTCGCAGGTTGTTGATTTGGGTCGAACGGTTTGGCAATTGCACGGAAAAAATTGTACAAACCGGATTTCGTTACTAATACTGAGGTGACTGGGCCAGACGAAGTGTTACGTAACGCATGCTGGACGTTGCCTGGTATGGTAGCCACTTCTCCTGAGGCAACTGTTGTCCATCCACTCCTGCCCCCGTTTTCTGCCCGGAAGACTTCAAGTGAGCCCTCGAGAACATAAATAACCTCTGGTTCTGGATGGCTGTGGAGCGGCACTACTACGGTCGCTGGCATGATGCCGCGAATGAGGCAGATCGCGTCCTGAACGTCTTCGGGTGAAGCTAGGAATTGAATCAACACGCCGGCAGCATTGAACACTTCCTGATCGGCATTGTGCGCTGACTCGGCTTTGGTTTGTGATTTTACAGACATTTTCAAGACTCCTTGTCTTTGGCTGCCTTGTGGCAGTCGTAATTGATTCGGTTGCGATTAATGCCAGAAGGAAACCTTCAAGACAGCGGCGGCCCGAGCAGTTCGATCCCGTAGTCCTTCATGAGCCGTTCGGTTCTTACCAGATCAGGCGCAGGCAAGCCCTTGTTCAAGGAAGACAAATCTTCAAAGAACTGGTTGAACTCGCCGGGTATCAGCATTACGAGCATCTGCACGACTTCGGGACCGAAATTTTGAATCGTATGCGCCCTGCCGCGCGGCACGAGGGCAGAGCCGCCGGCCTTCAAAACCGTTTGGTCGCCATCGATCACCGCCGTGATCTCCCCTTCCAATACGTAGAACCATTCATCCTCGCGCGAATGGCGAGGGAGCGGCGGCCCGGACATGGCCGGCAGGATTTGGTCAAAGACCGCCACTGCGCCGTCGCTATCGGTGTTTGCCAGTTTCACCAGAACCTGGGCCCCAAGAATGTCGAGGGGTTCGCGCATGCGTCCCTCTCGCGCTGTCAGGGCAAATGCTGTCAGACTGGTACTTTGAGCTGCCATCACCTTCTCCTTTTCTTATTATTGGCTGGGCGACTTCTTCGCAGTCCCTCGATCAGGGTGCTCATGGCCCACTCACCTGCTGCGATGGCATCCTCCCCAGACAGCCCTCCGCGATTTCGCAGAAGTTCCCAGAAAGGCGCCGAGTAAATAGCGAGGAAGATCGCAACCACCTGTTTCTTTTGCGCCGCGGACATGCCGGCAGTGAGCACCGCGAGGCCGCTGCTGAAAGCCGCGCGGCCTTCCGCCGCGCCGCGCTCGCGCACCCGGTGACCCGCGGGCGATTCCAGGGCAGCGCGGATCACATTCTCGTTCCGGTTGAAGCCTCCAAAGAGTACGGGAATCTGGGGAAGAATCTGAGCTTCCGACGAAGGAAAAATCGTCCCCGCTTGTTTCCTCATGCGTACCCACAGGGCTTCGTACAGATCAGCCTGCGCCGGGAAGTAGCGATAGACCGTCCTCGCGCCGACCCCTGCCCGCGTCGCGACAGTTTCGTGAGAAAAGGGCCCGTCTGCCTGGAGCAGCAGGTCGTAGGCAGTGTTCTCAATGTGTTCGCGAGTGGCGGCGGCATGCTTTTGCCGAAGCGCATCGTTGTTTCCCGCCTTCATGGCAGTATACTGTCATACGTGGCTGTTAACTGTCAACCATCAATTGGCGCCAACTCGTATTCCGGCTGCCTGAGCTCTCCGAGGAGAGCGAAAGTGTCCTCGACTTCGAGGGCAAGCGCCTCGTAACCCGATTCCTGCGAGAACTCGGAACCCTTTACGGGATTGGAGGCACATAACCGCGCGCGGCGTGGAAAATTACGCATAACGGATTGCACCGGACCGCTGCGGGTACAGGAAACGATTCAGTGAAACCGAAGTGGATGGGGAACTCGTGTATAGTTAATCAACTTACCGCAAGAAAGTGGGTGCTTAACTCAGCGGTAGAGTGCCATCTTCACCTTAGCCATCGACCCACCGGCCATTGATCCTAAAGAGGTTAGATAGCGTTAGTAAGCGGTAAAGACGGTATTTTCGCCGTAATTTGGTACGCTTTTGGTACGGTCGGGCTGCGAGCAAGACAATGGCGGGGTGCCGTCCTTCCTGCCGAGCGTCTTGAGTCACGCTCAACACCAGGGCCGACCTTCCTGCGCGTTCGTCGTCGCGCCCGCTTGAAGGCGACCAGCCGCCATTCGAACCTCACGGTGTCGGTGATGAAGGCGTTTACACAAGCTTGCGCTGTCTGTTCGCCCTTTGGTGAGTGTGTCATTTATCGGGAGAGTCAGCGTCGTCGTAGTCGTGGCGGTCGAGGATGAGATCGTGGGTGCGGCGATTGTATCGGATGCTGGGCCGCGACGCTCCCATACCGAGCAGCCAGTCTCTGTCGATTTTGAGGTCGCCTACGCCCTCAAGGGCTTCCGAGACCTGGGGAGCGAGGAAGAAAACTTGGGTGCCACGTACTGCCCAGACGCCGCCCTTATGCACTGCATACCAGCGGATGTGTTCCTTTGGATCGTTTAGCTCAACGCCGAGGTAGTGCTCGGGCAAGGGGTTGAGTCGCTCGAGTTGATCCCGAGTGGGGAAATCGCCCTGCGAGATGGGAAACCACTGTGGCCTAAAAATGATCTTGTCGTGTCCAGCGTAGCGGATAGCCCAAAAGATTTCGGCGTCGTTGCTGTCGCGGCTGTTGAACCAGCCTGGGTCAAGGCTGTGATAATCCGCCGGATCGTAATCGACATATTCCTTGCCATCCCATTTCATGCACACGGCAGCGGCCACGCGAAGATCGTGGTAGCCATTGCGCACGGCGGGAAGGATGTCGAAGCGGGGATGGAGGGTGAACCAACCGTCAAAGTCTTGGTCGTTGGTCTCCTTCGCGAGGGATACCCAGTCTTTACCGCGCTTCTCGTAAAGGTAGTACCAGCTTCCGCCGGAACCCTGCCAACCGTCGCCGGGGAAGACCAAGAATTCGGCGGCGCCGTCGCCATTGACGTCTCCGGCCCAGAGCGAGCCATCCCTTAGAAATCTCTCCCAACAATCTTGCTCTTGGTCTTTGCAAAAATCGCGCTCGACAACTTCGCGCGGGAACTGGCTCGTAGGAGCCTTCTTGAAGTGCTGAACCGGCTGTGAAGCTGGAAAGGACAAAAGCAGAGCCAGAGAAAGAAAGAACGCTGAGGGCGTCACACGGACCTCACGGAGTGGATAGTACTTCGGAATTGGTCTAGTCTGCAAAAGCGACGTGCGCATCGAGACGGTGCCTCGATGCCGCGGCAGAGGTCCGAACGCGGGCGGCTAGTGTTCTACTTTTCCAGCCGCACGACCTCCCCTGTGTCGAGTCGGTATTCGGCCTCGAACACGGTCAATTTGCCTTCTTCCTTTCCGTGTCTCAAAACTTCGCTACGGGCCAGTACATCCCGCGCGCTCTGGTGAACGTTTTCCTTGATAGCCATCTCGACCAAAGCATCCCCCTTGGCGGAGTCCTTGACCTTGGCCACCGCAGGCCTGATTTGGTCCACCATTGCCTGAAGATTCGGCGTGGGCATATTGTCCCCCGAGCATGCTGCCGTTACCGCGCCGCACTTCGTATGCCCAAGCACCACAAGAACAGTACTGCCCAAGTGCTCAAAGGCATACTCCATGCTGCCCAGCCCAATAGCATCGGTAATGTTTCCGGCTGCTCGCACCACGAACAAGTCCCCTAGGCTCTGATCGAACAGAATTTCTGGAGGCACGCGGCTATCCGAGCAGCTCAACACGATGGCTTTTGGGTGCTGACCCTGTGCCAAGGACTCGCGAAGTTTAACCAGACGAGCCGCCTTCGGTTTACCCGCAACAAATCGCCGGTTACCTTCCATTAGATCGTCCCATATCTTGTCGGCTGCAATTGTCGTCTGACTAGCAGTATGCGCCGCAGCGTGCTCTGCCTGAGCTGCAACGTGTTGCACGATTGCGAGACTAGGCAGCAGGAGAACTGCGAACATCAGCTTCTGTTTCATGCTTCCTCCGAGTCGAAATCTTGTACACCATTGGCCCGTTTGATTCGCAGACATTCTGTTGCAGTGATGGATTTGAGAAACACCATCGGGGCCCACAACGCATTGAAGTGATAAAAACGAGACGGTTCTAAGGTCAGGACGTCCATTTGTATCAGAACGTCAGAGCGGATCAAATGGAAAATTTGGAAACCGGGTGAAGAACCGGCACGCGTAACACACTCGAAAAGACAGGTACGTCGCGGCAGTCACAACTGGTTCGACCGCTGTTGCAGTCTGCTTCCCGAGAACCAGCAGGCGTTCCCCGCCTCCGCAGCGCGTGAGGTGGATTCGGCGTTATGAGCTGAAGAACAGACTTCGTGCCAAGCGGAACGAAGTCGAAGACAAGCATCGTCGTGTTCCTGCAGTTACCCAGAAAGAACGTCACACCGTGGAAGGCCAAGTTTGCTTCTATTTCTTTCTAGATGAAGAACGGCGATATCAGTTCGAGGAGGACCTCAATGCACTTGGAGGTTACGAACGCGTTTCGGAGATGTTCGTGGATTTCTCAGTCTAACAGAGAATTTTCATTACGGATCAACAGTCACTGTTGCAACAATCCCTGACGGCTCTGAAGCGGACCACCATCGGCAGCGGCAGGGGAGTTGGCCTTAGGGGCAGGTACCTTCCAAACCAGGGGGGTACTGGCGAGCGCTCCAGAATGGCATTGAAGATAAGGGCTGACGTATCTCCCCTAAAAGGAAGGGTTCCTGTACACATTTCGTATAGCACTGCGCCAAACGAGAACAAGTCCGTGCGGCAGTCTAGTTCCTTCCCACGCACCTGTTCCGGCGACATGTAAGCCGCCGTCCCTACGGTTTGCCCCGGACTAGTCAGGTGCTCTTCCAGCGTCACCGTCGTCTGCCCGAACGATTGCGACTCGCTGCCTGGCTCGCGAGTCGGCCGCGTCACCTTCGACAGCCCAAAATCCAGAATCTTTGCGTGGCCGCGCTTGGTGAGGAAGATGTTCGCCGGCTTGATGTCGCGAATGATCCCCCTCCGTGCGCCGCACTCATGGCGTCCGCAATTTCGATTCCGAGCGACAGGATCGCCTCAGTCTCCATTGGGCGGCCGATACTCCATCACCGGGAATAGCTGATCGCCGTTCTTACATATCTCGTGAATGGTGCAGATGTTGGGATGATTCAGAGCAGACGCCGCTCGCGCTTCGCGCCGAAAGCGTTCCAGAGCTTGCGGGTCCTTGGCCACGTCATCGGGCAGGAACTTCAAAGCAACGAAGCGGCCCAGTTCGGTGTCCTCGGCCTTGTAGACCACACCCATTCCGCCCCCACCGAGTTTCTCGACGATGCGGTAATGCGAGATGGTCTGGCCAATCATTGGGCAGGAATCTTAGGTCGAGAGGTAGGATACCTCAATGTGAGCGCCGAAGTTGGCGGCATCCCGAGGATGGACCCGGATGCCCTGCGAAGGCGGTGCCCTGATGTTCCTGCGTGCCGAAGAGCCACATCCGCCGGCGATCAAATGCGAGGTGCTCTTTGCGATGTACACGCCGGATCTAGAAGCCTTTCGCGAGAATCCGATAGCCAATGGCATTGACGGCATCAGCGATCACATATCCCGAATACATGCCCAGCGGCTCGCTCTCGATCACTGACCCTGACGGGTGCATAATCGACATCCACCATTGGAGTCAAAAAGAGCACGGCAAATGGGAGAACGAAAAGTCCACTTACGCAAAGAGTGATTTCGAGGCCGATCGCTAGGAAAGGGATATCTGCCTGACGGGAGCCGAGTGAGACGTAGTCTCCCTTGTTCTGCAAGAGGCTGACGGTGAGACTCCCCGGTCTACTCACCTCGCGACACCATGGCCAAGCTAGCGACTCCCGCCGCCGCGTAATAGAATGAACCCTGCCTGGCCGAAAAGGATCGTCGGCGGCCGAGTAGAACGATGCTCTTGCAACGCCCTTAAAACGGACCTCCCTAAAGGGCAAATCCGGCCACGCATCTGGCCAGGCACCAAAACCATGCTGAAGCTTTTGCCATTGGTGCTCGGCGTCGCGCTGCAAACGTCGGCGCGCGCTCAGGCGCCGCGAATCCTGTATATCTCTCGCGAGTTTTGGAAGTCGGGACACGAAGCAGCGCTGAACCGAATTGAAGCCGAAGCGGCGCGTATATGCATTGGCCTCGGTGTCCCGCGTCCGTACCTGGGTATCGAGTCCCTGACCGGTTCGAAAGAAGTCTGGTACATCAATGGATTCTCCTCGACCGAAGAACTGGCGCAGGTCACCGAGGCATACAGCAAGAAACCAGAGTTGCTGGCGGTGATGAATCGATTCGCCCAGCAGAGAGATGAGTTCAAGTCGCAGCCCAATAGCGAGGGACCGGCGACATACCGGCCGGAACTAAGCCGTGGCGATGAATGGAAAATGGGGCATGAGCGATTCCTGGTGGTCGCAGTGACGAAGGGTAACCCACATGGCGATGGGTCGGTCTTCGAAAGTCAGGACGGCGTGCGGTTCGTAGTGACGGCCGCGAAGACACAGGCCGAAGCAGACGGGAAGCTATCAGCCGTGGGTCCGGATGCCAAGATCTTCGCCGTGCGTCCCGAGTTCAGCATGCCCGCGGAGGAGTGGGTTGCCCGCGATCCTTTGTTCTGGGATTCAGGGCGCAGAAGAGATAAGCGCGCAATAGACGGCTTGGCGGGTCCGCTGGACACCACGCCGTCAGTTGGACCCCGCGAATAGGCGGAAGAGAGACTCGGCACGGTATTGCATCATAGTCCTGATGACCGTCGTAATTTCTAATCTGCATTTTGAAGAAGAAGCCTCAGACGTAATTCCTGGGCGCGGTGGGCGTGAGGATGTGATCTTTCACCGCAATCTCAACCCTCGTGCCTACCGGAATTTCATCGCGCAAATGGCCGAACAGGTCGTACGCCGCAAAGTGAAAGAATTTTCAGCTGGTCATCGCCGGCGACCTGTTCGATTTTAGCCGCACCGCGCTTTGGTTCTCCGATGAATTGCGGCCCTATATCTTGCTTTGAGAAAGTGAATGAACCACTCGAGCAGAAGACGCTGGGCGTCCTCGAGGTAACCGCCAAAGAGCCCAGCGTCAAAGAAGCGCTAGAGATTTTCCATTTGCTAGCGAAAGGGCGGTACCGAACCATTGCACAGGAAAGCTGTCATGGCAGTACATCGACGTAACGTTTGCCAATGTCTACATAGCCAAATGAAGTTCCTGGCTGTGTTAACTCTTGCATTGGCCGCGCTGCAGCATTCCACCGCAACGCATAGTTCGGAACGTATGGTTCCAAGGAACAGGTACATTGCTTGCGACCCGGTTTTCAGTGATATCGAATGGCCGATTTTGGGTGATCGCTGAGGCCCGTCACTGATTGGAGAGTTCATTTTGTGTTGAAAATGGATACGCCAGGAGTATATAGTTGCGCCTCTGAGGTCCATGCGGCTCCTCCCAGACTTCCCCACCGCAGCATGGATCAAACTGATACTCGGTCAAATCTAAAGCTGAGACGACAGTCTAAGCATGAGTCGTGGCCATTGTGACAGTGGGATTTTGTTATCCCAGTGGGGCCCGGCTCGTGTGAGTTAACGCGCTCTCGATCCTAGGAAAAGGCAATGACAAATGAACCCACGCAACATCTGGCGTCCTTGCCGGTATGTGCTAGCGATCTGGGAGCGATCCTAGCATCCTCAAATGTTCAGCCGCCTGCCCGCTTGGTTAAGCAGCGCCGGAAAGTTGGTGTTGTTTATGAAATCGATTCGAAAGCTAGGGCAACCAGTATTTCCTCAACCTGCAGGCCCTATTGATCCGTCGGCCGCAAAGCGGGAAATCAGTGTTGTCTGGGAACAGTACAAAGAAAGTACGATAAGGCACTACAAAGATGGGTTTCAGTTTGGCCGAGTGTGTTACGCATGGCGGTCTGTGTACACAGCACAGGGGTCGCGGAGCGGCAAGGGGTTTAACCGTCTTCTGGCGGAGTTGGCTATACCCAGAACCACCGCATACAGGTGGATTAGGCGTTATGAGCTGAAGAACGGACTTCGTACCAAACGGAACGAAGTTGAAGACAAGCATCGTTCCGTTCACGCGGTTACCCAGAAAAGAAGTCCCATCGTGGAAGGCCAAGTTTGCTTCTATTTCTTGCTAGATGAAGAACAGCGATATCAGTTCGAGGAAGACGTCAATGCGCTTGGAGGTCACGAACGAGTTTCGGATATGTTCGTCGATTTCGTGTCGTGGAAAGCATCTCAGAAACGAGCAGCTGAAACCAAATGCTCCCATGAGGGCATCGCGCTGCCTAGCGAATGCGTAGATCAAGACGTAAAGTGTCAGTGAGCCGCGAGCAAAAACAACTGCGGGGAGCCGCCACCGCCACGACCATCTATCCGAATACCCGGTCGAACGTGAACGAAGCGCGGTCCGCGCCAAGTGGAACGCGTTGAGGACGAGGAAGAGGACAACCGCAACTTCTCCCTGCCGGTACCGAGAATCCAGCATTGCCTGTAAGGGTGAGGATTACGAGTTATTGGGCCGAACTTCCAATGCGCGGAACTTCGCGGGTGGGAGGAACTTCACTTGCGCATCAACGAGTTGATAATTCGACCCTACGCCATTCGCCAAGCGACTACGACCCAGAATCAATCAGATCTTTTCTCTCAAAATGCCGTAGCCGCCTGATTATGGCGGACAGCTACGGTTCTGCTCGCCTGGGCATTTGCTCAGATTAGATTGAAGCGCAAGCGCAGAAGCAAACGATGACAGCAGTCGATCGCCTGGCTTTTTTACGTGCGATTGACAACGTCGGATGACATTCTCCGCGCTCGCATTGCATTCTTGCGCGAAGTGAGCAATCCGTCCGAGGCCAGAATAGTTCTGCTAGAGGTGGTGCAGCTGTCTTTGTCTGGGTTGAACCGGGCGTGCTGGTAGACAAATCCCGGGAAGCGGTGGCAGCGGTTTAGAATCGTGATGAGTTCCATGGCGCAGAAGCGAGCAACGGCGAAAACCTCTAAGATAAACCGCACGACCCTTGTCTCGTCTTCCCTGGCGGAACGTTATTGCCGCGGGCTGGACGACTGGCCCCGTTCCTGGATGGGGTGGGAAAAAGATCTTCCGCCAGGGGAGGAACTGGTAGCCGGCTTCCGGCCTTTTCTAGAACACCTGGTCGGTTCGGATCTGTCACCCAAAACCATACAGACTCATGTCGACAACCTATGGTTGTTAGGCGGGGAGATCATCCGCGATCTCAATCAAGATCCTTCTCTACGAAAGCTCCCTGCGGAGCGGCTACTCCAACGCGTGATCGGTGATGATGGCGGCCCGCTCGTTCATAACGGCTCGGAGGAGGAGCAAGGCTCTTTCGACTCTACCTGCCGCAAGCTGCACCGCTTCCTAACTCTACTCAGTGCACGCCAGCCCGCGGCACGGGGAAAGAGGCACAAAACTCGTCTGCAACCCCGCCCATAATCCCCCACAAGTCACCCACAGATTTCTCGGACCAAGCGAAACTTTTTTGGCCTGCCGCACGCCCACGGCTTCCTGTTTCAGGCGAAATGACGACGATTTCAGAACGGCTAGAAGTCAAGTCGTTAAACTCGGCCGTCATGCCGTCCAGGGAGATTCTTGGTACGTTTTGGTTACGGCCCGGTTTTTTGCGGTTTGTAAATGATAGACTCTAACCCGCATCATTCATGAAAAGTGGGTTGACGCGCGGTTTTTGGTCTGAGCGATAAATGATTGCGACAAGGGCAAAATTTCCTTCGATCGCGTTACTGATTCCAAGGCAGTTAGCGACTTGCCAA
>Ga0123356_10002763_pt1 | contig 18637 bp, 19 predicted proteins | sample TergutEmb28metaG_2_FD_92546 | JGI IMG/M metagenome (GOLD analysis project Ga0123356, IMG submission 92546) | Embiratermes neotenicus P3 segment gut microbial communities from Petit-Saut dam, French Guiana - Emb289 P3 | ecosystem: Host-associated > Arthropoda: Insects > Digestive system > Gut ...
ACGACGCGGCGCCAAGGCGTTGATGGATCGAACGAGGTTCATCTTTTCCCAGCTGCATATGATGTTAATGTATGTCAGGATCTTGGCTGGGGAGTTGGTTCGGGCGGAGACTATCTATTGATTAAGTATGATGATGACGGTCGTCTAGTCAAAGCTGAGCTAGAATGTCGTGAGACTGAAGAAGGCGCTTTGTTTCCTAGTACAACCGACACCATCATTATTAAACCTTCGATTGGGGTCTACCGAGAAGTGCATCGATTCGTCTATGGTTCTGACCCTAGACTTGAAGAGGAGAAACTCCCTGAGTCAAAATTAAAAGGCGTTCAAGGACGCATCCTCGCACTCCTCCAGCTCGCACCAGACGAACTAGATCGCCTTAAAGAGGAGCAGCAAGACGATGTGAGCCGAGGCTTAGGAGGAGTTGCCGCTACGCTAGTATAACTAACCAAAAAAGTCGAGACAACTTAATTTATTTCTTCTCTCGCTTCGTGTTAAAATATTCAGGTGACTAGGCAAAAACATTTTTTAAAACGGCTCGGTGAGCGGGTTCGGCGTACTAGTTGGCGGACGCGGCTTAATTTTGCCACTTTTGTATTGATTGGGGTGATATTGGTCTTGGCGCGGCATGAGTTGGTCGAGGCTTGGCATCTGATGGGACGGGTGAATTTGCTGATTTTGGCTCTGCTCGTGCCGATTCAATTTGCCTCGTATTTTGCTAGTACTGAGATTTTTTTCACTTATCTGCGTGCGCGTGGCCAGCTCAAGCGAACGAGCACTCTACAAGCCACGGCGATGTCGCTCGAGCTGAATTTTGTTAATCATATTTTCCCGTCGGGCGGTGTTAGCGGCGTGTCGTATATGGTTTGGCGCCTCGGCAAGCTCGGTGTGGCGGCGGGACAATCGACCCTCGCGCAAGTCATGAGGTATGTGGTACAGATGGGGACGTTCATGGTGTTGATGGGGTTGGCGCTGATTTGGGCGACGCTGGAGAATCGCACGGCCAATTGGGTGGTGGTGGCGACGGCGATTGGCATCACGTCGTTGGTTTTCCTAGTTATTTTTGGCGGATATTTGGTCGGATCAGCGTCGCGCATGAAAAATTTTGCGGGCTGGCTCACCAAAGCGTTGAATTCTCTGATCAATAAAGTTACTTTTGGCCGCAAGCCCGAAGTGCTAAAACTCGAACGCGTCGAGCATTTCTTTAGCGATTTTCATAGCGATTTTATAGTGCTAAAAAACGACAAGAAACTCCTCACCAAACCGATAATTTGGTCATTTTTGTTCAATTTCTTTGAAGTATTATTATTCGTGGTAAGTTTTTGGGCGTTGGGCGCCTGGGTCAATCCGGCCGTTTTGTTGATCGCCTACGGAGCGGCGTCTCTGGTGGGCGCTTTTATGTTGACGCCAGGCGGTGCCGGCGCCTACGAAGCCATCATGATCGGTTTTCTATCGGCTAGTGGCGTTGCGCCAGGAGTGGCTTTTGCGGGCATCATTTTGGCGCGAGCTATTCTGATTATCGGCACGCTAACGAGTGGTTTCGTGGTCTATCAACACGCTCTGCATAAGTACGGCCGACCGAATTTGAAAAACAAAATTGTATTGAGGCCGGATGATGAAACTAATGCGGACGAATCATGACGAGTGATCTAACGCCGACTTTTTCCGTTAGCGAGGCTACGGCGCTATTCAACCAAATATTCGAAACGGCCACGCCGACAATAATTGTCGTTGGTGAAGTGGCGAATTTCAAAGTCAATCAGGGCAAATGGGTGTTTTTCGATCTCAAGGACGACGAGAGTTCGCTCGGCTGTTTCATGTCGCTATTCAACCTGCGCGTGGCGGTTGAGGACGGCATGCGCGTGGCGGTTACGGCGCGGCCGGGCTTGACTAAATGGGGTAAATTTTCGTTGACGGTACAAGAAATCCAACCGGTCGGCGCGGGCTCGATCAAGCGAGCGTTTGAATTGCTGCAGGCGAAATTGGACAAGGAAGGATTGTTCGCGCCGGAGCGAAAAAGGATTTTGCCGGAACTGCCGGCAAGCGTCGGCGTGATCTCTTCGGTCGAGGCGGCCGGATACAAGGATTTCATCAAAATCCTAGGTCAACGCATGGGAGGTATGAAAATCGTTGTGGCGCCAGTCCAAGTCCAAGGCGGCGGCGCGCCCGAGCAAATTATCGCGGCGTTGAATTATTTGAACCAACTAGCCGATCCGCCGGAGGTCGTCGCGATTTTGCGGGGCGGTGGATCGCGCGACGATCTCACGACCTTTGACGATGAGGTGTTGGTGCGAGCGATCGCGGCCAGCCGGGCGCCGACCATCACCGGTATCGGTCACGAAATTGACACGACTTTGGCGGATTTGGCGGCCGACGTGCGCGCCTTGACGCCGTCCAACGCGGCGGAGATTTTGGTGCCGGACAAGCGCGAGATTGTTGCGGGCGTCGATGCGCGCTTGCGAAATTTGCTAACGAAAACCGAAAATTATCTCGACGCGGCCACCGTGCGGGTGCAAAACGATCGTCTTAATTTGCTTGATCGACTCGATGCGGTGGTTGAGAAAACTGAAAACCAACTAAAATATTTGACGACGACTCTGAAACAACTCGATCCGAAAACCGTTCTTAATCGTGGTTATGCGATTATGCGCGATGCGGGCGGGCGCGTGATAGCCAAACCGGCGGTGGGCGACGCGGTACAAATCGAGACCAAACTTGCTATAATTGATGCAAAAGTGAAAGGAGTAAAGTGAACTACGAACAATTAGATTACTCAGCATTGGACGACAAAACAATATCGCGAAAAGATTTTAGCAAAGAGCAATTAGCGGCGGCTGGTGTGAAAAACCAAATGATGCCGATAGTTTTGCCGATGGTTGCATTTATCGTGGGCATGGTCGTTTATGGAACGGCATTGACGAGCGACTTCTTGTTACTGATTATATCCGTGCCAGTGCTCATAGGGATGTTAATCGTGGTGATTAGTTTGGGCAAACGCCAACTGCGCGTCCTAAAATTCGCTCTCGACAACCAAGCGTATTTTTCGGCAGCCAAAACTACGCCGCCGAGCCAGCCGATTATGTTCAACATCGGTCATAGACGGATCCAGACCAACACCTTTGTGTTTCATGACGGCGCGTCCTTGGCCAAATATCAATACACGACCGGTAGCGGCAAGAACCAACAAACTCACTTCTTTAATTACATGCAAATCACGCTGCCACGCCAGGTGCCGCATCTGTTTATTAACGGCAAAAAGAACGCGGTCAATCCCAACACCTTTGAGTATAAGGTCGAAAAATTAAAACTCGAGGGCGATTTCTCGAAGCATTTTGACCTATTAGTTCCACCGGGCTATCAAAGGGATGCGCTACAAATCCTGACGCCGGACGTCATGGCTGCGCTAATTGATTTTGGCAAAGAGTACGATTTTGAGCTGATCGGTAGCGAGCTGTACATTTACCAGAGTGGCATGTTCTCAAAAGAATTATTCACTTCGGCGGAGAAACTCCGGACATTTTTGACGGCGGTCGATAAAATTTCATCGCAATTCGGCAAGCAAACCAAAACCTATAGCGATTTGCGGGCAGGCAACGTCAGCAGCAATTTGGTGGCGACAGAAGGCGCCAAGTTCAAAAAACGCAGTCTGACGTGGCTTTACGCAGCGATCATCGTGATCGTCTTATGTTATATGATATTAAGTTTTATTTATTTGGTATAATATCGGTATGAGTAATCAAAAATCTTTACGTAAATTGATGGACGAATTCGAGGCGATCGTGGCTTGGTTTGGTGGCGATGATTTGGACGTCGAAGCCGCCACGGCAAAATTCGAAGAAGGTGCAAAACTAGCCGAACAGATCAAAAAGCAATTATTGGCCGCCAAAAACCAGATAGAAATAGTCAAGAAAAAGTTTGACGCGGACGAATCATGACCGTCGCGGTGGTGGTTGGTTGTGTCATCGTGGCGATCATCGGCGTCGGTGTTCTGATCGGTGGCGCGCCGTTTGTGCCGACGCGGCGGAAATGGATCCATGATGCGATGAAACTGGCGCAAGTCGGCGTTGGCGATGTGGTCGTGGATTTGGGTTCGGGCGACGGGGCGGTTCTCCTGGCGGCGCTCAGGTGCGGCGCTCGGCGGGCGGTCGGGTATGAGATTAATCCTTTGTTAGTTTTTCTGTCGTCTCTGCGCCTACGACGATTCAGGAAAAAAGTCGTGATCAAAACCGGCGATTTCTTTCGGGCGGAATTGCCGGCCGACACGACGGTGATTTACCTGTTCCAAGTCGAAAAAGTCCTAAAGAAAATCCCCGATTTTATCGAAAAACAACGACCTAATTTGAGTGCGAAAAAGCTGCGCGTGGTCTGTTTCGGGGCGGAAATTCCGGGGCGAAAATTCGTGCGCGAGCGAGGCGGCATGAGCCTTTATGAGTTTTAGTTGCATTCCTATTATCCTTATGCTAAACTAAAAACATCATGAAACGGATTTTTGAACAGTCGAACGAGCGCGGTGAGAGTAAACTTTTTGTTATTTTAACGGGCGTTTTTGGCGTGTTGATGATCGGCCTGGGCGTCGGTTTTTTCTGGGCTTTCACTCAAATGAACGATTACAGGACGGACGTGGACGGCCGGGTTTCTACGGCGGTCGAGGCGGCCAAAACCGAGCAAAGAACAGAGCTCGAAAATGAGTTCGACGAGAGGTACCAAAGGCCGAACGTCGTCTTTACGGGGCCGGCCAACTTTGGCTCGGTGACTTTTGAGCATCCACGGACTTGGTCGGTCTATGTCGAAAATGACGGCCAGGACGGCAGTGGCTACGCGGCTTACTTTAACCCGGGATTTGTGCCAAGGATCGACGAAGACACGCCGTATGCGCTGCGCGTCGAGGTCATCAACTCATCGTTCAAAGACAGGGAAGAATTCTATCGCGGAATGATCGAGAACGGCGCTAAATTGACCGCAACCACTGTTCGGTTGGCCGACGCTAGTACTGATCCCGCGTCCGCGTACGGCAAAGGCGTCCGGCTAGACGGCCAGTTCCGCGAAACCATCAACGGCGCGGCGGTGCTTTTTGACATTCGCGGTCGCACCCTCGCTATCTATACCGACAAGCAAAACTATGTGAGTGAATTCAATAATATTCTGAAAACTCTGAAATATAACGACTAGCGGCATCGTTTTTCAAAAAGTGTTACAATAGGGGCATGGATGGCTTTGGAGGGAGTCTAGTTGTGGCGGCACACGAACTCAAAACGCCGCTCGCGTTGGTGCGGCAATTGTCTTTGCAATTGGCCGAAACGGACGATGAGGTGACGCGGGCGGAAATCATTCGGCGGATTCGGTTGACTTCCGAGAGATCGCTCAGGTTGGTGGACAATCTAACCAAAGCGGCGCGACTCGAGGCGGCGATGTTCGAAATGGAGCCGGTGGTTCTCGGTAATCTCTGTCGTGAGGTCGTTGATGAACTCTCACCACTCACGGCGGCACTGAATCAAGAGTTCCAAATCAATACAGGCCGAACCCCGCTAGTGGCGGTAGGGAATCGCGATCTGCTGCGATCCTTGGTGATGGGTTTGGTTGACAACGCTCTACAATACAACACGCCCGACGCACCGGTGGAAATTAGCGCGCGGATTCAGCGCGGCGAGGCAGTGCTAGCGGTGCGCGATCACGGCGCGACCATGGATCTAGCGGAATTTCGCGCTCTTAGCAAATCGATCGGCCGTCGGGCTATGCCAGTGGCGGCGCGGCCGCTGTCGTCGGGTTTGGGGTTGCTAATCGCCCAGAAATTTGCGAGCGCTATGGGCGGGCGACTGTCGGTCGAACGGCATCGGCGAGGTGGCATGACTTTTCGGGCGCACCTGCCGGCCAGCGCGCAGCTTAGTCTGTTGGAGGTTTGAAAATGAAACGAAAAATACTAATTCTCGAGGACGACAAATGGTTCGCCGACAGTTTGCGCGCTAGTTTGAAACAGAAATTCAGCGTGCGCGTCTGTCATAATCCTGAGAAGATTTTCGAGATGCTCGACAAATGGTGGCCGGATATTTTGTTAGCAGACGTGATTTTAGGAGAAAAGAATTTGTTCACGCTCCTGAACGAAATCCAAAGCTACACCGACACGCGCGAACTAGCGGTGGTGATATTATCGAGCGCGGCGCGCCAAATCAAGATTAGTGACGTGGCGCAATATAACGTCCAAAAAGTTCTAGACAAAGCCAAAATAACACCGGCCGAATTGCGCCAGGAGCTAGAACTATGAGCCAAAGCTTGCGCACCAAAGCCATCGTTCTAAAGCGAACTAACTACGGTGAGGCCGATCGAATCCTGCAAGTCATCACGCCCGACCATGGTCGATTGAGTGTGATAGCCCGGAGCGTGCGAAAAGAAAAATCGCGCCTGGCCGGCGGCATCGAATTGTTCGCGATTTGCGATATCGTGGTGCATCTCGGCAAGGGCGACATTGCCACATTAACAGGGTCAAAGATGAACAAATTTTTTGCTCAAATCATGACTGACTACGATCGATTGCAGTTCGCTTATGAAGTGCTAAAACAAATCGCGAGAGCCAGCGAGAGCGTCGACGAGCCGGACTTTTACGCGCTGCTCGCGGAATGTTTAGGCGCATTAAATGACCTAGAAATAAATCTAAAAATTATTCAAACTTGGTTTTATTTGCGTTTGGCGGAATTGCTCGGCAGCGGGCTGAACACGGCGACCGACGCGAGCGGCATGAAATTGGTTGAGGACGCGCAATATAATTTTGACCTGGCCGATCAAGTTTTCACTTTTAACGAAAAGGGACGATATAATTCTGAACACATCAAAATCCTGCGTCTCATGACTCACAACCCGCCCGCCATCATCGCAAAAATCAGCAACATCGACGATTATCTCGACGACTGTTTGCGCCTGAGCCAGATTGTGGCGAAAGTGTGAGCTAGGAACATATGAAACCATTGATAAAAGATTCTGGAGACGAGATTTCCGGGGACTTATTCGCGGCGTGGCGCAATTTTCGTCGCGGCAAAAAGCCCAACACCGCCATCGATGAGTTCGCCTATAATTTGACCGCAAATTTGGCGCGGCTGGCCGACGAAATCGAACGGCGCGAGTATCGTCACGGCGGCTATCGGCGCGTCGTTGTGGAAGAGAAAAAGCGCCGTGACCTGGCGGTGGCGGCGGTGCGCGATCGTGTCGTCCATCGGTTGGTTTATGACGAGCTCGTGGAAATTTTTGATGCAAAATTTGATCCGGACGCGTGGTCGTGCCGCAAAGATATGGGTTTGCACAAATGTCTGACGCGGACGCAACAATTGCTCACGAAACACCACGCGAATTTTGTCTGGCGCATGGATGTGGCCAAGTTTTTCGATCGCGTCGATCACGCCAAACTGCGCGAAGCTTTGCGCCGCCGCGTGCAAGATCCGCGGCTACTCTATCCCTGTGATGAACTACTCGATAGTTATAATTGTCAAACGGGGGGGGGGGGGCAAGGTTCACAGCAACCGCCGCACGGCATCCCGATCGGCAACCTCACGTCGCAAATTTTCGCCAATATTTACCTCAACGAGTTTGATCGTTATGTTCGTCATGTTTTGAAACCGCAGGCTTATGTACGCTACGGCGACGACGCAGCGTTGTTTTGTCGGACGCGCGCCGAGGCTCGGGCGATGCGCCAAACGGCGACCAAATTCCTGCGCGAAGAGCTGAAACTAGCGGTTAATCCGAAAAACGATGTCATAATCCGCGCCGACCAACCGCTGCACTTTCTCGGTCACGTTATCACCGACAAATATGCGGTGGTCGACAAACACACGACACGATCAGTTATGGAAAAGGTAAACATTCGCAACATAGCCAGTTATAAATCGCTGAACCTGGCAAAATGGCCGAAACGCCAGATTGATTATCTGTTACTTGACGAAATTGAGAAAACTATTGACAATCATGTCGAAATTTGATACAATCTACGTAACTGTTAATTAATCAGTAATCAGTGTAAAGAAGGAGAGAGGAAAGTTATGGCATTTACTCATGGTAATGATTCGGGGGGGGGGTGCACCGCGGCGCGATTCTAGTCAAGATCCAGAAAAGTTAGCCGAAGACGCACTAAGCGCGTGGACCAGAGGCTACGAAACGGACGGTATAATTACCAAAGGCACCGCGAGTGAGCACGTCACGTTCCACCTACCGACTTTTGCCGAAACAATTAGTGTTGAACAGAGCCGATTAGCCGGAGACGAAGGATTAAGCCCAGAACAACGCACAGCGGCCATGGCCGCGTTTGTCGGTAGTTATTTTATAGATACCGGCGACTCAGTGTTTGATTTCGAAAAAATGCTTCCTGGTCTGGTGTATATTAGCCCTTGGGCACGGCGCAACTTTGCTGATGCTTTGGGGAAGCGGCCAAAATTGACCAACCCCGATCTTGGTGATCTGAAACGATTGATTCGAGAACCCGTAGATGGTCTTGGGCAGCACGCTAAAGACCCGGAGGCTTATTTGATAAACATGACGCGTGATGCGCAAATAGAGGCGTGGCCAAGATTGGTGGCGGCACTAGCAGGCAAGGGCATCGAGAATGCAAGCCACTATAGGGCTCGCCATGTTATCCCACAGGCTCGAAGTGCTGTAGCACTCGGTTTGCCAGTGGCCAACACTAGCACACTGAACCGACATATTGAGGAAGAATCGGTCGACGGCCGCTCGCTTCATTCCTACTGGGACGGCGGCCGGGTCAAGTTCGGCGGGCGCTGGTATGACGTCCGCGCGGACGGGGTTGTCGGCGTCGGTGCCGTGGAGAGTAAAAACCCTTAGGCCTAAGCCCTTGCATTTTCTTTTCTTTCAATCTTTGTTAAAATTATTGCGGCGTTTCGATATGTATAGAACCGGTGTGTTGCCTCTGTGGTTGAATACGCGACTTGGTGCATATCAAAGCCTTTGATACAACGTATCATCTCTCGTGCGTTTGGCGTAAATGGCTGGCAAGCGACATGTCTGCGGATATGTGCAGAATAGAAGCGTCAAAGTATGAAATCGGTCGACGGCAACTCGCTTCATTCCAACTGGAACGACGGCCGGGTCAAGTTCGGCAGGAACTGGAATGACGACAACGCGAACGAGGATGTCGGCGTCGGTGCCGTGGAAAGATGGTGCTGTTGTGCGTTGCCCTTTCGGGGCGGCGTTTTTATTGCACAGATTTTCGCCACCCACCCAGCATCCGGCCGATCTCGTCGTTTTTGGCGAGTAATTGGTGTAGCGTGGTGTCGTTGGCGAGCTTTTGCTCCATTAGAGTACGCAGGTGGAAACTGACAATTTCGTTGGCGGCCGTGGCTTTGATGAGATAGGCGGCTTTCATGGCGCGCGGCGCATTCTTGGCCATGATCAAAATCTCGAGCAGCTCGAGAGTTTTGTCCTCGAGTCGACGGCCGATAGTTTGACGCTTGAGACTAGATAATTTCTCGGTAATTTTGCTGATCTGGTCGTACAATTCATGCGTGCGCACAATAACAGGCAATTCATTCATGAAACTATGATACAATATTTTCTATGGAAGAAATAATTTCACTTTGTAAACGGCGCGGGTTTATTTACCAGGGGAGCGAGATTTATGGTGGATTAGCGGGAACTTGGGATTATGGTCCGTTGGGTGTTGAGTTAAAGCGGCGCGTTATGGGCGCGTGGTGGGAATTCTGGGTCGAGAGTCGCGATGATATGTATGGCGTGGATACGGCGATTATTATGAATCCGCGGACTTGGGTGGCGAGCGGACATGCTGCGACCTTTTCTGATCCGTTGATCGAATGCAAAAATTGCCACGCGCGATTTCGTGCCGACAAAATTGATATGGAAAATAATTGCCCTAACTGTGGTAAAAAAGATTGGTCAGACGTCAAACAATTCAACATGATGTTCGAGACGATTGTCGGTCCAATCAAGGACGACAAATCGGTGGCCTATTTGCGTCCCGAAACGGCGCAGGGAATTTTCACTAATTTCAAGAATATTATCGATAGTTTTTACCCCGATCTGCCGTTTGGAATTTGCCAACAAGGCAAAGCCTTTAGAAACGAAATATCGCCGCGCGATTTTGTCTTTCGTAGTCGCGAGTTCGAGCAAATGGAAATCGAGTATTTCGTTAATCCGGACAATTGGGAAACGGAATTCGACAAACTTCTGGCGCAAATTCACGAATTCTTGGATCTAGTTGGCATCGACAAAACGAAAATTCACGAATTAGAAGTCCCAGCAACCGAATGCGCGCACTATTCCAAACGCACCATAGATATCGAGTTTGATTTTCTCATCGGTCGCGAGGAGTTGCTCGGGTTGGCTTATCGCACGGATTTTGATTTAAAAAATATCGAGCGCGAGAGCGGCAAGTCAATGGAATACCGCCCGAAAGACGGCACGGCGCCCTTTGTACCGCACGTTATCGAACCGAGTTTCGGTGTCGAGCGGCTGATCATGGCGATTCTGACGACTGTGTATACAAAAGACGGCGACAGAGTGTATCTGAAATTTCCGAAAAATTTGGCGCCGGTACGCTATCTAGTGTCGCCGCTCCTCAAAAACAAACCGGAATTGATCTCAAAGGCAAGGGAGGTTTACAAAGGACTAAGAAAGCGCGGCGAACGCGTGATGTGGGATGATAGCGGCAACATCGGCAAACGCTACGCCAAAGCCGACGAGATCGGCATACCGGAATGTATAGTGATCGATTTCGAAACGCTCGAGGACGATACTGTGACTGTGCGCGATCGTGACACGACCGAGCAGGTTCGTGTGAAAATCGGCGAGCTCTGACGGGCAGCGCTCAATTCGCCCAAACAGGAACGTTGCCCTCATTCTCAAAAGTGTGTATAATATGTCAGTAACAATAGCGGGAGGTGATGCGTGAGAGAAAAATGTGCCGTTTTTGGAATTTTTGTTCCCGAATTAGAGGTAGCGCGCGTGGCGGTTTACGGTCTGTGGGCGTTGCAGCATCGTGGCCAAGAAGGCACGGGTATCGTTAGCTCGGACGGGCGGAAACTCTATAAACATGTCGGCGAAGGTTTGGTCTCGCAAGTTTTCAGCGAGTCTAGCACCGATAAGTTGCGCGGTCATATCGCTATTGGTCACAACCGTTATTCGACGACAGACACGGCGCGGGCGCATCACATCCAGCCACTGCTCGATCTCGAGCACGGTTTTGCCCTAGCGCATAATGGCAACATTCCCGATTGTGCCAAGATGATAAAGTTCCTAGGCGAGCGTGGTGTTGACACGCGTTGGTTGTCTGATTCGGGCATGATGCTAGCGGTGATCGGCTACTATATGAGTGAAGAAAACCTGGCGCTCGAAGCGGCGATCAAACGAGCCTGGCCGCTTTTCACCGGCGCTTTTTCGATAGTGGCCATGGATCACGATAAACTAGTAGCCTTCCGCGACAAACGAGGCATCCGGCCGCTGTCGATTGCGCGGCTAGGCGGCGGTTATGTGGTGGCGTCGGAAACTTGTGCTTTTGATACGATCGGAGCACAGTTCTTGCGTGATGTCGAGCCTGGCGAAATGGTGGTGATCGATGCTGAGGGCTTAAGTTCGATTCAGGTCGAAAAAGGCCACGAAACACTCGACATTTTTGAGCTAATTTATTTTGCGCGACCTGACAGCGTAGTGTCCGGGCTTTCTGTCAACAAAGTCCGCAAAGATTTCGGCCGCCGAATGGCGCGCGAGTTTAAAATCAAGGCCGACGTCGTGGTGCCGGTGCCTAGCTCTGGCATTCCGGCGGCGTTGGGATATGCCGAGGAGAGCGGCATCCCGTTCGACATGGGCTTGGTCAAGAATCGCTATATTCATCGGACTTTTATTCATCCAACGCCCGAACTGCGCGAACATGATTTGAGTATTAAACTCAACCCAGTCGTCGATAGCATCCGGGGCAAACGGATTATCCTGGTCGATGACTCAATTGTGCGCGGCACGACCATGCGAAAGCTCGTGAAAATGGTATTCGCCGCCGGCGCGGCCGAAGTCCACCTAGCGATCGGCTCGCCACCGGTCAAATTCCCAGATTTCTATGGCATCAACACGCCCGACATGGCTGAACTGATTGCAACGTACATGACAGAAGACCAGATTTGCAATTTTGTTGGCGCAACATCGCTCAATTACATCAGTTTTGACGGCATGATTAAGGCGACGGGACGAACTAGGGGCGATTTTAGTACGGCTTGTTTTGACGGTAATTATCCGCTCTCGATTGGTTCGCGCGCGCGGACCCTAAAGGCCGAGCCGCCAACGCGTATCGCCATTATGGCTAGCGGCAACGGCACGACAGCAGAATCAATCATTCGAGCGGCCGCCGGTGATAAAATGTTCGCCGAAGTTCCGCTAGTTATCACGAGCAAACCGGACGCTGGCGTGATCGAACGCGTCAAAAAACTTAAAAAAGAACTCGGGCTTAAGGTCGAAGTGGCTGTTGTAGGAAAGACAACACATCCACCGACCGCGAAGGAGAACCTAGGCGCCGGCGAAATGAGTCGCGCCGAAGAAAAGGCCATCATGGATCTTCTGAAACAGCATAAGATCGATCTAGTTCTTCTGTTGGGATATATGCGAAAAGTTGGTTCAAAACTAATCCAGCGCTACGGTTGGCGCGATGATTATCTCAGCGTGTTCCAGGCGCGGATGCTGAACACGCACCCGGGATTGCTGCCGGAGACGACCGGGCTTTTCGGCGTCAATGTGCAGCAACATGTCCTAGACAAAAAACGTTCCCGCGCCGGGCAAACTCTGCATGTCGCCAGCGCTAAATACGACGACGGGCCGATCGTGGCTGAGCATCGCATAATGGTTGAGCCCGGGGAAACGGCTGAGGAATTATTTGCTCGGGTGCAAAAATTGGAGAAAGAAAATTTGGTGGTCGACGTTAACGACTTTATTGTCGAGCGCAAAAAATTCCTAAAGAAAGGGGAGCCTCGATGAGCAAAGTTTTAGTAATCGGCGGCGGCGGTCGCGAACAGGCTCTAGCCTGGAAATTAGCCCAGTCCGAAGGCGTAGAAAAAGTTTTCATAGCGCCCGGTAACGGTGGTAGCGACGGCCTAATCGAGAATGTCGCTCTCGAGCCGACCGACGTTGATGGCCTGTTAAAATTCGCCGAAGATCAGACAATCGATCTAACTGTCGTCGGCCAAGAGGCGGCTTCAGAGGCTGGCGTGGTCGATGCTTTTAGAGCCAAAAACCTTTTAATTTTCGGCCCCACCAAAGCGGCCGTCCAGCTCGAAGCCAGCAAAGTTTTCTCTAAAGATTTGATGGCGGCGGAAAATATCCCAACGGCCGAATATCGGGCTTTCGACGATCCTACCGCAGCGGCCAAATACGCCAAAACGCGGCCACTGCCAGTGGTGATCAAGGCAGACGGTCTAGCAGCCGGCAAGGGCGTTATCATCATTGAGGCGACGGATGAAATCGACGCCGCTATCCATAAAATTATGGTCGACAAAGAATTCGGTGCGGCTGGCAATAAAATTGTGGTTGAGGATTTTCTAAGAGGCCAAGAAGTCTCAACGCACGCTCTCTGTGACGGTAAAAGTTTCGTGCTGTTTCCATCGAGCCAGGATCATAAACAGGCATTTGACGGCGATAAGGGGCCAAATACCGGTGGCATGGGTGTGATTGCGCCGGTGTCGTGGGTGACGGACGAACATATGCGGACTGTGGCGGATAAAGTGGTAACGCCGGCTCTAAAGGGAATGGAAAAACAGAACGCGACCTTCGCTGGTTGCATGTATCCCGGGCTGATGATTGACGGCCAGACGCTCAAAGTGTTGGAATTTAATGCGCGCTTTGGCGATCCCGAGGCGGAGGTTTATATGCGGTTGTTCGACGGCGATCTTTACCGGGTGCTAAGGGACTGTGCACTCGGCCGACTTAATCCTGGCCAAGTCAAATGGCAGCCAGGTTTTGCGGTCAGTGTGGTGATGGCTTCTGGCGGATATCCGGGCGAATACGAGAAAGGCTTGCCGATCGCTGGTCTAGATGAAGCAGCCAAAATGCCCGACGTCGTAATTTTTCACGCTGGCACGAAACGCGACGGCGACCAAATCCTCACCGCTGGCGGTCGTGTGCTAAACGTGACAACCACCGGCACGACACTCGACGAAGCCCTCGAAAAGGCCTACGCGGCAGTCGACAAAATTCATTTCAAAGGCGCACACTTTCGGCGCGACATCGGCCGGAGAGTTAAATGAGTAAAAAGAGTATCAAAGCCGTCATCTTTGACATGGACGGCCTAATGTTTGATACCGACAGATTAACCATGTTACTGTGGCAAAAAATATGCGACTCAACCGGACATGATTTTACGGAAGAATTTTGGGCAAGTATGCAAGGATTCAATTCAGAAGCTTTCAAAAGGGCATTCATTGAGCGATTTGGGACTGACTTTGATTATGACAACAAAAGGAAAATGAGACGCGAAATGGAAGAAGACCATATAAAGACAAAAGGGGTTCCGGTTAAAAATGGTCTGCACCAATTACTAGAATATTTGAAAAGCAAGCAAATCAAAATGGCGGTAGCCACATCGAGAAAAGCAGATATAGCACTGAACTGGCTGAAACAAGCCAATGTGGAACAATATTTCGACGTTAAAGTGTTTGGAGATGATGTAAAACGCAGCAAGCCAGCGCCGGATATTTTTCTTAAAGCGTGTGAAGAGTTATCTGTAAAACCGGAAGAAACTATAGTTTTAGAAGATTCGCCAAACGGAATCATTGCGGCATATCGGGCAGGGACGAAGCCGGTCATGATTGTTGATTTCATAGATCCAACGGATGAAATAAGAAGTACGTTATATACTGAACCGTTAAATTCGTTATCAGAAGTAGCAGCGGTTTTGAAAATCTGAGCAGCCTTTCTCGGGCCTCAGTCGAATCAAAAATGTCCCCCGATGGGGAACATTTAGTTTCAATCTGGTACGCCCGATACGATTATCGGCTGCGCCTCTTTCGCTTGCTCATTCCGCCGAAAGTAAACTTTCGCGGAAATTTCGCTGCGCTTCACGAACGTACGACTACGGTCTTTCGCTAACGCGAAATCCCTGTCGTCCGTTAAAATCGAAATATCAAAGTAAAAAATCCACCCATGAAAGGGTGAATTTCTTACTTTGGTACGCCCGATACGATTTGAACGTACGACCTCAAGCTCCGCAAGCTTGCGCTCTATCCAGCTGAGCTACGGGCGCGCAATTAGTTGAAAACCAGGGTCGATTATACCAATTCCTCGATGGGAAAGCAAATTTGACCACTGACCAGAAAAGTAGTACAATTAATACACATGAAAGAACGAAGCGAAAAATCAAACAAATCCAAGTGGTTTTGGCTAGGGATAGCGGCTGTTTTCATCGGCGCGCCGAACCCGATGATGACGCGAATAGCGCTCAGCGGCGACGCTAGCACCGATAGTTTGACTCTGATATTGATCAAATACTCGATTTTGCTCTTGGTTTTCTTTGTGCCGTTATATCGATTCGTCCGCGCCAAAAATTCGATTTTTCGAGCGGCGCTCAAGAATTTGGTGATTTATGCTGTCTGTACAGTAGTCTCAACTTACTTGTGGATGGCGGCCATAGAACAAAGCAACGCCAGCTACGCCTCGATTATCACACTGTTATCGCCGATTATTTTGGTGGTGTTGTCGGCCAAATTGGTCAACGATCGCATAACGCGACGGGCGACGGCGGGGATCACTTTGGCGGCCATCGGCGGCATATTGGTGGTGGTTTTGCCGACAATACTCCAAGGCTCGGTCACGTCGAATTTCTATCCGCTGGCCACCATATTGCTACTCATCGTTTGTGTTTTGACGCCGCTAAACATCATTTACCAGAGACGCGCCAACGAACAAGGCGTGCCATTCACGGTGTCGACGGGTTTTATGACCCTAATTTCTGTGCCGTTAATCGCGATCGTTTACATTTTCACGCGCGGCGGCGAGGCGATGATCAGCACCGTCGGCAGCTTGCCGTGGCAGGTGATATTAGTGGCGTTGTACTCCGGCCTGGTCGTGACTTTCATCTCGCGCAGTCTGGCCATAAAATGTTACGAATACACCGGCGCTGCGGTCAAGGGCGGCCTATCGTACCTCGAGACTTTGATGGCGATCGCCTTGCCGTTGATAATTTTGGGCGAGCAACTATCAATCGAAATCGTGACTGGCGCCCTGTTGATTTTGGTTGGCGTGTTTTTGGCCGAATCGGGCGGTAAACATCATTTCCTTAAGCTGGGCTTTAAGTGGCATCCGCACCACGTTTATCGCCACGGAAGAATGCGATGATTAGTTATTTCACCGACGGTTCTGCTTCGCCTAACCCCGGACGGGGCGGTTTTTCGGTCATCAAAGACGGCCAGCCGTGGCTGATCGGCGGAGAAAAAATGACCACCAACATTCGCATGGAAGGTTTGGCTTTGCTGGCGGCGCTCGAGGACGCGGGCGGCGCGAAGTGCGAAATCACCACCGACAGCGAATTTTGGATTAACGTCCTGACTAAGTGGGCGGCTACGTGGGAGGCCAACAATTGGCAAAAGAAAGGCGGCATCAAAAACCTCGATATCGTGCAACCGCTTTTTAAAAAATACCAACAATCAAACGCGAAGTTGATCTGGACGCGCGGCCACGTCGGCACGGAATTGAACGAGCTGGCGGACGAGTGGGCGAACACGGCGCGCCGTCGCCACTTGCGTGACATGGTGAGAATTGATAGAATCTAAAGCATGTCTAAGACAATTAAATTCGACGAATATCGCACGGCTGAGAGTGTCAGCCCGATGCACCCCGATAAACTTTGCGACCAAATCTCGGACGCTATTTTGGACGAGTGCCTCCGCCAAGACGCGAATTCGCGCGTGGCGATTGAAACCATGGGTGGCCACGGCATTATCACGATCACCGGTGAGCTGACGACGAGGGCTTATGTTGATATGCGCCAAATCGCCCAGCGTATCATCGGCGACCGCTACGGCGTGCAAATTAACGTGGTGCAACAATCGCCCGAAATTGCGGTAGGCGTCGATAGCGGTGGGGCGGGCGATCAAGGCGTCATGATCGGCTACGCTTGTGACGAGACGCCGGAATTGTTGCCGCTCGAGGTTGTCCTGGCGCGGCGGCTAAATCAACATTTGTTCAAGAAATGGCCGTTTGACGGTAAAACTCAAATAACGCTCAAAAATGGCGAAATCGATTCGGTGGTGGCTAGTTTCCAAAACGCGCCAAAGGAAGAGCTAGAAAAATTGGTTCGAAAATGGCTAAGCCAAGCTAATGATTCGGTTAGCGGAATTAGAATCTTGGCCAACCCAGCCGGGGATTGGTGCTTGGGCGGCTTTGACGCTGACACTGGGATAACCGGACGAAAACTAGCGGTCGACAACTACGGTTCACGGATCGCGCTGGGCGGCGGCTGTTTTTCCGGCAAAGACCCGAGCAAAGTCGATCGTAGCGCGGCCTACATGGCGCGGCGGATCGCCGTTGACTATCTGCGCGATAGAAAAGCGAAAGAGATTTTCGTGCGATTGGCCTACGCTATTGGTGTGGCCGAACCTCTGGAAAAATCCGTTATCATCGACGGCCAACACGAAGTAATTGCCGATCATTACGACCTAACGCCGCGGGGAATTATCAAAACCTTGGATTTGAAACGGCCGATTTACGAAGCCACCGCCCGCTACGGCCACTTCGGCGAAGGGTTTGATTGGGATTCTTGATATTTCATATAATTTCGTAGTAGAATAGAAATATGGAAAAGCTCAAAGGTTCGAAAATCGTGGTTATCGGGGGCGGGACGGGATCGTTTGTGGCACTGAGCGGTCTCAAAAATTACACGGCTGATTTGACGGCGCTGGTCAGCATGGCCGACGACGGCGGCTCGACCGGCACACTCCGCGACGAATTGGGCGTTTTGCCGCCCGGTGACGTCCGACAATGTTTGGTGGCGCTATCACGCTCACCCCGAGCGCGGGATCTGTTCAATTATCGCTTTGACGAAGGATCGCTCGCCGGTCATTCCTTTGGCAATTTGTTCTTGGCGGCGCTAGAAAAATTAACAGGCAGTTTCGTAGAAGCGATCGACTTGGCCGACGAAGTCTTGAATGTCGAAGGAAAAGTAGTCCCGGTCACACTCGACTCTGTGACGGTCTGTATCGACGACGGCAAAAGAATCCTGCGCCACGAGCGCGACATCGACGGTTTCAAATTCCACAAACCGCACCCGAAATTGTGGCTAGAGCCGAAACCCAAGGTCAACCCTGAGGCGGTAGAGGCGATTTTAGCGGCCGACATAGTGGTGATCTGTCCGGGCGATGTCTACAAAAGTCTCGGGCCAGCGCTGGCGGTGCCGGGCATCGGCCAGGCGCTTCGCAAGACCGCGGCGCGCAAGATTTATATCTCGAATTTGGTCAACAAACCTGGTCAAACCGAGGGCTTCAAAGTTCACGACTTGGCGGCAGAAATTGAGCGACTGGCCGGCGGGAAATTCCTGGACTATGTGATCTATAACGTGCATCCGCCGAGCAAAAAACTGCTCGAAAACTATGCGGCCGAGGGCGAATTGCCAGTCGAAATTGATGCGGCGGCGCTGAAAGATGCCCACTACAAACCCAAAGGC
>Ga0123356_10002764_pt1 | contig 18634 bp, 19 predicted proteins | sample TergutEmb28metaG_2_FD_92546 | JGI IMG/M metagenome (GOLD analysis project Ga0123356, IMG submission 92546) | Embiratermes neotenicus P3 segment gut microbial communities from Petit-Saut dam, French Guiana - Emb289 P3 | ecosystem: Host-associated > Arthropoda: Insects > Digestive system > Gut ...
CGCGCAAGCACTGATACGTCATGACAATCAAGGCCCCATCGGTCGTCTTTAGCACAAGACGCACGTCCAATTTAATGCACGAATCTTTACGAACATCCTGCCAGTCGTTGCCAGTAACGACTTCGCCGGACAAGCGCTCGCCCTCAAACGAACCCCCGGTAATTATTCCAATGCGACGGAATGCATTTGGAGTTTGCCCCACGACCACTAACGGCGGCACGGCCTCGCGCAATAGGAACAACGGCCTGGTGCGCACACTCTTGAGAATTTCCGGCAGATTCTGACCCAACGAAGTCGCCACGATGTTCTCCTTCCAAACGTCTCCGCACCCTCATGATTTGGGCCACCGGCGCTCACAGAAAGGCCAAGAGAGCGTTTGCCAACGCCTCGGGCTGCTCTTCCGGAACAAAGTGGCCAGAGTCGGGGATCACGACGGGTTTCACGTCATGAAAATAAGGAAACAGCAACTCACCCATGTTCGGAATGGAATATTGCCCGCCGACTGCCAGGAGACGGATTGGGATTTTGTTCTTAAAGTGCTGTTTGTTGAAATCCATGTCGTCGAGGATCCTGCGGCAGTAGTCGAAAGCCGCATCCATTCGTCCATCTCGCGCGTATGCCTTCACGTATGCGGCTACGGCTTCCGGAGGAACCGCTCCCGGTTTGTGCACTTTGTTCTTGTACCACCACCCGACATAGATTTCCTCTTTGCCCTTGGTCAGCTCGGCAGGCAAATCGGGAAGCATCATGAAAATGAAGTTCCATTTCCTTTTGTAGTCAGAAAGCTGAATGTCGCTCAGCAAGGTAATGCCGGGGATTCCTGCGTCGATCATCGTGAGCGACTTGAAGTCCTCAGGGAATAGCAACGCCCAGCTATAGGCACACCATGCGCCGAAATCGTGAGCCACCACGTGCAGCGGCCGGCCTAGATTGGCTACGAACTCATGAAAAATTCTGCCGACATTTTCGGTCGTTGCCGGGGCGGAAAGGATTCCCGAGTCCCCGAAACTCGGCAAATCTGCCGGGATGGTTTCAAATTTCGGAGACAAAAGCGGAATCAGCCTGCTCCAGGACAGACGTGTTTGTGGAAAGCCGGAAATCAATAAGACTTTTTCTCCACTTCCAATCTTGTCGAATGCAATCTTCTTCGCTTCGCTCGCTGCATCCAACGCCCCTTGAGTCTCAGAGGATGGATCTGACCTCGGTGCTGGACCGGGGTCGGATAACGCAGCAGAGCTGATGTTGCTCGATTCGTTGTGAATACCGGAATGTGCCATCGGCTCTTCCTCCTTGATTTGACGGCTCGAAGTTTAAGGGGTAATGTGCCTTGATGTCAAGATATATACGATTCGACTGTGCGGGGCTGCGCATGACATCTTCAAGCAGAACATGGGCTGTGCTGATCTTGGTTTCGGGTCTGTCGCTGGGAACTGTTCACTCCCAGACCGGCGACACCTTCCCCAACTACGTCCCATTGTTGTCGCAAATCAAGGCGAAAACGCCGCATATAGATCCGAAGAAGGGATACGTGGTGCAGCAGCTTAAGCCGGAGGTGTACATGATCACCGAAGGCGCCTATGAATCCGCGTTCGCGACAACTGGGAAGGGCGTGGTCCTCTTTGATGCTCCCCCATCCTTCGCTCCACATATCATTCAGGCGGTAGCTGAAACGACCTCTGAACCGATCGTCGAGCTCGTGTATTCGCACCTGCACGTCGACCACATTGGAGGCGCCGGTCTGATTCAGAAGCAGTTTCCCAACCTCGAAATCCTGGCGGAAGACGGCACCGCCGACTTCCTGCGCGAGATGCATGATCCGCATCGCCCTGTGCCGACCCGCACCTTCAAGGAGCACTACAGACTCACGCTGGGTTCACTGACAGCGGAGATGACGCTCGGCCACTGGCATACGCCCGAGGGAGACCTGCTGATCTCGATCCCGGACAAGAAGGTGCTGATCGCGATCGACGCATTTTCGTCAGGCGCGACCCCATTCATGGGGCTTGATCTGACGATGAATATGCATGAGTACCTGAAGTTTTACGATCAACTGCGAGCAATGGATTTCGACGTGATCGTGCCTGGGCATCACAGCACTCCGGCTGGCAGAGACGACCTGGAAATTGCACAGAGTTACGTGATTGACGTCTACAACACCATTACGCGCATCCTGGCTGAGGACCATCAGGCGCTCAAGGCGAGCGCTGTTCAGAGATACGGCGAGAACAGTTGGGCGGTTGCAAGCGTCCTGATGAACAGCGAAATCAATCAGTGCGCCGACGAAATCAAGGGCCGCTGGATAAATCGCGTGGAAGGCGTCGATATCTGGGCCTCGAGTCACTGCCACACGGCTCTGGTCTATGCGGAGTGGGATGTGGGGACGCGCTAGAGACTTCCCAAATGATGCTTGGTTGCCTGGAAAAGTTGGAAATACAATAGCTTGACTTCAAGTTGTAACAGTGACGAGGGCCAGTTGCTCCCGGCGGGCGTGCGTCGCTGGGCATGGGCATGAGAGCAGATCTCAACTCGTTGGTGGTCTTTGCCCAGGTCGTCGAATCCAACAGCTTCGTCAAGGCGGCCAAACGACTCCAGTTGCCGACTTCGACCGTCAGCCGGAGGATTGCGGGACTTGAAAAGCAACTGGGGGTGCGATTGATTGAGCGCTCCACCCGCAGCTTCCGGCTCACCCACGTTGGCTCGGAATTGTTCGAGCAGGCTCAAAGAAGTGCCGAACTGAGCGAAGCCGTCAGCAATATCGCCTCGAGCCACGCCGCAAGAGTGTCAGGACTTCTGCGCATCTCAGCTCCCCCGACGATCTCCGATTCCGTCCTCGCTCCTCTCATCATCCGTTTTCAGGAGTCGTATCCCGACGTTAAGGTCCAGGTGTTCACGACCGAGCGGATCATCCCGCAAATCGCCGAAGGCATCGATCTCGCCTTTCGAGTCGGGGAACTTGAGGATTCATCGCTTGTTGTTCGACGACTCTTAACCTACCGGCACCAGTTGGTTGCCAGCCCATCCTATTTGAAAACCCGAAAGGCACCGAAGCGACCGTCAGATTTGCTGCATCACCGGTTGCTCGCTTTCTCTTTCTGGCACCCGCAGAATACTTGGTCTTTTGCCCATACCAACGGGAGCGAAAAGGATTCGATAACCTTCCAGCCACACTTATCGATCAACGAGTACGCCGGGCTTGCGGTCGCGTTGCTGGCAGGGGTTGGAATCGGAGAATTGCCCCCGATTGTCCAGCCCGAACTCCTGCGGCAAGGTCGACTGGTCGAGGTCATGCCGAAGTGGCATCTCCGGGTCTTCAATCTTTCACTGGTCCATCTCAGCAATCGTTTCATTCCGAGAACAATCCGGGTATTCAAGGACTTCGCAGTCGAAACAGTGCCAACTCTATTTCCAAAGCTTCCGGTATGAAAGAATTCTGCTGTATCAACCTGCTCGGCCAAAGCGAGGCGATTCGATGAAAGCAGCCTGGTATGAGAAGCAAGGTCCGGCCCGGGAAGTTCTCAAGGTTGGCGAGATGCCCGATCCGACAGCGGCCACCGGTGAAGTTCGTATCCGGATCGCTGCCTCTGGGATCAATCCCGGCGACATCAAGAAACGCCAGAACGCTTTTGGTTACGGGATGCCCTATCCTCGGGTTATTCCGCACAGCGATGGTGCTGGACATGTGGATCAGGTTGGCGAAGGCGTCGGTCCCGAATGGGAAGGGCGTTCGGTATGGTGTTACGGAGCCCAGTCCTACCGGCCGTTCGGCACGGCTGCCGAGTTTACAGTACTCCCGCTTGAACAAGTCGTTCCTCTGCCGCCGAACGTCTCGCCAGAACAAGGTGCCTGCCTCGGTATTCCCGGAATTACGGCTCACCGCGCTGTCCACGTGGCGGGACCAGTGACTGGCCGCACCGTCCTGGTGCAGGGGGCGGCGGGATCGGTGGGGCTCTGTGCAGTGCGACTGGCGCGTCGGGCTGGTGCGCATGTGATTGGCACGGTAATGTCACCTTCAGAAGAAGGAATCGCCAGCCAGGCAGGAACTCACGAAGTCGTACGCAACGACCATGAATTGATAGCGCGACTGAAAGCGCTGGCCCCGGGGGGTGTCGATCACATCGTCGAAGTGGCGTTCGGAGCAAATGTCCAGACAGACATCGATTTACTGAAGATGGGCGGGTCGATTGCGACCTATGCGACGAACGTCGCGACACCCACTCTCCCGTTCTGGCTGATGGTGTTCAAGAACATCGGAGTGTTCTTTCTCGGCAGCGACGACTTTCCGAAAGAAGCGAAGGTCGCGGCCGGGCAGGACTTGAATGCCGCGCTGGAGGCTGGTTGGCCGGGTTTCGAGATCGCGGAACGAATTCCGCTTGCCGAGATTGTCCGCGCACACGAACTCGTGGAACATCCCGCGCGACGCGGACGAATTGTCGTTACTGTCTGAACTCGCGGCAAAGTCGATGGGCGGGATGATCCCTTTCTCCGTTTATGCATGTACATGCTTCTCAATTCGACGGTCGGGCAACAACCACATCACCGCCACGATCGCATAGCAAGCGCAGGCGATCCAGGGCCTAACGAATGCTAAAGGGATCGCGAGCGCGTAAACCAGCACGCTGACCGTCCCTTTCCAATCGCTGCCAATGGACTGTGCCAAAACCGACTCTCTTCCGTGGTGCGCAATCAAGCTCTTGGTAAGAATGAAATAAGCGATTCCTGCAAAGAGCAGCATTAATCCATATACGGCTACCGGAAGCGGCGCATAGTGATTTTCCCCCATCCATGCGGTCGCGAAAGGCGCCAGGGAAAGACAAAACAAGAGAACAAGATTGGCCCAGAGGATTCCTCCGGATACGTGTTCCGACGCGTGCAGCAGGTGGTGGTGATTGTTCCAGTAGATAGCAACATAGATGTAGCTCAGAACGTAGCTGAGAAAGACGGGAAGCACGGATTCGAGGGCGTGCAGATCCGCTCCCCGGGGCACATTCATGTTGAGCACCATAATCGTGATGATTACGGCAAACACGCCATCGCTGAACGCTTCGAGCCGACCTTTACTCATCTGGAATCCCTCCACTCAGGATTTCGAAATTGCCGGATTTGGCGGAAGTTCCGGACTGGGAAGAGAATCCCCCTTCGATGCGGAGGGATTCAATAGAGCCGTGTTGTTCGAATGCCTGGACGCATCTCCCGTAAGAGCGCAATCCTCCGAGCACATGGATTTCCTGTGCTGAACCGCCCGGTTTGATGCTCAGCGCGGTGGCAGCGAGATTTTGGAGTTCACCTTTAACCAAGGACTGGCCGGTCGCGCCATAGGTTTCGATGCCGCGGCGAAAGATCAGACGGCCCACGGGTTGGCTAATCTGCACCCCCACTGCCCCGTCGCCGTGAGTGACGATGCGATCGAAGTCACCACGGCGTATCGTCCCAGTGTAGACGTTGAATCCTCGCGCTCCGAGCCCATGTGTCTCGATCGGTGCGTTTACCACGAGCGAATCGATCGTCCCAAAATTCACGAAGCCCACAGCGCTCGGACCAAAAGTGGTCACCTTATCCTTGGTGGTCCAGCGGTCAACAACACCCCAATTGTCGAGAGCCATGTCGTTGGCTCCGAAGGTAGTAACGGGGCCGCGGTTGTGGACCAATTCGACGCTTGCCCCGTAAACAATGAATACTCCTCCAGATATCTGGTCGGCGGTTCCGGGCGCGATGCCTCCATCGGAATACACGGCGTTCGTCTCAAGGTGTTGCAACTTTAGGCGCCCTCCCGTTTCGCCCGCTCCACTGACAAAAATTCCCGCTCCCAAAACAGGCGCACCCACTCGGCCTGCCGACAGGCCGATAAGATTGGATGTGATCACGACGCTGGCGTCAGTTTGCATGTTCCAAAGCGTAAACCCACCTTGTAAGACGTAGACTCCATACTCATGAGGCCTCTCCTTTTCGGAACGGGCGTCGGCGGCAACGACATCCAAGTTTTCGACCTCAACGTGGCCGCTGCGAATGGCGCCACGAGCAAAAAGACGGACGCGGCCGATTGTGCTCACGCCGCGAATCGTAAGCCTGCCCAGACTGGCCACCGATTCATCGTTCCAGATTGCCATGCGGTCGGGTGAGACAAGCAAGGCAATGTTCTCCAGCAGATTGTTTGTGGTGAGGCAGACCCCGTTACCTGGTGCAAATCGGAGAACAGGGATCCGGTCCCGCCGCCCGCGAAGAGTCGTCCCTGGCGACAGCCGGATTTCAGGCACGGAGCTCAGGTTTTCCGCGATTGTGATGGTTTCTACAGCAGGGTCGGATGTCGCTTTGATCAATTCTTGCACTGAATTTACTATGCGTTCCTCACCACAATCGAGATTCGTAACGAAACAACGTTGCAGCATAGCAGCCTTTCTGGAAAAGGAATGTCACGCGTCAAGGCAAATGTCCACACGGGAAGACATCACTTGACATCAAGATAGTATTGTATTCGAATGCGAGCGGTGTGCACTCCTGCCTGGAGCGGCGCGGGATATGTGATCGTCTCGGTCAAGATTTGCTCGATCCCACTTCGCCAAATCGGCAGCGGCAGAACATGTTTCCTGCAGAAAAACAAGAACAGTCTCCACCGGGTCTGCCGCCTCGCGGCGGGCAGCAGAGCAGTTAAGCAAGAACTCGCCCATTTGCTGGTGAAACGCGCCCTTGCCCCGGAGAACAGTCCTGTTGAGCCCATCCGGTGCGGGCGCCGCATACGAGTAAAACGCAGAGCGGGCGTAGCCTCCATTCCCGGGCCGGAAAACTGCGCTGATCACCTCATGGAGTGGGCTTCGGCCTGAATCAAGTCCGCGCCAAGCCGCGGGCTTTACTGCCATTGAAACGCGTAACGGCCAGATCGAACGACCCCCAGAAAAAATGTACGGGGACTGATCTTGCCGTAGAAGTTGGCGGAGAATCGTTTGAAAACAGTGTCAGCGATGATCAGGACTCGCCCAAAGCGACGAACAGCATTCTTGTCATAGCTCTTGTGAACTGTATCGCGATCGAAGCGAATCGGGTTGACCAGTTCCACCCACGTCAAGTCGATGTCGACGTTAATATCCAGCGCCGCGAGGATTCGTACGAATTCGCCGAAGAATTCGCCCACCGGCATGGGATGCAGGGCGATCTTGCGGATTTCGCCGTCGCTTTTGCGGTCACAAGTTCGTGGAAGAAGAAGTCGAATTCGATGTCCGGCAAATGTCCCTTTCCAACCGGCATGGCGGATGTCGAAGTGCCCGTGACGTACAAGGGCACATTCCACCAAGGATTCTGAATCGGGGTGAGTGCGAGGCGGGTCTGGCCGACGATCTGCGTATACATATGCAGAGTCTCGGCGGTCTGTTTCCATGGATCCCATTCAAGGTCGGGCCACTCGCCAAAGTCCGCTAAACGATTCTGCATTGCTTTGCTCCTCCACCAAACAGCCCGCAACCTTGCTGGTGGTTTTCCCAGGAAGTGGGGTCCCGTTTGTCCGTCAATACTGCGAGGTTGACAAGCTCACATTCAATATGAGAAAACGAAGCCTTGAAGTCAAGGTATCGACGGGGGTAAGCGATGAGAAGCAATCATCCGGGAATTAATCCTGATGTCACACCAAGCGGGACTGGTTGCGCCGAGTGTCTCGCCTCGAATGGGTGGTGGTTGCACCTGCGTCGCTGCGCGCAGTGCGGACATGTCGGATGTTGTGATAGCTCACCCAATCAGCATGCGACGAAGCACTTCCACTCGACTCGACACCCGATCGCGGCAAGCTTTGAGCCCGGCGAAACCTGGTTCTGGAATTATGAGACTCAAGAGATGATCACCGGGCCAAAGCTGGCTCCTCCCCGCTGGCACCCCGAAGCCCAGCCCGCTCCGGGGCCAACAGGAAGAGTGCCAAACGATTGGCAATCGCTTCTGCATTGAGGCCATCGCGACTGGAAATCCTAGTGATCGGTCGTCTAAGGTTTTGAGACACAATGGCTAATCTGACGAGCTTTCAAACAGACATTCGCCCACTCTTTACCGAACGAGACATTCGCGCAATGAGCAAGGCGTTCGATCTCGGTAAGTATGACGATGTAAGGGCGCACGCTGCCGTCATTACGACCGGATTCGGGGAATCGGTGGCGCCGTGATGCCGCCCCCGCCACCGCGAGGAGAAGGTCCGTGGCCCCAATCCCGGATTGAGCTTTTCGCCAAATGGATGTCGGAGGGATACCAGCCTTAGAGATTAAAATTAAAGGATGCCAGTATGCCAAGTCACCCGGATCAGACCGCTGAACTCAAGTTTGTTGTTACAAATACGCTGATCGTTCGAGACATCCAGCTCTCTGTGACGTTCTATCGTGATGTTCTCGGTGCTACGGTGTTGCGCGAGGGAGAACCGACGTTCCTGCGGTGGGGCAACATCTGGCTGACGATTAACCGGGGAGGAGGACCAACCGATGACAAGCCCGAGGTCATTGCCTCTCCCCCGCGCGATGAAAACATTCTCAGCAACTTTCTGAACCTTCGTGTCACCGACATCAGGCGCTACTATGAGCTTTGGTCGTCACGGGGTGCCAAGTTTATTACAGAGCCTAAAGTCCACGCGACCGAATTGCGCTGCTACATGCGCGACCCGGACGGTTACCTCATCGAAGTTGGACAGACGACGATGACCTCTGGGCCCTTAGACTTGTACGCATAGCGCTCTCTGAAATTAGGACCTGGTCCCATCACTCGGGAAATCCCGTCGGTCTCAGATTCTGAAAAAAATACACCCTGCACACGCAGGTATTATGCAGGAGTACTTCGAGCAAAAATTTTCCGCAGTCGACCGGACCGGGTGTAGGCTCGGCAACCGGGTACGATAACCTGAACTTCCGTCCCACTTTCCGGGACGCTCTTACAGGAGAAGTTGGCACCGATGTTTTCTGCTCTCTCGGCCATTCCGCGAAGCCCCCAGTGGCCATTGCTATGGTCAGCGTTGAAGGCTATCGTATCGAACCCGTGGCCATTGTCGCGGCAGGTCATCTTGAACTCTCGCCTCTGATAATGGAGCTCCACCGAGATTCGAGATGCCTCTGAGTGGCGGTAGGCATTGGTGAGAGCCTCTCGAGCGATGCAAAAGATTTCTTCGACAACATGGCCGCGAAGAGTGTCGTTTTCTCCCTTGCGTTCTACGGAAAAATCGATGGCTCGAAGGCCATGAAGATCAGCACCGACGCCCTCAATCAACGACTTCAGTTCGGCATCGGTGAGGTTCTCCGATCGCAACCGCGTGACTCGATTGCGTCCTTCCAAAATGATCCGGTCGGCCGTGGTCAGGGCTTTTTCCAGTGCGTCCTTTGACTCGTGGCCGTACGGCACTTTTTCCGCCGCAACGTGAAAAGTAAGCAATAGTCCCTGGACTCCCTGCAATAAGGTGTCATGCAGTTCGCGGGCAATTCGAATTCGTTCATCGGCTCGTTCTTCTGCGCGCACCCGAATGACGCGGGAAACATATCTGACCCGCGCCGTGAGCCCAATCCAGAGCAAGGCGACGCATGTCACGACACACAGGGCGCCGAACCACCAGGTTTGATAAAAACTCGGTAGAACTGTAAAGGGTGCAGAGGCGACGGCTTTCGTCCAGGCTCCGTCGCCGTTCGATGCCATCACGTGGAATGTGTACCGGCCCGGCCGGAGATGAGTAAAAGTGACCTCGGTGCGATGGCCCACATCCTGCCAGCCGGAGTCGAGACCATCCAGCCGATAACGATAGACCACAGTCCGCGGGTCTGACAAATTCACCCCGAGATACTTCACATCGACAAGTGAGATGTTTGGAGGAAACTCGCTGTCTGCATTTAGCGTGGAGCCGTCCGCCGTAATCGAGCGAATGGAAAGCAGTGGGGGGTGCGGAGAGCCGAGGTGTCTTGGATCGACGGACACAACTCCGTTTAGCGTGGAAAACCAGAGTTTTCCACTCCGGTCGACGTGCGCCGTACTGCTGAAAAGCACCGGGAGAGCCGGACCCTTGAAGTCCTGCTCCTGCAGATTTGTTGCGGAAACCTTGTAGTCCGGATCGGACAGAGCAATATGGATCTCCGCAGATGCAATACGGACGACGCCATCGAAGCAATTGATCCAGATATCTCCGTTCTGCGCCTCAACCAGGCCGGTAACTCCCTTCGAATAGTCCAAATCGGCGAACTTGATGACCTCGAAACCGCTTTGCCGGATGAGTCCAACCCCCCGCGGACCGTAGGCAAAAATCCCGTTGGAAGTCCGGGCAAACCCCAGCACGGCGTTGAATTCAGCGGAGCCTTTGTGCAACGGGGTAAGGACGTTTCCGCTTACCAGGTTAATATCACCGTTGTTATGACCAAGATAGATGATTCCGTGAGAATCCACGCTCATCGCAGAAGTTTCCGGGAACGTTTCGTTCGGAAGAAAGCGTGACCACTTCCCGCTCCTGTAGGTCCAGAGGCTGGTTCCGTAGGGGCTGCCTCCGACCGCTGCAATCAAACTTCCATCGGGCATCGGCAGAACACCTGTGAATATGTAATGATCGCCATATCCTCTGAACCCAGGCAGCAGCGGCAGATGGCCTTGCTTGCCGTTGCGCAGGGTAGCGATACCGTTCGCATCCAGATAAAAAGTTCCATCCTGGCTGCAAAACAAATTGCCCCCTCCTTTCACGCCCTCGATGCGAGTCAGTTTCTCATTCCGTATCCGATAGAGCTCGCCTGGCAGATGATAGATGAAAATATCGCCGCCCGGATCTACGCAGCTATACCAGAAGCCTGGAGGCGCCCCAGGAATAGCGGGAACAAGGGTCGCGCGGGCGAATCTCTCGAGTCCATCCAGGCCACCTACCCAGACCTCTCCGTCGGTGTCGTCCATAAAGGCGTGAAATCCCTTGTCGGTCGCGCCCCGACTCAACTTCGCCACATCGGCAGTCTGGTGTCTGCGCTCCGAATCAGGTTCCAAGATTTCCCATGTCCGCAGGTGCCGAAGCTCATCGTCTTGTTTCATGATCCAGAGTGAGCCATCGCTGGCCGGCAGAATGTCGCTCAGGTCGCCAACATTGCGGGGCCCGACGAGCCGCCGGCCAGACTGATCGACCTGCTGTAGTCTTGAGGGCGGCGCATCGCCCCTGTTTGTCCTCGATGTAGGCGCCATTATCCAAAGGGTATGGTGCGCGCCCTCCCTGATCGTTGGCTGAAAATGCGCTGACACTCCGGTCGGAAGAAACTGCAGCATTCCCTGGGGTCTCCTGTAGAGGACGTTGTTTTGAATCACCCACTGGGTTCCCATCGAGTCGATGAAGAGACAAGAAATATGGCCCTGGCCCTGCACAGGACCAGGCATGGAATGCCAGATTTCATCGGTACCAAGACGGATAAGCTGACGATCATTCGCCACTGCCCACATCGCGCCAGACGGATCCTGCTGTAAATAGTCGAGAGCGTCGATCGGCTGGTCCGAACGGCTATATTCCGTCACTCGTTCGTGGTGGATTTGAACGGCAGCGCCGTGATATCCGGCGACCCATAGGTCACCGGTCTTTGAGACAAAGAGCAGGCGGAGAGTTCTTGCTGGCACGCTGGCCGAGCCAGAGGCGGGTTCAAAAGCAGCAAACGACAAGCCGTCAAAGCTGTAAAGCCCCTTCAGAGAGGCGATCCAGAGAATGCCGTCGGGTGTTTGCGCAAGCGATCGGATACCCGGTGGCGCGCCATCCCGGCCGGTCCAGACGGTATGAACCATTTGTGAGATTGTCTGATCCTGAGCCCAGATCGATGGCGCGAGGCTCACAAGGAGGACTGAGAGCAGACTATTCAAAAGCAAGTTTACTTGCCGTTTGCTGCCGTCCATCGTCGAATCCGCCCACTCTAGGGTGCGGTGCTCAATTATATGTCCATCTGTACCAACTCGAAAGAAGGGTATCCGGAAGTCCGCAAGAATGCGACAATCACCCGTTGGCGTGCTGACTCCGATTGGGCGAGCGAGACGATGCCAAAGCATTCTTCTCCAAGAATCCGCATTCTTATTGTGGACGATCATCCCATCCTGCGGGAAGGTCTGGTGACGATAATCGAAAGCCAATCAGACCTTGAAGTGGTCGCAGAAGCGGGCACGGGTACGCAGGCGATTACACTCTTTGAGGAGCACCATCCGGACATTACTCTGATGGATCTTGGATTGCCGGACATAAACGGCACCGACGTGATCAACCGGCTACGAGCCACCCACCCTGATGCGCGAATCATCGTTCTCACCACGTATCCCGGAGATGTCCAGGCAATCCGCGCCCTGCGAGCCGGTGCTGCGGGATATCTGCTGAAGGCCACCTTGCGCCGTGACCTGTTGGACTCAATTCGCGCGGTCCATGGCGGACTGCGTCATATACAGCCTGAAGTCGCCACGGAACTCGGGCAACACGCTGCCGAGCATTCGCTGACGGAACGAGAGATCGAAGTGTTGAAGCTGATCGCGAAAGGCTGCTCCAACAAAGTTGTCGCAGACCGACTGCATATTAGCGAGGACACCGTCAAAGGACATGTCCGGAATATTCTGTACAAACTCAAAGCGAATGACAGAACTCACGCGGTGACGATCGCTTTGCATCGCGGCTTCTTCGAAATCTAGCCGGATTTCAGAATCTGTTCGTGGCTGGTTCGTTTTCCAGCAGCCATCCCCGCGGCCGATTGTCGTGGCATCAAGATTCTTTTCCCTCTACAATCCTGCTACATGGATGGCGAGGGAAGAAAAACGAAAAGCGACGGGACCCAGGTCTTTCTTGTTGTCTGGAAAGCTTACCGCGCGCTTCTGGCGGATGCACAAGCCAGCATGAAACGCATCAATCTCTGCGATTCCGACTTCCGGGTCCTCGAAGCGCTGCTGCACAAAGGGCCGCTGCCGGTAAACATCATCGGGCAGATCGTAGATCTGACCACCGGTTCGATAACGAGCGCCATCGACCGACTCGAAAGTAAGTGGCTGGTGGTCCGAAAGCATCATTCAAGGGATCGCAGGATTCGCGTTGTTGAATTGACAAACAAGGGTCGCCAGTTGATCGAGAGAGCTTTTGCCCAGCACCAGATCGACATGGAGAAAGCAGTTTCAAATCTTTCACGTGCCGAGCGGGGATTGCTTGTGGATCTTTTGAAGCGCCTGGGCGATCGAGACCAACTTGCGAGAATCTGACTTCGCGTATTAGCCTTGCTCTCCTTTGAATATGGCTCCGCTGGATTGTTCCAAAATCGGAACACAGCTTTCCGCGTCTCAGTCTAGTCAAGGACAGCCTGCGCGATTTATATTCCTCAATAGTTACTTGACATCAAGAGGAACGGTCGTCCATGACTGCCAACGAGCGTGCGGTTGCGGAAGTCTTATCTGTCTACAATCAGGCTCTGAATTCGTTCGACACGAATGCTGTCATGCCACTTTACGCCGAAGACAGCGTTTTTATGCCGCCCTACAGCCCTTCCGCTGTAGGCTTGACCGCGATCCGCAGCGCGTATGACGCGGTCTTCCAGGCAATCCGGCTGACAGTGAAATTCAACATCACGGAGATCGTCGAGATGAGTCCAGACTGGGTCTTTGCGCGAACCAACTCAGCGGGCACCACGCTCAACCATGTCACCGGAGCGACCAGCAAAGAAGGGAATCAGGAGCTATTCATTTTCCGGAAAGAGAAAGATGGCAAGTTCAAAATCGCTCGCTATAGTTTTTCCACCACAGCCCCCAAAACATGTGAGGTCCTAAGCCAGTCCGAAAGAGGGGTATAGATCCACGCCGATTTGGCGATTTTCAATTCGTGACCAGCTGGCCGAGAATTCCGGCGAATGAGGTTTTCAGCCATGAAGAGACTTCTCGAAGGAATCAATCCCGATTCAAAACCCAGAGCAAATGGCTGCGAGGATTGCCTGAAGACAGGAGGTTGGTGGCTCCATCTTCGCAGGTGTGCGGAATGCGGCTACATCGGCTGCTGCGACAGTTCCCCCGGCCAGCATGCCGCAGAGCACGTAGAAGTGACAGGGCATCCGGTCGTAGCCAGTTTCGAGCCGCTGCAGAATTGGTTCTATGACTACCGGACGAAAAAGGTCTTAAGGGGGCCAAGGCTGATAGCACCCCGGTGGCGCCCGGAGACTCAGCCTGCTCCCGGTCCCGAAGGAAAGGTACCTCCCAACTGGGAATCTCTATTGCACGATGTCGCTTAGCCGATGACTTCCCATAGCTTTGGGTTCGCGTGTAGCGCAAGTTATTTGATTGCTGTAGTCACACAAATGGATTTCCCATCGGAAAGGAGTAAGGCTATGGCCTCTGTAGTGATGGTTGTGTCCGCCGCCAAAGTGTGGACGATGAAGAACGCCCGGCCACATCCAACCGGCTTCTGGTCCGAAGAATTTGTCACTCCTCATCGCAAGTTCATCGAAGCCGGATTCAAAATCACGATTGCGAGTCCTGGAGGCGCAGCTCCAACGGTTGATCCTTTGAGTTTCAGTTTGGCGTACAACCATAACGACCAGGGCAAAGTCAGGGAGCAGCAGGATTATATGAATCGCCTGGGGCCTGCCCTCACGTCGCCCATGCGGGTCGAGGACATCGATCCCGATCAGTTCGACGTGGTCTTTCTTGTCGGAGGCCACGGACCGATGCAGGACATGGCCGTGCATTCGACGATCGGACGAGTGCTTGTTGCAATGCTCGACAATCAAAGAAAGATCGTCGCCGCAGTTTGCCACGGACCGGCTGGTTTCTTCACTGCTTCGCGTCCGGATGGAACGTGGGCCCTCAAGGATCGGCAACTTACTGGCTTCAGCAATGAGGAAGAGACGCAGGCGGGCTTTGCCGGCAATGCGCCTTGGCTCTTAGAAGATCGTCTCCGCATCTCGGGAGCACGTTATGTCGCACAATCCGCTTGGAAGCCACATGTCGTTGTTGACGGCAACCTGGTCACAGGCCAGCAGAACTATTCCGCAGGAGTAACTGCCGAGGGTGTTTTGAAGCAACTTGCCGTCGCCGTGTGAGTTCGTTGCATTCGCGCGGCAGGAGGAACTTGGAATGAAGGCCATCGTTATGAATGAATACGGCGGACCCGAGGTCCTGAAATACACGGACTACCCAGACCCGACGCCTGGCGAAGGTGAAGTTCTGATCCGAGTCGCCGCAGCCGGTATTAATCCCGTGGATCTCATGCAGCGTTCTGGCGCGACCAAAGCCTATTTTCCGGTCGAATTTCCCGGCGTCATTGGATGGGATCTCTCTGGAACCGTTCTTAGACTTGGCTCTGGAGTCAAGGATTTTGTGGTGGGGGACCAGGTGTTTGCCTGGGCCTTCCACACGTATGCCGAGCGTTGCGTGGTCAAGGCTGCCATTCTGGCGAAGATTCCAGATGGCGTCGACACTGTGGACGCAGCGGCCCTCCCGCTTGTGACAATTACCGGCAGTCAATTGATCTCGATTGCGAGCGGCATCAAAGCCGGGCAGACCATTCTCGTTTCAGGTGCGATCGGCAGCGTCGCTCGTGCCGCCGTCTGCACAGCGAAAGACAAAGGGGCAACCGTCATTGCCGGCGTCCGGAAAGAACAGCTTGAGGAGGCGAACACCCTGGCTGTCGACCGGGTCGTCGCCCTCGACGACGAGACGGCGTTGAAATCTCTTCCTCCGGTTGACGTGGTAGCCAATACCGTTCGTGGGAAAACCGCGGAACAGTTGCTGTCCAAGCTAAAACAAAATGGAACGTTCGCCTCTGTCACCGGAGTCCCCGACAACTCCAGGGATTATCCTTCGGTCCGCTGCGTTGCGTTCGTTTCGAAGCAGGATCCAAAGACACTCCTTGATATGGCCAATGCCGTGAAGGAGCGCAAATTGAAAATTCCAATCGCCAAGAAGCTGCCACTGAAGGAAGCCCGAGAGGGTCACAGGATTGTCGGGGAGGGCGTGGCAGGTAAGGTCCTATTAGTGGCCTGAATCGATAACAGCTGAATCGGTGGTGCGTAATTAGCAAGAGGGAGGAACAGATGGCGCGCGAACCCAAAGAAATCGTGACCCGGCTTCTCGCAGGAATTCACGATCCGAAAATTGTAAGGGATCTGTGTGCGGCCGATGTCACCTACGTCTCGCTTAACTACGCCAACCCTGACTTGCAGAAGATCATGCCCTGGTGCGGCACGGGCCACGGAGTGGACGCAATCATCAAGACGTTTCATGACGTGGGACATTTCTGGAATGTCGACTCGTTTACCCCGGAGGACATTTTTGGAGAAGGCGATGAGGTTGCGGTCTTTGGGAGATTTACCTATACCTCGACCAAGATGCGAAAGACAGTGACCACGCCATTTTCCATCCTCTGCAGGCTGAAAGGCGAGAAGGTCAAATACATGCAATTCATGGAAGACACGTTTTGCACTGCTTCCAGTTTTCGATCGGGAGGAACCTGGAGGTTCCAGAGCGATCCCGACGGAGGTGAAGTCGAGATCTAGGCTGCACAAGACGGTGTGGCTAAACCAATCAAAGGAGCAATAATATGCGCAAAAAGTCGGCACCCGGTGGTCATTCAAGGCGGGATCTTCTGCGATTTGCCGCCGCCTCAGCTGTTGGGCTCGCTCTGCCTGACGCTCCCTCTGCCGCGTCCAACGCACCTCCTGTAAATGCCGATGTCTCCGGTCCGCTCCGCTCGGCGGGCGTGCTCACATTCGGACCCGAGAATGTGCTATTCGTGGGCGACATCTCAGGGGCCACGGTCCACGCTTTTGCGCTGCGAGAAAAGGATCTGACATCACAGAAGGATGTAATATCCGGCAACTTTCACAACTTTGAAGGCCGAGACCATGTGATCGGTCTGGATCAGAAAATGGCCTCGCTCTTCGGCACGACCATCGACAAAATCGTCATTCATGACATGGCCGTTCATCAGCCTACAGAGCAGATCTTCATGTCGGTGGAACGCGGCCGCGGGACAGATGCCATTCCGGCGATCGTGAAGGTGAACCACGGTGAACTGGAGGTTCTGGACCTGGATAGCCTGCCACACTCGCAGATTTCAATCCCCAACGAACCTGGTCCGAAGGCCATGCTGGAGTTTGATCCCCAGCAGATGTATGCGATTACGGACGTCAAATACTATAAGGGTGAAATATTTGTGACGGGGATTACGAACCAGCGGTTCGCCTCGACCCTGCATCGAATCCCTTATCCTTTCAGCTCCAACGTCGCAACCTGCACCATGGAAATCTGGCATCCGGTCCACGGCGAATTTGAGACGCGCGCACCGATCATCCGACACGTCATCCGCGAAGTCAATGACGAGCCCTATCTGTTCGGAGTTTATGGGTGTACTCCGCTCGTACGCTTCCCTCTGTCGGCGCTGAAAGACGGTGCTCACGTCCGGGGGGATTTGATTGGAGAACTGGGTTACGGGGCTAATCCGCTTGACATGTTTATATTCACCAGTCCCGCAGATTCCAAAGACTACCTGCTTGTCACCATCGACACGCGCAGTGCCTCGCAAATCGCGGTCGCCGAATTAGCATCTGCTCCACCTCAGCCGACCGGTGGCGGGATCGATTTCGGACCAGGCGGCTTGGGTCGCACACAGCGAGCCCTACCGATCAAAGCTGAACATATAGCGATTCTGAATTCCAGATGGGCGGTCCTCATTTGGCGGCATCCAAGGACAACGTATCGCTTGGACCTCAGTACACTGGCATTGCCTTACTTTTTCGAACGAAAAGATGGCATGTCAGAGATGAACTGGCCCGATGGCCCAGATCCATTCCACTACCGGGAACACCGCGACGAAGTGAACAATCAATGAAAAGCGCCGCCGTCGTCGCGACTCTTATGCTTAATCCGTCGTTGTGACGAAGAGATCTCATGAACTCGGCATGCCAGCCGACACTTCGTTTCAGTTTTGACCCTTCTCTGCACGGCCGGGGGAGCGTGAGCGCTTGCTGCCTGGGTCCAGATTGGGTCGAGTTCTTTACGGCTTGCAGCCGGCCGGAGGAACTGCTGAAATCCGTCTTCCGAGTGACCGTCGCTGAAACAACTTCGTCAGAAGCCGACAGGCTTCCGGGTGTGTCTGGCCGTTATCTTCTTAGCGATGATGAAGTGCAGTTCGTTCCACACTTCCCCTTTGAAAGAGATTTGAAATATCGAGCAAGCTTCGACCCGCAACCGCTTGGCACTTTCCCGATGGCAGAGCCCATGAATCTTGAGTTCCTGATCCCTTCAGAAACGCAGATGCCTGCGCGCACGGAGGTCACGCACATTTTCCCCTCATCCGATCTCCTGCCTGAAAATCTTCTTCGATTCTATGTTTGCTTTTCGAACTCTATGCAACGTGGACGAGCGCTGAAAGAGATATCCCTTCTCGATTCTGACGGACAGGCGGTGGCCGATGCTCTCTATCGGTCCCCTGTTGAACTCTGGGATAGAACCATGAAATACCTGACCGTCTTGCTGGATCCTGGCCGGCTCAAACGTTGGGTGGGTCCCAACGTTGAATTGGGCCCGCCATTAAAAGTGGGTCAGAAGTACACTCTCGAGATTGGATCGGGGATGATCGACCAACAGGGTCGCCCATTGCGTAAGGGCTTCCGTAAGCATTTCGTCGCGGGCGATCCGCTGCGGGAGCAAATCTCGGTTGAAGATTGGAAAACTC
>Ga0123356_10002765_pt1 | contig 18632 bp, 16 predicted proteins | sample TergutEmb28metaG_2_FD_92546 | JGI IMG/M metagenome (GOLD analysis project Ga0123356, IMG submission 92546) | Embiratermes neotenicus P3 segment gut microbial communities from Petit-Saut dam, French Guiana - Emb289 P3 | ecosystem: Host-associated > Arthropoda: Insects > Digestive system > Gut ...
AATGGATAGAGCCTTGTTGTGCTTTGCAATAATTCTTCCATGTTTGAGGTAATATTTCACACTTAGAGGTACTTATTCAATCCATTTTGCGATTGGATTGCGATTTGGGAGCGTAAAATTTTTCATTTTAAGTGCAGATTGTAATTTATCTTTTTGTGCTAACTTAATATATATCTTTCTCTTATTGATTTATGTTTGAGCATGCCATAAACTTGGCAATAACTTCATCCTCTATTTTTGCGTTTACGTCTAGTGCGACTGCGTAGATTAAGTAATACTCCCAGAGGTGCAGTTCATCGCCGGTTCTTTTTTTTATTGCGGAGAAATCCTTTAGATAGTTTCGCAAGCCGTAGGCTTTGTTTACGAGGATGTTGCCTTTTACTGTTCTGGTGAAGTCGTATTTGAAGCTTCGGATTTTTGCAATTACATGTGCAAGAGAAATCGTTATAGAGATAATTACCAGTGGCAGACCTATAAAGAAGATAATCTCAGTCAGGTTATACATTACACCGATACTATCCTCGAGATAATCAACTCTTATATAATGCTCGCCACCGTAAATTACTCTTACACCGGAGTCCAGAAACTCCTTTCTTACCCGCATTCTCTCCAATGGCTCCAGCCTGCTCATTTCAAAATCATCCAACCCATAACTCTCATAGGTTTCCCTATCAACCAAAGCATAAGATTTACCGTCAATGAAATAGACAGTATAGGCAGATTCATAAAAAATCACCGCAAACAACAGTCCCGCAGTTACAAGCAGATTCAACGCAATTACGGCAACAACCTGCATAAATCTTACAAAAGCTCCGGCTTTAACCTTTTTGAGCAACTGCATATTAACCGATTCATTTTCTACGGTTTTTGCATAATAATTTTTATCAAATTGCTTTGTTTTAACAGCACTTAAAAGCAGTTTTTCCGACTCAATTAATCCATCATTATTTTTGTCCGTACAAAGCAAAGCACCATTATCATCAACCAAATAACCCTCCAGCTTCAGCTTTAGCAATGAAGAAGAAATACATGAGTTGAAGCTGACCGCAAAGTTTGAAACAAAGGCAATAATACTCGGTGAAACCTTAGACAAATCGTTTCTATAATACTCAAACTCACCCTTGATTTTTGTTTTCTTATTTATACGTACACCAAAAAAGGCTTTGCTGAAAAAATATGTTGAGCCAATCCAAAAATACGGTGAGAGAAACAAAACTATAACCGACATACTATAATCAAATAAAGTATCATCGGGAAATTCATCATCTGTAAATAATTCGGCAAAAACATCGGGCAGCATAATCGGATGAAGAGCAATATACGTAATCAACATTAACGCCATAAAAATGTTCAATGCACGGATTTTATTTTTACTTCCTAGTTTATTTCGTTTAATGACGCCGAGTGCAATAAAATGAAAAATAATAAAAAAGAATGCTAGAACAAGTAATATGAAACCTTCCATAAAACCTCCGAAAATCATATAGTCCTGAGTTTTGTCCTCTATATATTATCACACAAATATAAACGAGTAAATCGACTTACTTGCGATTATTAAGCATGGTGTTGTATAATATCAATCACTCTTGTAATAAATAATAGGGGACTGCATAAAAATGAAATTCTTTGAAAAGCAACTGACAACGAAAACCGTATATGAAGGGATTGTTGTTGATGTTGTTGTGGATGATGTGGAACTGCAAAATGGGCGGAGGACAAAAAGAGAGGTTGTTGAGCATCCCGGTGGAGTATGTGTTGTTGCCGTAACCGAAGATAAAAAGATACTTATGGTTCGACAGTTTCGGTACACCATGCGTGAGGAGCTTCTTGAAATACCTGCCGGAAAGCTTGAAAAAGGTGAAGACCCGTTTGAATGTGCAAAGAGGGAACTATCGGAGGAAACAGGCTATACGGCAGAAAAATGGATAGACCTTGGAGTGATCTATCCATCTGCCGGTGTTTATATGGAAAAGCTTTATCAATACCTTGCACTTGATTTAACACCCGGTGAGATGCACCTCGATGAAAACGAGCTGTTGAGTGTCGAAGAAGTTTGCATAGATAAGCTGACTGAAATGATTATCGCTAATGAGCTTCGAGATGCTAAATCAATAGTTGGAGTAATAAAAGCAAAAGCACATCTCGGAATCCAGTAACCTCTTGGAATCCGATTACCCAATAGAAATACTACTCCTTAGACTCGTTTGAGTCATCATTTGCAGTTGGTTCATTTGAATCAGCTGCTTTTATCGGTGCACTTTCACTTTGAGAGTATGAAACATTAAACAACATTGGTAGAGCGGTGCACAGCACAGCACCCACTGCCGTTGTTATTACAAGCTCAACGCCCATGTACGAACCGTTGTATATCAGTGAGTATAACCATACAGGCTGCTCACCGGCATAAATGTTCCATACAACAAGACCTGACACAAAATGGCTTAGAAACCGCAGAGCTATACACATAGGAATTGCGTATATCAAGCCGAACTTTTTTCCTTTAAACAGTCCGGACAGTCCAAGCACGGAATAAGCAATAATATAATCGAGCATTACAACTGCTATATAACCCTCAAGCGTTCCGGTCGGGGGAGGCCAGAACTGGCGAATCATTTGGAGACATGCAAAAACAAAGCCGCTTCCCAAACCCCATTTAAGTCCGTGCCTTATACCGATGACAATAACAGGCAGCATAGCAAACGGAGTAACCGAGCCGCCCTGAGGCATTCTGAACAATACAAGATGGCTGAGAATTACGCCAAGGGCAACAAGAATTGCAGACTCTGTCAGTGCGCGGACGCTTTCGCGTGATTTTGAATTTGTGACCATTAAAATACACCTCTTTCATTTTATGTCGAATCTATTGACACGACGGTTGAAATGAGGTGCATTTTACTTCTTATTCCCGACGGCGGCATTATCCGCATCCGGTAATAAGGGTTAGATACGGCTTTTCGTATCTTCTCAGCCACCTGACGGCAGCACCCCATTTTGTTCCAATGCCGGTGAAGCCGGCTATTTTACCATACTTGCTACTTCGGCAGCGAAGTCGTCTTGCTTTTTCTCAATTCCTTCGCCTTTTTCAAATCGTGTAAAGGAATTAATTTTTATATCGCCGCCAAGTGATTTTGCAATCTGCTGTATGTGTTTTTCTACCGTGATTTTATCGCCTTTTACGAACGCCTGATTCAAGAGACATATATCTTCAAAAAACTTGTTCATTCTACCTTTAACCATGTTCTCTGCTATTTGTCTTGCTTTATCATCAGGTAAATTCTTTGCTTTATTTTCTTCAATTGCTTTATTGAGCTGGATTTCTTTTTCCTTCTCAATTTCATCAGCACTTACCGAGCTTGAGTCGAGATATTGCGGTCTCATTGACGCGATTTGCATTGCAAGGTCTTTGCCGAGCTCTGTAATTGCATCTGTATCGGAAATGCCGCTTACTTCAAGATTTACAATAACACCGATTTTACCGCCCGAATGAATATAGGGGATGCTTAAGCCATCGGTGTAACGCTCAAAACGGCGAACAGAGATGTTCTCTCCGATTACAAGTACCATCTCCTGCTGTTCCTCGGTGACGGTTTTGTCAGACCCCGGATACTTGCTTGCCATCAATGCATCAATATCGGCAGGGTTGTTTTTTGCTACTGCTTCTGCAACTCCGACGACAAACTCGTTGAATTTATCGTTTTTGGCAACAAAATCAGTTTCGGCATTGACTTCGACAACTACGCCGATTCCGTCAATAACTGTTGCATATGCGATACCCTCCGCAGCGATTCTGCCTGCTTTTTTTTGTGCGGTTGCAAGTCCTTGCTCACGAAGATACGCGACTGCTTTTTCCATATCGCCCTGCATCTCTGTCAAAGCTTTTTTGCAGTCCATCATACCGACTCCGGTTAACTCACGAAGCTCTTTAACATGTTGTGCTGTAAATGACATTTATCTCAAATCCTTCCTAAGACTAATTTCTATAAGTTGTAAACAATATTACTCAGCGGTGGTATCTTCAGCTTTTTTAGTGGTTTTTGCTGCTGTTTTCTTAGCCGGGGTTTTTGCTGCCGGTTTTTCCTTTGCTGCTTTTTCTGTCTTAGCTTCAGCCGTAGCATCCTCAGCTTTTTTAGTGGTTTTTCTGACTGTTTTCTTAACAGGAGCTTCTTCTGCAGGTTTTTCTTTTGCTGCCTTTTCAGCTTTTACATCAGCCGTAGCATCCTCAGCTTTTTTAGTGGTTTTTCTGACTGTTTTCTTAACAGGAGCTTCCTCTGCCGGTTTTTCCTCAGCGGCTTTCTCAACCTTAGCTTCAGTCGGAGTATCCTCAGATTTTTTTGTGGCTTTTTTAACTGTTTTCTTAACAGGAGCTTCTTCTGCCGGCTTTTCTTCAATCGGCTTATCTTCAACCGCTTCGACTGCAGGTGCTTTCTCCGCTTTTACAACCGGTTCTTTTGCGGGTGCTTTTTTCTCAACAACAGGTTTATCTTCTACTTTTTCAACTACATTTTTAGGTGCAGCCGGTGCAAGTGCAGCTTCAACCGGAGCTACTGCTTGTGGTGCGGCAACAGGCGGGATATCGACGGGAACAGGTGCATCACCTTCGGATGATTCAGGGGTAGACGCTACTGCTGAATCCATGCCCTGACGTCCTTCAATAACTGCGTTTGCCATAGCTTGAGCTATGAGACGAATTGCCCTGATAGCATCATCATTACCCGGGATGACATAGTTAATTTCATCCGGGTCACAGTTTGTGTCAACTATTGCAACAATCGGTATACCAAGCTTGCGTGCTTCAGCAATTGCATTATGTTCCTTACGAGGGTCAACAATAAATAATGCTGCCGGCAGCTTTTTCATATCTTTAACACCGCCGAGATATTTTTCGAGTCTGTTAATCTCACCGGTTAGTCTGATAACTTCTTTTTTTGGCAGAATATCAAATGTACCGTCATCTTGCATTTGACGAAGCTGTGCCAAACGGTCAATACGCATACGCATTGTCTTGAAGTTTGTTAACATTCCACCGAGCCAACGTGCGTTGACAAAAAACATTCCGACTCTTTCAGCTTCTTCTTTAACGGCATCCTGAGCTTGTTTTTTGGTTCCTACAAAAAGCAGGGAACCGCCGTTTTCACTGATTTCACGGACGAAGTTATATGCTTCTTCAAGCTTTTTGACTGTTTTTTGCAGGTCTATTATATAGATTCCGTTTCTCTCCATATAAATGTATTGTTCCATTTTGGGATTCCAACGACGAGTTTGGTGTCCGAAATGCACACCTGCTTCCAAGAGCTGTTTCATTGATACTACTGACATTATTTTCCTCCAAATTTTTGTTTTTCTCACACTGCTAGAGCGTGAGGGTTCCTCCCGTACCGTCAACTTTTCGCACCAACCTTGTAAAACAAGGCACACAAGTGGAAAATCAAGTACAGTGTGTAAAGTGCCCTAGCATAGCTAGAGCACTAGGTACTATAACAAATAACAAGAAAAATTGCAAGCTTTTTTTATGCGGAGAATCGCCCCGTAAGGCGATTCTCTAAATGGCTCGCTTGCGAGACTATTTGTAAAGAGGTCCATACGCCTGACAAGCTCTGTAGTCAGCGTTTTCTTTGTCCTCAGTGCCGAATGCAGACCAGGCATGCGGGCGGAAAATTGCTTTTTCGCATACGTTGTGCATTGAAACGGGGATACGTAGCATTGCACATAGGGTGATAATATCAGCTCCCTTGTGTCCGTAGCAGAATGTACCGTGATTTGCACCCCAGTTTGCCATCACACTATATACATCGGTAAATGCACCTTTACCTGTCAGAATCGGTGCAAACCATGTTGAAGGCCATGTCGGGTCGGTGCGATATAGCAGGGTGTGATTTACTTTCTCGGGTAAATCGACTGTATAACCCTCTGCGATTTGCACAACGGGACCCAGACTGTCAATAAGATTCAGACGGAGCATTGTTACCGGCATTTCACCCTCTGTTTCAAACTTGGAAGAATAACCGCCGCCTCTGAAATAGCCTTTATTGCCGGGACACCACTGTGTTTTTGCAAGACATGCTTTTGCATCCTTTTCTGTCATATCCCACCACGGTTTCATGGTGCTGTTACCGCTGTTGTCCTTTGAGCCGCCGCTTCCGTCTAGAGCTGCAGCACCCGAGTTTATCAGATGAATAAAGCCGTCTTTAGCTTTCCCGTCTGGCTTCCATCCTGTGACACGCTCCACTGCATCGGGGCTCCAGTATGTGCGAACATCGGCAAATATTGAAGCAGCACCGTCCATCAGATGAGTAAACAGCATAGAAACACCGTTTAGTCCGTCATTTTCGGTTGCGAATATTGTAGGCTGCTTATTACAATTCCAGTTAAATGTCGAGTTAAGTATCGCCTCGGTAAAGTCACCGTTAGGCTTATAATCCGTCCATTGACGCTGACCCTGGAAGCCACCGGCGATTGCGTTACGACCCAAGGCTTCTTCATGGAAACCAAGTGCATTAAGCTTAGGATTACCGAGCAGAATATCACGGCAAATAAGAGTCATTTTAACGACGAACTCCCATTGCTCCGCTTTTTCTTCGGGTGAGAAACGCTTTTCCTCGGGATTCGGGTCAAAGCCTTCCTTGCAATGTGCTTTTGTCCATGCAATAGCCTTATCGAATTCTTCGGGGTCATAAATGCCTAAATCAATACGGCGTAGAATCTCCGTCATATCTACCCACTCGGCACGGATACCGAGATATTTTTGCATAAACCCGGGGTCAAGAAATGAGCCTGCAATACCCATGGAAACAGAGCCGATACCAACGTATGCTTTGTTTTTCATCTGACCGACTGCAATAGCCGCACGAGCAAAACGCAGAATCTTCTCTTTTACATCCTCGGGGACATTAGTATCACCGGCATCCTGAACATCACGCCCGTAAATACCAAAAGCAGGAAGACCGCGTTGAGCATGAGCTGCCAAAACAGCAGCAAGATAAACAGCACCGGGACGTTCTGTACCGTTAAAGCCCCATACTGCTTTGACTGTGTTTGTCGTTAAATCCATTGTTTCGCTTCCGTAGCACCAGCATGGTGTGACAGTTAACGAACCGATTACATTTTCACGAGCAAACTTTTCCGCACAAGCACCGGCTTCTTTTCCGCCCCCGATTGTACTGTCAGCAATTACACACTCTACAGGCTTTCCGTCAGCATAACGTAAATTATCACTAATTAACTTAGCAGCCGCCTTAGCCATATTCATAGTCTGCTCTTCAAGAGATTCGCGAACACCACCCCATCTACCGTCAATTGTCGGGCGGATACCGATTTTAGGATATGTCATAGATAATTCCTTCCTCTCAATATAAAATATAACAATATGTTATTTTAAAACTCCTTTTTTAAGGAGGATGTTGGCATAAATAGCACTCTCACCGGTGGCGACAACAGCAAACGCATTTTTTGCTCGTTCATAAAAAGCAAAACGTTCCATATACTCAACCTTGTATGGCATCTGCCCATGGTTTTGAAGAATAGTCTCGTATGTGTGCCAAATCGGAGGAGTAGGAGTCGAATCACCCTTTACAACAGCCATCAACGCAACGGGATTATCGACATATTCGTCAAGCGGAAATAAATCCAAAATTGCTTCAAGCAGGGGAGGGATACCATGACCGTCACTGCGTACAAGTCTCTGAGCATAAGTTACGGATGGAAAGTTACCGTCACCGATAACGATTTCATCACCATGCCCCATCTCCATAAGAATCTTAAGCAGCTCCGGCGAAATAATGTTTGATATACCTTTAAGCATTTATTTTATCCCCCTCTATTGTGTCTTAGTGTGCAGAGAATCGTCCCGAAGGACGATTCTCTTAATGGCTCACTTGTGAGACGATTTAGTCATAAAGTAATTGTGCAATATCTGCTTGTTCCATGTTGTTTGCATCCCACCATTTTGCACCTGTGTCAACATCGGAGACAGACTCACCTCTTGCTGCTTTAACAGCAAGTTCAACAGCCTTATAGCCAATTTGGAACGGATCTTGTGTTATTGCACCATGAAGAAATCCTGATCTGACAGCATCTTTTTGAGCTGCACCGGCATCAAAGCCGATAAGGATAGCATTATCCGGAACTCTTGCACCTGCGTTATGTGCCGCATTAAGACCTTTGAAAGCTCCTTCATTTGACATGAATAAACCAAGAAGGTTATCCATGTTCAATATTGAAGTTGCTGCATTAGCCATATCAATGTCACCAGGTGTCGCACCTACGACTACGTGGATATTAACAGCTGGGTTAGCATCACCTTTATTTATTGCTGCAAATCCACCTGTAATTGCTACACTGCTGTTTACGCCTGAAGCTAGGTCAAACATTTTTTCAGCAAATCCTTTTGTTCGACCCGTGATTGATGCACTAAGAACATCTTGTGAAAGAATACATATAAATACCGGATTATCTGCAGTTGCGACTGATATAGCATCTTTTATTTCTTCCATCATATGAGTTGCAGCAAGGGCTCCGGCAACTTCTTGGTTTGTTGCAGCTGTTGCTGCAATTTGACCTGCGGGTGCATCTGGTACTCCAGAGTCAAATCCTACAACGGGAATACCTCGTGACTGTGCTTCTGCAAGCTGTGATAAAACAGAATCAGTGCTCAGCGCTGCTAGTGCTATTGCGTCAGGGTTTTTTGCGAGTTCGGCGTTAAGCATATCTACTTGAACAGATATATCTGTTTCACTCTCCGGACCGACAAAATAAATTTCTACACCAAAATCTTCAGCAGCTTTGTCTGAACCTGCGTTAACAGTTTGCCAGAATTGATGCTGGAATCCTTTGGAGATGACGGGGATGTACATGGTTCCATCACTAGAACCACCACCGTTGTCGCAAGCAACAACAAATGCTACCACCATCATCAGGGCTAATGCGATACTTAGTACTTTTTTCATAAATGTTTCTCCTTTTTTTATAAGTGTTTCTTTTGCGTTAAACGCAACTATCTAAAAGGCTAACGACTTTGCAAGCAAAGACAATTTACCCTTTTATTTTCTTGACTTCGTTTGCTTTTTTTACTCGGTACATATCAAGCCAGACTGCACCTAAAACTATAATGCCTGTAAAGAAAAGTTGGAACGGTGCAGGAAGAGACATAGAACTTAATCCTGATTTAAGAACTGCCATAATAAAAACTCCAATCATTGTGCCTGTAATTGAACCGACACCACCTGATAGTGAAGTGCCACCGATAATAACACCGGCAATTGCTTCAAGTTCAAATCCGTTACCTGTTCCCGGGTTGATTGTAGTTGACAATGCTGCAAAGAAAATTGCTCCGAGGCCTACTGAAAATCCACTTATTGCATATGCAACACACTTCCAGTTTGCAACGTTTATTCCGGAAAGACGAACAGCTTCCTCGTTACTTCCTATTGCATATATATATCGACCAAGTTTTGTTTTATTGAGTACTATAATCGCTATAATGAAATATGCTAATAACCACACTGCACCAATCGGGAAACCGTCAATCCGAAGAAATGTTCTTCCAAACCAACCTCCTTCCTCAAGTAGACTTGGATATGTTTTGGCTGTTGTATTAGTTATGATAGAACCAAAACCGCGTGTAACCATCATCATACCGAGCGTTGCAATAAAGGGTGGGAGCTTTAGTCTTGTGACAAGAAGCCCGTTAATGATACCAATAATTGTACCAATTAGTACAACAAAAATCAGACAAAGCCAAAGTGGCAGATCATAGTCTCTAAAGAGCATACCGCCGATGATAGCTGAGCAAACCATAGATGTACCAAGAGAAAGGTCAATGCCGCCTGTTATTATAACAAATGTTACGCCGATTGCAAGAAAACCAATCCAATAAGCAGATGCAAGAATAACGAGAGCCCTATCAGTTGAAAAGAAGTTCCGCCCGAAAATTGCAAAGAAAATATATAAAATTACAAGCACACCAAATGCGAGGAGCTTTTGAAGTTGAATATTTTTAATAAATCCCGGCATCGTTACATATCCTTTCTATTCAGAACCCACAACGTGTGAGTATTGGACAGCGTGCTTCATGACTGTGTGCTGGTCGGCTTCTTCGATAGGCAGTGTTGCAGTTTGTGTACCTGAGCTCATAACTAAGATACGGTCACTCATTCTAAATATCTCAGGTAATTCCGACGAAATCATTATAATGGATTTTCCCTCATTTACAAGAGAATTCATTAATTTATATATTTCACTCTTTGCACCAACGTCAATTCCTCTTGTGGGCTCATCGAAAATCAGGATGTCGCAGTTTTTAATAAGCCATTTTGCAATAATGGTTTTTTGCTGATTGCCGCCTGAAAGATTCTTGAGCATTTGGTTGACTGAAGGTGTTCTGATGTCGATTTTTTCCTTATATTCTTCGGAGTCTTTACTGATGTTTTTTTCGCTGAGAAATAATCCTTTTACATAATTTGACAAAGAAGCAAGAACAATGTTATCGGCAACTCTCATGCCGAGCACGCAGCCGTAACGCTTGCGGTCTTCTGAAAGATAACCAATACCGCTTCTGACCGCATCACCGGGAGAGCGTATATCGGTCTTTTTACCGTTAATGTATATATCACCGCTTGTTTTTTTATCAGCACCGAAGATAAGCCTTGCGACCTCAGTACGTCCTGCTCCCATTAAGCCCGCAAAGCCCAGTATTTCACCCTTGCGAAGCTCAAAAGAAACATTATCGACATCCTTTGAAGATAATCCCTCAATCTTAAGAACAACTTCGGCATCCGCGGGAACATGACTGGTTTCCTTCGGCTGCTCATAAGTGACGCGACCTATCATCATTTGAATAATCTCGTCGATATCAACATCCTTTGTATCACGGGTACCTACAAACTCACCATCACGAAGAACGGTAATTCTGTCTGATATTTGCTTGATTTCATCCATGCGGTGAGAAATATATATCATTGAAACATCTTTTTGCTTCAACTCATCGATAAGCTTAAATAAAACATCGGTTTCTGTATCAGTAAGAGTGGCAGTCGGTTCATCAAATACGATAACCTTTGCATCATATGAAATAGCTTTTGCAATCTCGACAATTTGCTGCTTGCCGACTGTCAAATCCATAACCCTTGAACGTGGGTCGATACTGCTGATATTCATACGTTCAAAAAGCTCCCGGGTTCTTTTTTCGAGACCACGCTCATCCAAAAAGAAGCCCTTGCTCTCACGCCCGATAAAAATATTCTGAGCAACGTTAAGATGTCCCATCAGATTAAGCTCCTGATGGACTATTGAAATACCGGCATTTTGTGCATCTCTCGGTGATCTGAAATTAGCCTTTTCGCCAAAATAGAATATTTCGCCTGAATCGGCATTATAAATTCCGGTGAGCACCTTCATAATAGTGGATTTGCCCGCACCGTTTTCACCAACAAGAGCCAAGACCTCACCGCGCTTTAAGTTGATTGAACAACTTTTAAGAGCATGGACACCTTGGAACCGCTTATCAATATTAATCATTTCCAGCACATAATCAGTGCTAACGGATTGTTCCACCTAAATAAGTTCACCGCCAATCTATTTGACTAGTTTTGTAAGTATAGCATAAAATATTTCTGTGATATATAGTAAAAATTGTTACACTTACATAAGCAATATGTCTTATCCCGTTGTAAATCCCCGTACGTTGTTGCGATAATCGGTAGGAGAAATATTCTCGCTGTTTTTAAAAACACGACTGAATGTCAGAGCATTTTCATAACCAACTGCTGTAGCAACGTCCTTTATTGACAAATCAGATTCGCCGAGTAGCTCCTTGGCAGCGGACAAACGAACACGCAATAAACATTTCATCGGCGAAATACCAAGTGTCTCTTTAAAAATACGTATGAAATGGTATTTACTCAAATGCACACTACTCGCAATGGTATCAAGGCTGACATCGGTCTTGTAGTTTTCTTCGATATATCTCATGGCATCGTTGCATATCTCGTTGTGGCGGGGGTTTTCAATCTTTACATCATATAATCGGAGAATATAATAACAAAACATAGTTGCAATATTTGTTGAAATAGCCTTGTAATGTGCCTTTTTCAGAGTCAACTCATCGAGCATAAGAGACAAAATCGCCTTGAGCATATCATCATAGCTGCCGGCTTCAATAACAGGACAAGCATCCAAAGGAACTATGCAACCCTCGGAAAGCCCTGGGATGTGTAGATTGTCGACAGCAAAAAAGAGCACTGAAAATTCATCATCAAGGCTCTTCTCTTCGTGAAAAACACCTGAGTTGTAGACAACAATATCGCCAACCTTTACGGTATATTGTTCATTCTCGATAGAAACAGCTGCTCTGCCTTTTGTGATATACATGATTTCACAGAAGTTATGACTATGGACACTGCAAGACCAAGCCTCGCCCGCAGTGAGAGTTCCGGAGAAAACAACACGAGGGCGAAAACTCAGTATTTTCTCGTCATCAGGATAATAATGTAAATGCTCGGTCATAAAGTGTACTCCACTGACAACACAACAGAAATTTCTTGAATGCTTGAATATTTTAGCAAAAACTGTAGACTCTGTCAAAGTTTTCCGATGGAAAATATGACTTTTTTAACTGCTTAAGGATAGAAAATGTGAAAACTTCATCATTTGACAATAATGTTGTCGCAAATATAGTATAAATTCATGACAAAGCATGAAGCACTAAAAAAATACTTCGGGCATAACGAATTTCGACCATCACAGGACACTGTGATTGATGCACTTTTGGCCGGTAATGATGTTCTCGGAGTGATGCCGACGGGAGCAGGGAAGTCTGTCTGCTTCCAAATACCCGCACTGTTACTGCCGGGTATAACAATCGTAGTATCACCGCTGATATCGCTTATGAAAGACCAGGTTGCCGGGCTAAGACAGGGTGACATACCCGTTGCATTTATAAACTCATCACTTACAGCGGAGCAATATAAGGAAGTGCTGCGAAGGGTTGCGATAGGACGATATAAGATAATTTACGTTGCACCCGAAAGATTAAACACCGCGGACTTTTTAAGCTTTGCAGTAAACACGCTAATATCACTTATTGCAGTTGATGAAGCACACTGCGTTTCACAATGGGGGCAGGATTTCAGACCAAGCTACCTGAAAATCGCGGAGTTCACAGAAAAGCTTAAAACCCGCCCGACAATAGGTGCATTCACCGCAACAGCAACAAAAGATGTAAAGAATGACATAATAAGATTTCTGAATCTGCAAAACCCCATAAGCCTCACAACCGGGTTTGACAGACCAAACCTGTTTTTTGGTGTTGAGAAGCCAAAGGATAAGTCAAAACGCTTTCACGAGATAATAACAGAGCGAAGCGGAGAGTGCGGGGTAGTTTACTGCTCAACAAGAAAAGCGGTTGACACAGTGTACTCAGAGTTAAAAAGGCGAGGTATATCAGCAGGACGATACCATGCAGGTATGGAGGATGTAGACCGCAGAGTAAATCAAGATAATTTCATGCAAAGCAAAACATCCGTAATTGTTGCAACAAATGCATTCGGCATGGGAATAGACAAGCCTGATGTCCGCTTTGTCGTACACTACAATATGCCGAAAAACCTAGAAAACTACTATCAGGAAGCAGGACGTGCCGGAAGAGACGGCAACCCATCGGACTGCATATTACTGTTTGCCGACGAAGATATAAAAACATCAGAATTCTTCATTGACAAAACAGAAGAAAACGAAGCTCTCAGCGAATCAGAACGTAAAAATGTGCAAAGGCAAGACATAAAACGCCTGGACAAAATGACACGTTACTGCGAATTAACCGGCTGCCTGAGAGCTTATATCTTAAACTACTTCGGAGAAAAGCAAAAAAACAGTTGCGGAAACTGCAGCAACTGTTTAAAACCGGGTTTATGGGAGAGGTTGTTTAAGGGGGTAAGAAGTATCTCATAAGTTGAATAGCCGACACAGATATGGTAAAATACAGAAGCAAAAGTGAGAAACAACAAACAAGTATTAACTATCTACGATGAAAATGCAAAGGAGAATTATAATGAGTGAGCAGATTATTAATGAATCAGAAGTAAGAGAAGCGATACCTGATTTTAAAAGATTATATACAGTTGATGCACTTCTTGATTTGGAAGGTGAACTATATGTCGAGCTGTATGAAGGACAAATAGTCGTAATGTTTCATCCAACACGGCGGCATGAAGCAATAAAAACAGAAATTTCCGGTCAAATATGGCAATTTCTTAAAGGCAAATCATGTAATGTATATACATCACACTTTGGCGTTAAGCCAAATTCAGATGAGGAATCATTGTTTCTACCTGATATAGTAGTTATATGTGATAGTTCAAAACAAGGTGATAGGGTATACGAAGGAGCACCGGATTTTATAATCGAAATACTCTCACCATCAACAGCTCTTATGGACAAGAAGCTTAAATTCCAAAAATATCAAAAAGCAGGAGTAAAAGAATACTGGATAGTAGACCCCGTACATAATCTTATTGAAGCTAATATCCTTAATAATAATTTATACACCACAGCAATTTATACAGAAAACGAAAAAGCCCCCGTACAAGTATTAGAAGGCTTTGAGTTAGATTTATCAGAAGTGTTTGCGGAGTGAGAAGCATAGAGTGGGTAATAACAGTCAGTTGCTTTATGAGTTGTCAATAATCACACAACTCAACTGAAAAAATATCTTTATCTTCGATTCCCATTGAGTTCAGCTGCTGTCGTATTGAAAGCTGAGCTTTTTTATCGTAAACAGAAAGAATATATTTTCCTTCCGGTGAGTTAAGTGATTCTTCAGGGGTGATAACTCTTGTTCCATTTATATATGAGCCAACTTTTGAGCAATCATTATCAACATAGCAGAGCGATGATATGTTACCTGCTTTTAGGATATCACAAATAACGCTTCCTTTATAACCCGCACCAAATAAAAAAACCTGTTTATTAATAAAGCTTGATTTGTTAATAAACTCATCGTGCATGTTATACAACAATAAGTCCTTTTTTTCAGTACAAATATCCGGTATCGTCAATGACTGATAGGTATCATTATTCCATTCTGTTTTTTCAAAAACTACAACAGAATCATAGAAACACATAGAGAAGGTTTTATTTGCAAATTGGCACATAGGAGTCGAGTCATTATTATCTTTCACATGGCGTGCATTTAATGAATCCAATAAATCCTTACATCGTTCAATAAAGGTACCCTCACGCTTTAACCCTCCCCCATAGGAATCCCAGTAGGCAGTACATAAATCTTCTACCATATAAACTCCATTTTTTGACAGTTTATCGTAAAGGAAATCAAATGTCGTGTTTATATGTTCCATCATATGACTACCATCATCTAGCACGATATCGGGTGAGCCATGCATATCAATTATACCTTGCAAAAATACTGTGTCGGATTGATCTCCTATGCAAATACTAATCTGACTCTCCTCATGACGCAAACACTCATGGTTGATATCGATACCAACGATTTTTGCAAAAGGACCAAAGTATCTCTTCCACATTTGTAAAGAGCCGCCTTTATAAACACCAATTTCCCAGAAAACAACGGACTGATTCTTAAACTTACTAAAATGCCTTTCGTAAATCGGAAAGTAGTGAGCAACTTTCGTCATCACTTTATTTTTGTTGTTAATGAATTCATTATATAACATAAACATTCTCCCTAAGTAGATGATTAGAAAACAAGTCTCTGTATTATTGCTTTTTCTTAATTACAAATAACAAGTATCCGTTATTTAGAACAGGTATTTTTCTTATGTTAGGATTTTCGTTGAAAATCTTGTCCACAGCGTCCCTTATTTGCAAATATTCAATTTTACCAAAATCGGAAATATCAACTCTCATATAATTTGTGTTCATTAATTCTGTAATACTTTTAGATAATAAAGCTTTTCTGAAAAAATCCCCCATTGTGATTATCCCCGACAGATATTTGTTAGAATCAGTAACAAATATTGTTTCGAATGGATTGATTTGGAAAGGAATACTTGCATCATGAACGTTACTATCGGTGTTCATGAAAATGTTTTTTTCTTCTACATCGTAAGTCCCATCAGATATAATGGGATAATAAGGTTGATTTTCTAATGTTATAAGACCTGTTGCTACTTTCGTTAAATCAGAAGGAACCAGAATATAATTCTCTAAGTTTAAGCTACTTTTGTTCCAATCTTGTGGTTTACGTGCAATGAGAATAGTATCCTGTTCGCTTTCAGAATACCATTCGAGCCCTGCTCCCAAAGGAGCACAATTAGTTGAAGCATGAATAATATCCAGCCCGGTATATTTGGAAAGAGCAATTAGTCCATCAGCAAAATAATTCTGACAGTTAACCGGATGTCTATGGAGCTGTTGCATTGATGGAACAATAATGCAAACCAAACCTTCCGGCTTTAAAACTCTTGCAATTTCAGACATAGTCAGCCATGGAAATTCTACATGCTCAAGAACTTGTCCTGAGATAACTACATCAAATGAATCACTGGAAATTTCAGCCCAATCGTAAGGCTGTCTTACAACAACATCCACATTAAAGCCATTAGTCATATCCAGTCCTGTATAAGCATATCTTTGATCTGTAAAAAGAGTTTTATATGTAGCTATGTTGACCTGTTCCGGAACACACTGACTGCCAACATCAAGAACAGAAACCTTGTCAGTCTCAAGTTTGACAATGAAACTATCTTTAAACCATTGCATACGCAACATTGAACTATTATGCATTTCCTTACTCCTATACATTAATTATATTTATTAGGGTATTTGTTAATTAATTTTGTTACTTTGTAAATTATTTTTAATTATTGAAAAACTTAAAATCTACAGGGTTATGAACCAAAAAATTAATTCCTGCCTTATCGCACTCATAACATATGGATGGACTATTTTTTGCATTAAGTACATCATTAGTGGACATTTCCAGCAGTTTTCCTAGAACACAATTTTCAGTGTTTTTTGTTACAACGCAACAAGGTAAAACGTTACAGTATTCATCAATTGTAAGCATTCTTGTTTGAGGACATAAATAATTTTCCGGTTTAGTATCTAACAAATCATTTATGTAAAACAATTCCAACTCCTTCGAAGCCTGTAATAGTTGCTTGTATTCCATAGTTTCATTTATGTAACTCATATATTGTTCATAACTATTGAAAAACGCATAACTTGCTCTTAGTTTAATGTTGTTATCAATAGCGAATTGATTTGCACTGTAAATTTCATCTCTATTAAATTGATATACTAAATAAGAAATTTCCGGGATACCGTTAAATCCACAGTTCTGTATGTTTTTTGCTATTTCCAATATGTTAGTTTTTATGTCTTCAAAGTTGAAATCATGAATTCTATCGTATGATTTTTGGCTAAATCCTGACGTTGAAAATCTGAAACCTGTAAGATGTTCAAAGAGACCGGGATTGTAAAAAAGTTTATTGATCGATCCATTTGTGCTTATATAAAATTTAATTCTATTTTCATTTAAAATACTAATTATATTCTCAATATCAGGATGAAGAAAAGGCTCACCCCAGTTATAAAGATGTATTACAGTATCATCGTTAATCATTTCCTTTTGCATTAAACTAAAAATTAATTTTTTAAACTGCTCTGCAGACATAAAACTTCCGGTATCCATCTTCACTGTAGAAGAACCGTTAGCGCACCACGGACACTTTGCATTACATTTTCCACATATTTCGATAAATATTCTGTCAAACATCCAAACTTATCCTCCATGATTTTATGCAGAGAAATAATGGTTATAAATGAACCATTGAAGTGCGTACCTATTAAATAGTGCTGTCTATACAGCATTCAAATACGAAAATTCTTTAGTTAGGTTTCTTTGCCACAATTCTTTCTAATGTGGGTCTGTCGTAGTCGATTATAGAAAATGTGTCAGCCTCTAGGAACACACTGTATTTTACACATATTTCACAAAGCTTGTAATCAAAAAGCTTACTTACATTTTGTAGCGTCCTAACAACTTATTCAACTCCAACCCATCATCGCATGATATGAGATATAATCAGAATCTGCATCGAATCCTAGCGCTTTTAGCTGCATCTCTATTTCTTTACATAACACATGCCCCACACCAATAACAATAAACGGCAGGGCTTCATCTTTGTTGACCAGCATTTCAGGCGATTGAATAATCAATGATTCTAAAACTTCACCATGCCTCTTTGGGTTTGAATCGATAAACCCTTTAACAGCAACACCGATTTCATTTAATAATGCCAGCGATTTCGTGCCGAAATATCCCGCACCCCAGATAAACACAGGTCTTTCAATGTCGTGCTTAAGCACATTTAATATAACATTTCTGTTTAGTGAGATAACATTGCTTTTCTCTTCCCATTGCTGAGACAGCTGCTGTATGTCTGTTCTGATATAGTCTTCCATGTTTTTGCTGTTAAACAGTTTGAAAAATAATTCATCCAACTTTGATGACACTTTTTCAGGAGAAAGATCATTATAAATATGTTGTACAGAGTTTTCAGAAATGCTTTGCCAAAGCATAGCATCGTTATATAACTCAATTACAGATAAGGCAAACTCTTCAGGAGAATCACTGATCATGGAATTTTGTCTATGCA
>Ga0123356_10002766_pt1 | contig 18629 bp, 14 predicted proteins | sample TergutEmb28metaG_2_FD_92546 | JGI IMG/M metagenome (GOLD analysis project Ga0123356, IMG submission 92546) | Embiratermes neotenicus P3 segment gut microbial communities from Petit-Saut dam, French Guiana - Emb289 P3 | ecosystem: Host-associated > Arthropoda: Insects > Digestive system > Gut ...
CAGGCCCTAGGCCGGAACGCGCAGCGGCTCGACGGCCACCTCGACGATGCCTTCGACCACCCGCACCGGATGCGTCGCCAGCGCGATCACGGCGGGTGGCGCGAGCACGCGGCCGTCGCGGATGTCGAACGAGGCACCGTGCAACGGACACACCAGGCGCGTGGCGCGCAAGCGCCCCTCGCACAGCCGCGCGTGGGCATGCGTGCAGATGTTGTCGAGGGCAAACACGCCCGTGGCCGTGTGGCAGATCACGATCTCGCGTCCGCCCAGCACGCAGGTCCGCATGCGGCCCAGGGGAAGCTCGGCGAGCTTCACGGCGCGCTCGAACTGCGCCATGGCACTCCTAAAAGCTGATCTCGGTCTGGAATATCGACACGGCCTGTCCGCTTATCCACACACCAGCGAGTGCGTTGTCCTTGAATTCGAGCTCGACCTCCACGCGCCCCGGCCGATGAAGCGACTGCCCCTGGGTGCCGCTGAAACGCGCCCGCTCACCGCTGCGGCGCAGGAGCCCGAGATGCGCCAGATAGGCGCCGAGCAGCCCGTGCGCGTTGCCGCTCACCGGGTCCTCGGCGATGCCGAGCGCCGGGCAGAACATGCGCGACTCGGTCAGGTGATCCACGGCACGGGGCGTCAGTGCGAACACAAAGTAGCCCGCCGCGCCGATCTGTGCCGACAGCGTGGTGAGGCGCGCGAGATCGGGCTTCAGATGCTTGAGCGCTTCGGGTGTGCGCACCCCGATCAGCAGCCGCGTGCCCGCCGCGCCGATGATACGCGGCGGGATGCGCGTGTCGAGACTCTCGGATGCGAGCGCCAGGGCATCGAGCACCGCCAGTCGCTCGCGATCGTTCAGCTCGCGCCCGAGTGGCGGCGGGCTGCGGCGGATCGCGATGCGGCGCTCCTCGTCGCTGCCGCGCACCTCCACGTCGACGATGCCCGCCTTGGATTTCTGGCGCTGCCAGCGAGGCGCATCGTGCCGGCGCGACAGCACGTACTGCGCGGCAACCGTGGCGTGCCCGACGAAGCCGGCTTCGCTCCGCGGGGTGAAGAAGCGCGCGCGTACCGTGTGATCGTCGCCGTCCGGGGCGAGAATGAAGGCGGTCTCCGCGTTGTTCAGCTCGCGCGCGATGGCGAGCATCTGCGCCTCTGAGAGCGGATCGGCGTTGAGCACTACGCCCGTGGGGTTGCCGGTAAAGGGCTCGCGGGTGAAGGCATCGACCTGATGGACCTGGATCGTCCGCGTCATACGAACTCCCATGGATGGGAGCGACCCCGCTGGCCCGAGTCATTGGCGCCAGCAGCACGCCCGGCGGCGATTGAAGCGCTGCACGTGACTGTAGCGCCCGTGTTAGCATTTGATGCAGCGGCGAATCCATGGGCCATGTTCGCCTCCCTTGATGGGATAGACGGCCGTGAGGGCCGCGACCTGCCCGCTGGTGGGAGCAGGTGCGTGCTCCGGCGGAAGTCCGGATGCAGGTGACCCCGTGTGAAGCGTGAAGCAGGCGATCGAATCGAGTGTGTCTGGCACATGCGAGATTCAGTGAGTCGTGTGCTCAACAGCGGCCCATTCTAGCCCCGGGGGAGATCATAGCCGCACCCCGCAGCGCGCGGGCAATACTGACCGCCGGAATCGAGCGAGGCGACACAATTCATGGACATCGGCGTCGAGATCAGTCTGTATCCGCTCACGGCGGATTTCGTTCCGGCAGTGCACGAATTGCTCGACCGCCTGAACGCTGACACCCGCCTGCGCGTCGTGACGAACAGCATGAGCACGCAGCTGTTCGGGACGTACGAGGACGTCATGGAGGCGTTGCGCCGCGAGCTGCGCCCGACCTTCGAGACGGTCGCCCGTCGCTCGGACAAGGCCGTGTTCGTGTTGAAGGTGCTTGGCCCCCTGCCGCCCGCCTGACATTCCACGGCCGCTCCTCTGGCGGCCCGGGTGGCGAACCGGCAAACTAGCAGATTCCGGGCAATTTCGCCGCAAACAGTTCCCAAGGCTCACGGGGTAGGTGAATGGCGCTGCTGCGTGTGGTGGATCGCGACGGTGTCGAGCACGAAGTCGACGGCAAGACCGGCCTCAAGGTGATGGAGAATCTGCGCGAGCTCGACTACGGCGTGGCGGCGATCTGCGGCGGCATGTGCTCCTGTGCCACCTGTCACGTCTACGTGGACCCGGAATGGCAGTCACGGCTGCCGGCGATGATGTCGGACGAGCGGGAGCTGCTCGCGGAGCTGTCGCACTACCAGGAGAGCTCCCGCCTGTCCTGCCAGGTGGAGTTCACCCCGGAGCTGGCCGGCCTGCGCGTCAGGATCGCGCCCGACGAGTAACCGTGTCGGCTCCCACGGTGCAGGTCGAGATGCGCGGCGCGGTGGCGTTCGTCACGCTCAACCGCCCCGACAGCGGCAACGCGCTCAACCTGCAGATGACCATGGATCTGCTCGCCGCGGCCATGACCTGCCGCAACAGGGCGGTGCGTGCGGTGGTGCTGACGGGTGCCGGGCGGCACTTCTGTCTCGGCGGGGATCTGCGCGCCATGGCCTCGCGGGACGCCGGTGAGGATTACATCCGCGAGCTCACCACCTACCTGCACGCGGCAATCTCGCACTTCGTGCGCATGGACGCGCCGGTCATCGCCGCCGTCAACGGCACTGCCGCCGGCGCCGGCGTGGGTCTGGTCGCCATGGCGGACCTTGCGCTGTGCGCGCGCAGCTCGAAGTTCAACCTTGCCTATACCCGCGCCGGTCTGACGCCGGACGCGGGCACTACGTTCCTGCTGCCGCGTACGCTCGGGGCGAAACGCGCCATGGAGCTGCTGCTGCTCAATCGCGCCCTGCCGGCGGCGGAGGCGCTGGCCTGGGGCCTGGTCAACGAGGTGGTCGCGGACGAGCAGCTGCCGGCGCGCGCCGCCGAGATCGCCGCAGTGCTGGCGCAGGGCGCCAGTGGCGCCTACGGCGCCACCAAGCGGCTGGTGGCGCACGCACTCGGGGCGCTCGAATCGCACATGGTTCTCGAGAGCGAAACCATCGCCAGGCACGCGTTGGGAGCGGAAGGAACCGAGGGGATCAGCGCGTTTCTCGACAAGCGCAAGCCGCAGTTCCCGGACCAGGGCGGCTGAAGGCGAGGCGCGATCGTGACGTGGTGGTACCTGGCAGTCCTGGTAGTGGCCCTGGGGATGATCGTCCTGCGCATCTATCTGAAGCTGCGCGCGGGCCAGAAGTCACGTGCCGAAAGCTGGGACGAGCAGATCATCGGACGGCTGCGCTCGCAGGGTTACGCGCCGTTCAACGACTACCGCGTGGATTTTTTTCTCGCGCTGCCCGACGAGGCGGCATGCGAAGGCGTGCGCGCCCGCCTCGAGCCGGAGTTCAGCGTCGACGTGAAGGCGCTGGACAACGACCCGGAGCTGAACTACAGCCTGCACGCGACCAAGACCATGCGTCTGGTGGTTCCGGACATGCAGGAGATCAGTCGCCGCCTCACCGCGCTCGCCAGCGAGTTCCGCGGGCGCTACGACGGCTGGGCGGCGCCGCCGCCGAGCAGACCCGGCCAAAACAGAGAGGTTTCGGGGACGCCGTGAACTCGTCCCTGGGGAACCACCCCGGGGAATCGAGCTTGCCTCGACAGGTGTGCGAAATCCGATTGAGAAGATGTTCGGTTTCCCGGGGCCCCGGGGGTCCGGAAAAAACATCAGCGCTTCTCGGTCTGGCGTTGGACGGCCTCGGCGGCGGCGGCGATCGCGGCCGGGTCGCCCAGATAGCGACTGGCGCGGGGTTTGAGCTCGCCGTCCAGCTCATACAGCAGCGGCACCCCGGTTGGGATGTTGAGCTCGGTGATCTCACTGTCGCTGACCTGGTCGAGCATCTTCACCATCGCGCGCAGGCTGTTGCCGTGCGCCACTACCATGACGTTGCGACCCGCGCGCAGCTCGGGGGCGATGCGCGCGTGCCAGAACGGCAGCACGCGCACCAGCGTGTCCTGCAGGGACTCGCTGGCGGGCAGCTGCTGCGGGTCGACGTCGGCATAGCGCGGGTCGAAGCGCGGATGACGCCGATCGTCCGCGCTGAGCGGCGGCGGTCGCACGTCGTAGCTGCGCCGCCAGACCTTAACCTGTGCCTCCCCGTGCTGTGCCACGGTCTGCGCCTTGTCGAGGCCCTGCAGCGCACCGTAATGACGCTCGTTCAGCCGCCACGAGCGCTCGACCGGGATCCACATGAGGTCCATCTCGTCGAGCATGATCCACAGCGTGCGGATGGCGCGTTTCAGCACCGAGGTGAAGGCGACGTCGGCGCCGAGGTGCTCCTTGAGCAGCTCCTGTCCGGCCTGAATCGCCTCGACCCGTCCTTGCGCCGACAGGTCGACGTCTGTCCAGCCGGTGAACAGGTTCTCGGCGTTCCAGGTGCTTTGGCCGTGGCGGACCAAGATCAGTTTTCCAACCATATCCACCCCACAATTGAATCACACCCTGTTGACAGTTCAATGTCCCTGCGTAGGCCGCAAAAGCCGCGCCTTTTGCGGCCGGCAGCGAAGCTGATGTCCGAAAAAGCGCCGCAGGCGACTTTTTCCCATCCATCTAGTTCGCCAGCTTGCGCACCGACTCGACGCCGACCGTGAGCGTGGCGAAGTCGCCGGCGCCCGCGGCGCGCATGTCCGCGAGTGTACGTTGCCAGTGCGCGAGATCCTTGCCGGCGGAGTCCACCCAGGCCGTCACCCGGGCCTCGGCGCTGCCGCGCTCCTTGCGCGCGAGCACCCGCTCGGTCAGACGCCGGTGCACGCGCAGCGCCGCATCGCGTAACCCGGTGCGGGCGATCGCCTGCCATGGACCCTCGACGATGAGGCGCTCGATGCGTGCGCGCAGCCAGTCGAAACCGATGCGCGTACCGACCTCGAAGTACACGCGCGCGGTTTCGGGGACGCTGACCCGGTGACTCGCGGCAATCTCCACGATGTCCAGCGCGGCGTTCAGCGACTCGAGGCTGGCGATGCGCAGCGCCAGAGTCGGCGGCAGGCCGGCTGCGGCGAAGCGCGTACGGCTCTCCTCGAAGCGCGCCAGCTCCGCCCCGGTGAGCACCGCGGGCGTTTCCGCCTGCAGCTGGCGCACACCGTCACGGAACTCGCGCACCGCCGCCGCGACCTGCAGGCCGCGGCTGCGCGAGCTGAGCAGCCAGTAGGTGGCGTGCCGCAGCAGCCGGCTCGTCTGGAAAGCCGCTTCGTACTGCAGCTTCGCCGGTACCCGGTTGTCGAGCGATTCGATCTGCTCCCACACCTCACGCATGGCGAAGATCTCGCGCGCCGCAGTGTAGGCGCGCGCGATCTGCGCGGGCTCCGCACCGCTGTCTTCCTGAGCGCGTGGCACGAAAGTCGGACCCATGCGGTTCACCAGGCTGTTGGTGGTCGCGGTCGCTATGATCTCGCGGCGCAGGCGGTGGTGCGTGATCTGGCGCGCGAAGCGCTCCTGCACCGGCGCCGGGAAGTAGCGCTCGAGCTCTGCCGACAGGTAGGGGTCCTCCGGGACGTCCGAGGAGAGCAGGTGGCCGTTGAGCCAGATCTTGCTGTAGGCGAGCAGGATGGCCAGCTCCGGCCGCGTCAGGCCGACGCCGCTCTTGCGGCGCTCGGCGAGCTCGTCATCGCTCGGCAGGAATTCCAGCGCACGGTTGAGGTCGCCCGCGCGCTCGAGCGAGCGGATCAGATGCTGGAACTCCGGCAGGCGCGCCGCGCCCTGCGCTTCGAGCGTACTGAGCGCCTCGCCCTGCAGGTAGTTGTTGCGCAGCACCAGCGCCGCGACTTCGTTGGTCATGCGCGCCAGCAAGCGGTTGCGCTCGCTGCGCGCGAGGCTGCCGTCCGCCACCAGCGGATTGAGCAGAATCTTGATATTGACCTCGACGTCCGAGGTGTTGACGCCGGCAGAGTTGTCGATGAAATCGGTGTTGAGACGGCCCCCGGCGAGCGCGTACTCCACGCGTCCGCGCTGCGTGAGCCCGAGGTTGCCGCCTTCGCCGACCACCTTGGCTTTCAGCTCACGGCCGTTGATGCGCACGGCATCGTTGGTGCGGTCGCCGACCTCGGCGTTGCGCTCATCGCTTGCCTTCACGTAGGTACCGATGCCGCCGTTCCACAGCAGGTCGACCGGCATGCGCAGGATGGCGCGGATGAGGTCGTTGGGCGCGGCGCTCGCGCTGTCGAGCCCGAGCAGCGCCCGTACCTCCGCCGACAGCGGGATGGCCTTCGCGGTGCGCGCGAAGATGCTACCGCCGCGTGAGATTTTCCTGCGGTCGTAGTCGTCCCAGCTCGAGCGCGGCAAGGCGAACAGCCGCGCGCGCTCGGCAAAGCTCATCGCCCGGTCCGGATCGGGGTCGAGGAAGATGTGGCGGTGATCGAAGGCGGCCTGCAGGCGGATGTGACGCGACAACAGCATGCCGTTGCCGAACACGTCTCCCGACATGTCGCCGATGCCCGCCACCGTGAAGTCGGTCTTCTGCGTGTCGCGGCCCATCTCGCGGAAGTGACGCTTGACGCACTCCCAGGCGCCACGCGCGGTGATGCCCATCTTCTTGTGGTCGTAGCCGGCCGAGCCGCCGGAGGCGAACGCGTCCCCGAGCCAGAAACGGTACTCTGCGGAGATGGCGTTGGCGATGTCGGAGAAGGTGGCGGTGCCTTTGTCCGCCGCCACGACGAGGTACGGATCATCAGCGTCGCGCCGCACGACCTGCGCTGGCGGCACGACGCGGGCGGCGACGATGTTGTCGGTGAGATCCAGCAGTGCACGGATGAAGATCTGGTAGCAGGCCACGACTTCCGTCTGCACCTCCTCGCGGGCGCTTGCCGGGGGCAGGCGCTTCGGCACGAACCCGCCCTTGGCGCCCACCGGCACGATCACGGTGTTCTTGACGTTCTGCGCCTTCATCAGGCCGAGGACCTCGGTGCGAAAGTCCTCGCGCCGGTCCGACCAGCGGATGCCGCCGCGCGCCACCTCGCCCATGCGCAGGTGCACGCCCTCGACCCGCGGGCTGTACACGAAGATCTCGAACTTCGGCCGCGGGAGCGGCAGCTCCGGGATCTTCGCGGGATCGAACTTGAAGCACACGTAGCTCTTCGGTTGGCCGTCCGCGCCAGGCTGGAAGAAGTTGGTGCGCAGCGTCGCCTGCACCAGGGTCAGGTAGGCGCGCAGGATGCGGTCGTCGTCGAGGCTCGCGACCGCATCCAGTGCAGTACGGATCTGTGCGACGAGGCCCTCGGCGTGGCGCTCGCTGCCGCGCACGGCGCGCGGCGCGCCAGGGTCGAAGCGCGTGGTGAACAGGTGCACCAGGTGACGCGCGATCGCGGCGTTGGCGGCGAGCGTGCGCTCCATATAGGCCTGGCTGAAGGGCACACCGGTCTGCAGCAGGTAGCGGCAGAAGGCGCGCAGCACCACGATCTGCCGCGCATTCAGGTCTGCGCCGAGCAGCAGCCGGTTGAAACCGTCGTTCTCGATGGCGCCGCTCCAGGCCGCGGCAAACGCCTCGCGGAAGTTCGCTTCGACGTGCGCGATGTCTACGCCCGGGCCGTCGCGGTACTCCAGCTCGAAGTCCTGGATCCATGCCGACCCGCCGTCCGGCCAGGCGAGCTCGTAGGGATGCTCGGAGATCACCCGCAGCCCGAAGTTCTCCAGCATCGGCAGCACGTCGGAGATCGGCACCGGCTCGCCGAGACGCACGATCTTCAGGTGCACGCGCTGCGCCGTCTGGCCGGCGGGTCGGTGCAGGTCCAGCTGCAGGGTGCGCGGCTGCTGGCGCAGCGCCTCGAGGTCGTCGAGGTCGCCGAGCACTTCCTCGGGCGTCACATCATCCTGGTAGGCCAGCGGGAAGGCGTGCCGGTAGCGGTGAGTCAGGGTGAGGCCGGGAGCCTCACCACGGCGCTTGACCAGCACCTCGCGCAGCCGATCGTTCCACGTCAGCGCGGCCTGCGCGATGCGCTGCTCGATGCCTGCGAGGTCCGGCCGATGGCGCTGGGTCGGGTCGGTGCGCACCACCACGTGCAGACGCGCGTGGCTCGCGCCGGAGATCTGCGCCTGGCTCTCCACGCTGGTACCGGCGAAGCCCTGAAGCGCGATCCGTTCGATCCGCTGGCGTACTTCGGTGTTGTAGCGGTCGCGCGGCACATAAACCAGGCACGAATAGAAGCGGTGATACGGGTCGCGCCGCACCAGCAGGCGCACCGTGCGCCGCTCGTACAGGTTGACCACGCCGCGCACGATGCGCATGAGGTCGCTCACCCTGGCCTGAAACAGCTCGTCGCGCGGGTAGGTCTCGAGCACATTCAGCACCGCCTTGCCGTCATGGCTCGCGGGATCGAGACCGAACTGCTCGATGACGCGCTCGACTTTGCGGCGCAGCACAGGGATGTCGCGCGGGCTGCCGTGGTAGGCGGTCGAGGTCCAAAGTCCCAGGAAGCGGTGCTCACCGTCGACACGGCCCCGCGCGTCGAAGGTCTTGACACCCACATAGTCGAGCCGCTCGCCGCGGTGCACGGTGGCCGCCGAGTTGGCCTTGGTCAGCACCAGCAGCTCCGGCTCGCGCGCCCGCACGCGCATGTCACCGCGCAGCACGGTGACCGCCGGACGCGCGGCGCGCCGCCGGGAGGCACTCAGCAGGCCGAGCCCCGAGCGCGCGTCCGGCACCAGGCGGTCCTGTGCGCGGCCACGCTCGAGGCGGTAATGGCGGTAGCCGAGGAAGACGAAGTGCTGCGCCTCCATCCAGTCGAGCAGGTGGCGTGCCTCCTGCACATCGGCCGCGGGGAGCGGCGGTGGATCGCTTTCCAGGCGCGCGATGATCTCGCGCACACGCTCGCGCATCGGCGTCCAGTCATTGACCGCGATGCGCACATCGGCGAGCGTGTCCTCGAGATCGCGCCGGAGCCTCGCGAGCTGCGCGGCGTCGGTGACACGGTCGATTTCGTAGAGCTGCCAGGACTCGCGGTGCGGCGCGTGGGCGCCGTTGGCGCCGATGTCGAGGAGCTGCCCGCGCCGGTCGCGGCGCACCTGCAGCACCGGGTGCACGATCAGGTGGACCGCAAGCTCGTGACGGCCAAAGGCCATGCCGAGCGAGTCGACGAGAAACGGCATGTCGTCGGTGACCGTGAACACCAGCGTGTGCGGGGACTCGAAGCCATCGCTCTGCGGCTGCGGATTGAAAACGCGCACCAGTGAGCGCCCCGGGCTGCGCCGCGCCGCGAACGCGAGGTGTGCGAGCGCTGCGCGGGCCAACTGCCGCGGCGTACGCTCGGCGAGGTCCTCTTCCGCGACACCGTGAAAATAGGCACGCAGGAAGCGCTGTTGCAGGCCGCTGCGCGGGCCGCTCACGCCGGCGCGTGCGATACGCTCGATGAGCGCGACGCGTGCGGCGGGGATGCTGTGAAGCAGCCGGTCATCTTCAGCGGCAAGCGGCGTCCCCACGGCAGCAGTCGTCTGGCCGGATGCGGCAAATTCACCTGACGCGTCAGGGCCGATTCCGTGGGGTACTCTGGGCGCGTGCATGCCGAGCATCCTGGTCGGGGACGCGGCGGCGTCGCGCGCGCGTGGCGCATCCTCTGCAGTGACGGCGCGGCTGCGTGTCCCTTAGGTGGTGGCGCGCGATTATACATGTCGGCGGCGTTGGCCCGCTCGCAGGCCGTCAGCCGCAAGGCGCGGCCGCGGCGAAGCGGCAGGCTCCGGTTGCCGGACGGCTATAATCATTGTTCGTCAACCAGCGCGCACCCGGCGCGCGCGAGGTAAGCTCATGAGCAGCGGTCAGCATGACAACCCCATGGGTACGGATGGCTTCGAGTTCGTCGAATACACCGCGCCCGACCCGCAGCTGTTGCGTACGCTGTTCGAGCGGCTCGGTTTCCCGGTGGTGGCACACCACCGTTCCAAGAACGTCACGCTGCACCGGCAGGGTGAGATCAACTTCATCATCAACGCGGAGCCGCAGTCCTTCGCGCAGGCGTTCGCCCGGGTGCACGGTCCGTCGGCGTGCGCCATGGCGTTTCGCGTGCGCGATGCCGCCAGAGCCTACGCCCGCGCCCTCGCTCTGGGCGCCAGCCCCGGGCCACAGAGCGCGGGCCCGATGGAGCTCAATATCCCATGTATCGAGGGCATCGGCGGCTCCCTCATCTATCTGGTCGACCGCTACGGCGAGCGCTCGATCTACGACGTCGATTTCCATCCGGTGAGCAGCGCCCCGACCGAAGGGGCGGGGCTGATGCTGATCGATCATCTCACCCACAACGTCGGCCGCGGGCGCATGGACGTGTGGGCCGGGTTCTACGAGAGGCTGTTCAACTTCCGTGAGATCCGCTATTTCGACATCGAGGGCAAGCTGACCGGCCTGCTGTCGCGCGCCCTGACGAGCCCGTGCGGCAAGATCCGCATCCCGATCAACGAGTCGCAGGACGACAAGAGCCAGATCGAGGAGTATCTGCGCGACTATCACGGCGAGGGCATCCAGCACATCGCGCTGGCTACCAGCGACATCTACCGCACGGTGGACGTGCTGCGCCGCCACGGAGTTGCCTTCCAGGACACTCCCGACACTTACTACCAGGCTGTGGCGGCGCGGGTTCCCGGCCACCGCGAAGCACTGCAGGAACTGCGCTCGCGCCGCATCCTGATCGACGGCAACCCGCAGAAGGGCGAGGGGGTGCTGCTGCAGATCTTCACGCAGAACGTCATCGGCCCGATTTTCTTCGAGATCATCCAGCGCAAGGGCAACGAGGGCTTCGGCGAAGGCAATTTCCGCGCGCTGTTTGAATCCATCGAACAGGACCAGATCCGCCGCGGCGTTATTTGATTATTGGTCGAAACGGCCTGCGGCCGTTTCGACAGGCCCGACCTGGACGTGGCTCAGGGCTTGTGCTCGCGCGCCAGGTACTCCTCGCTCTGCATTTCGGTCAGGCGGCTCGCGGTGCGCGCAAACAGCGTCGTGAGGCGCTCACCGCGATACAGCGCGGCGGGCGCCGCCGCCGCCGAGACGATCAGATTGACGTTGCGGTCGTAGAGCTCGTCGACCAGCGCGATGAAGCGCCGCGCCTCATCCTCGTGCAGCGAGTCGAACACCGGCACGTCCGCGAGCATCACGCAACTGAACTCGCGTGCGATCTCGATGTAGTCTTCCTGCCCGCGCGGAGCTGCGCACAGCGCCGCAAAGGCGCACCACACCACCGCCGCGCCGGCGCGGATCACGGCGAGCCGACGCCCCGAGATCTCGATGGTGCCGCCCTCCTGTATGTCGTGATGGGCGAGCCGGACGAACAGGGCTTCGAGCCGCGCCGCGGTGTCCGGCGCGCCGGCCGGCAGGTAGATGCCCGCGGCGGTCAGGCGGCGCAGGCGGTAGTCGGTCGTTCCGGCGATGCGCAGCACATCGAGGTGGCGCTCGAGCAGGGCGATCGCCGGCAGGAAACGCTCGCGCTGCAGGCCGCCCTGGTACAGCTCCTGCGGCGGCACGTTGGAAGTCGCTACCAGCGTGACGCCGCGGCGCAACAGCCCGGCGAACAGACCGCCGAGAATCATGGCGTCGGCAATGTCCGCCACATACAGCTCATCGAAGCACAACACGCGCGTGTCGCGCGCGATGGCGCGCGCGATCTGCTCCAGCGGCGCCAGCTGGTGCTGCAGACCGTGCAGCCGCAGGTGCACGTCCTGCATGAAGCGGTGAAAGTGACGCCGCCGCGCCTCACCGGACGGCAGGCTCGCGAAGAACAGATCCATCAGCCAGGTCTTGCCACGGCCGACGCCGCCCCACAGGTACAGGCCCCTCACCGGAGCGCGCGCCGCGCGCCCCGTCAGCGTCAGCAGCCACCGCTGCAGGCGGGCACCTCGCGGGGCAGGCGAGATGAGCAGGCGGCCGCGCAGATCCTCGAGCTGCGCCAGCGCGGCAAGCTGGGCTGCGTCGCCCTCAAAATGGCCTGCGGCGAGCGCCCGTTGGTAGCGTTCGCGCAGTTCCCCGCAGCCGGCGGCCGGCGGCGCCGCCGCCGCGAGGATTCGCGGTGGTGCCTCGCTCAAGGTGCTACAGCTGCAGATCCGGCAGGTCGCGGAAATGCTCGAGCGCTGCGGGATTGGCGAGCGCATCCACGTTCTTCACCGGCAGCCCGTGGATGACGTTGCGCACCGCGAGCTCGGTCACCTTGCCCGAGAGCGTGCGCGGAATGTCCGGCACGGCGATGATCTTGGCGGGCACGTGGCGCGCGGTGGTGTTGGTGCGGATGGTGGTGCGCAGCTGTCTCTTCAGCGCTTCGTCCAGGACGGCGCCGGGCTGCAGGCGCACGAACAGCACGACGCGCACATCGCCGTGCCAGTCCTGGCCGACCGCCAGCGCCTCGGCGATCTGCGGCAGACTCTCGACCGCGGAATAGATCTCCGCCGTGCCGATGCGCACGCCGCCGGGATTGAGCACGGCATCAGAGCGACCATAGATCACCACGCCGTCGTGTGCCGTGAGCGCGGCGTAGTCGCCGTGGTGCCACACGCCGGGAAAGCGCTCGAAGTACGCGGCGCGGTATCTGGTGCCCTGCGGATCGTTCCAGAATCCTACCGGCATCGAGGGGAAGGGCGCGGTGCACACCAGCTCGCCGCGCTCACCATGCAGCGGCCGACCGGCCTCATCGAAGATCTCGACCGCCATGCCGAGTCCGCGACATTGCAGCTCACCGCGGTAGACCGGCCAGGTCGGACAGCCTAGGGCGAAGCAGGAGACGATATCGGTGCCGCCGGAGATCGAGGCGAGCTGCAGGTCCGCTTTGACCGCCTGATATACGTAGTCGAAGCCCTCCGGCAGGAGCGGTGAACCGGTGGACAGGAGCGTGCGCAGCGCCCTCAGATCCACCCTGTCAGCCGGGACGTAGGCGCTCTTTTGCAGTGAGGAGAGATATTTTGCGCTGGTGCCGAAGATGGTGAGCCGCTCCTGCTCGGCCATCTCCCACAGCGATTCGGGCCCGGGATGGAAGGGGCTGCCGTCGTACAGCACCAGCGTGGCCCCGGTGGCGAGGCCGCTGATCAGCCAGTTCCACATCATCCAGCCGCAGGTCGTGAAGTAGAACAAGCGGTCGCTGCGCTTCAGGTCGGTGTGCAGCAGGTGCTCCTTCTGGTGCTGCAGCAGGGTGCCGCCGGCCCCGTGCACGATGCACTTCGGCACCCCGGTCGTGCCCGATGAATACAGAATGCAGAGCGGATGATTGAAGGGCAGCGTGGCGAAGTCTGCGGCAGCCCCCGGCGTGCCGAACTCCTGCCAGAGGCTCGCGTAGGCGGCGGCTGCGCCGAGCGGTCCGAGCTGCGGCTGCTGCTCGAGGTAGGGGATCACCACCACGCGCTCGACCGCCGGCAGCTGTGCCAGCACCGCAGAGAGCGGCTGCAGCGAATCGAGCCTCTTGCCGGCATAGAAATAGCCGTCCGCGGTGAATAGCACCTTCGGTTGAATCTGTCCGAAGCGGTCGAGCACCCCCTGCACGCCGAAGTCGGGCGAGCACGAGGACCAGATCGCACCCAGGCTCGCCGCGGCCAGCATCGCAATCGCAGCCTCCGGCACGTTAGGGACGAAGGCGGCGACCCGATCGCCGGCGACGACGCCCGCGTCCGCAAGGCCCGCAGCGACCCGGGCCACCTCCGCGCGCAGCGCGCGGTATGACAGTGAGCGGCGCGCGCCGCGCTCGTTGCGAAACACCAGCGCTTCCCGGTCGTCGTCGTAACGCAGCAGGTTGGCCGCGAAGTTGAGCCGTGCCTGCGGGAAGAAGAGCGCCCCGGGCATGCGCTGCGGCTCCGCGATGACCGGTCCCGCGCGGAAGTCGCCGCGCACGTCAGCGAAGCGCGCCAGCTCGGTCCAGAACAACTCCGACGAGCTGAGCGACCAGGCGTGAAGTTGCGCGTAATCGCGTAGCCGCGTGCCGTGGCGCGCATTCACACACGCGATGAACCGTGTCAGGTTCGCGTCCGCGATGCGCGCCGCCGAGGGACGCCAGAGTTCAGCCATGCCCGGGTCTCTCGGTTGAGCTGGCCGAATTCGCCTGCGGCGATTCGGCGGACATCAGCTTCGTCGCCGCCGGCAAAAGGCGCGACTTTTGCCGGCTGCGCCGCGACACCGAAGTGTGAACAGGCCAATAGGCCCTGGGGGAAGCACGCATGCTACAACGAGCGCCAACGCTACAACGACTGGTAATTCGGCCCCGAGCCGCCTTCGGGCGTGGTCCAGGTGATGATGCGGTACGGATCCTTGATGTCGCAGGCCTTGCAGTGCACGCAGTTCGCGGCATTGATCTGCAGGCGCCGTCCGCCGGCGCCGTCATCGACCATTTCGTAGACGCCCGCCGGACAGAAGCGCTCGCAGGGGTTGCCGTATTCCTTGCCGCAGCGCTGCGCACAGATGGCGGTGTCGGCCACCTTCAGGTGCACCGGCTGGTTCTCGTCGTGCGCATTGCCGGCGAAAAATACGAACGATACGCGATCACGCGGCGGCAGCGTGCGCTCGACCCAATGGCGATCGGGGGAGCTGAAGGCGTCGAGCTGCCGCAGGCGTGACCAGTCGGCGCTGTTCTTGAGCGTCCAGGGCGACTTGCCGGCGGTGAGCGTCTCCCAGGCGGAGTTGACGAGGCCCAGCCACATGCTGCGCTTGAACGCCGGCTTGAAGTTGCGCACGCGCTTGAGCTCCTGGCCGCCCGCGGAGGCGCGCCAGCTGGCGTCGAAGCCGGTACTCGTCCCGGTTTGCGCGAGGTGTTCGCCCGCGAGCGTGCCGCAGCGTATCGCCTGGTGCACACCCTTGATCTTGGCGAAGTTCAGCGTTCCGCCGGCATCGCCGACCAGGATGGCGCCCGGCATCTCCAGTGTCGGCGTCGACTGCCAGCCGCCGGCTGCGATGGAGCGCGCCCCCGCCGAGAGGATCTCACCGCCCTCGAGCAGCGGCTTGACGCTCGGGTGGTTCTTGTATTGCTGGAACGCCTCGAAGGGTTGCAGGCGCGGGTCCTGGTAATCGAGGCCGACGATGTAGCCGACATACACGCGGTCCTTGTCGAGGTGGTAGAGGAAGCTGCCGGCGTAGGTGTGCGGGTCTGCCGGCCAGCCAAGTGCGTGCTCGATGCGTCCCGGGCGCACGCGGCCGGCCGGCAGCTGCCACAGCTCCTTGTAGCCGAGTGCGTAGGTCTGCGGGCAGTGGCCGCGCTCGAGGTCGAACCTGGCGATGAGTTGCTTGGAGATCGAGCCGCGCGCACCTTCGGCCAGCACGGTGAGCGGCGCGTGGATCTCGACACCGGGAGTGAAGTTGGGCCCGGGTTTGCCGTCGCGATCGAACCCCATGTCGCCGACGCGCACACCCTTGACGTGGCCCTGCTCGTCGAACAGCGCTGCGGCCGCGGCGAAGCCGGCAAAGACCTCGACGCCGAGCGCCTCCGCTCTGGAGGCGAGCCAGGAGGTCAACTCTCCGAGCGAGACGATGTAGTTGCCGTGGTTGTTGAAGGGTGTCGAATAGGTCAGCGAGCGTGGCAGCAGCCCGACGAGCCAGCCGGGCAGCGTGCGGAACGAGCTGGCGCGGGTGAGGACGCGAAAGTCGTCCTCGGTCGCCGCCACCTTCATGCCGGGGTAGTCGCTGCGCCACTCCGGCAGCAATTTCTCGAGCGGCCCGGGCTCGAGGACCGCGCCGGAGAGCGAGTGCGCCCCGACCGCGGACGCCTTCTCCAGCACGCACACACTCAGCTCGGGCTTGAGTTGCCTCAGGCGGATCGCGCAGGCGAGTCCCGCAGGTCCCGCGCCGACCACGACGACGTCGTAGCGCATCACCTCGCGCTCGATCGCATCTGCGGCCGTGCCGGTGTCCGTCACGATTGTCCCCTGGCGGCGTGCGCGCGCCGCCGCCTATTTCGGCTGCATGCGGATGGCGCCGTCGAGCCGGATGGTCGCGCCGTTCAGCATCGGAATCTCGAACACGCTGGCGACGAGCTGTGCAAACTCCTCCGGCTTGCCGAGGCGTGCCGGGAAGGGGATCTGAGCGGCCAGCGAATCCTGCACTTCCTGCGGCATGCCTGCCATCATCGGGGTGTGGAAGATGCCCGGGGCGATCGCTACGCAGCGGATGCCAAAGCGCGCGAGCTCGCGCGCGATCGGCAGCGTCATGCCGGCGACGCCCGCCTTGGTGGCGGAGTAGGCGGCCTGGCCGATCTGTCCCTCGAACGCCGCCACCGAGGAGGTGTGGATCAGCAATCCGCGCTCGCCATCGGCGCCGGGGGTGTTGTGTTGCATGAGTGCGGCGGCGGCCTTGTCGCACAGGAAGGTGCCGATCAGGTTGATGTGGATGACCTTGGTGAAGAATTCGCCCGCCATCGGTGCGTTCTTGCCGAGCACGCGGCCGGCGCCCACCACGCCCGCACAGTTCACCAGCAGGTTCAACCCTCCCAGCCGGTCGCGAGCGCTCTCCATGGCAGCGTTGACCTCGGCCTCGGAGGTCACATCGCACCGCAGGAAGCTCGCGTTGGCGCCGAGCGCGGTCGCGGCGGCGCGTCCCGGCCCCTCCTGTACGTCGAGGATGACGACCTTGCCGCCGGCGACCGCGACATGCCGGGCAACCGCGTTGCCGAGACCCGAGGCGCCGCCGGTGACGACGGCACGTGCATCCTGGATTTTCATCACAACCCCCCGCGCGCGGCGCGGCGCTAACTCATTATCTCGATCGCCATAGCCACCGCCTCGCCGCCACCGATGCAGAGCGAGGCAATGCCGCGCTTGCCGCCGCGGCGGCGCAGCGCGTGCACCAGTGTCGTCAGGATACGCGCACCGGTGGCGCCGATCGGATGACCGAGCGCGCAGGCGCCGCCATTCACGTTCACGCGTGCATGATCGATATCGATGTCCCGCATTGCCGCCATGGTGACCACCGCGAAGGCCTCGTTGATCTCGTACAGGTCGGCATCGTGAGGCTTCCAGCCGAGTTGCGTGAGCACCTTGGCGATCGCGCCCACCGGCGCGGTGGTGAACCATTCCGGCTCCTGGGCGTGGCTCGCCCAGGCGAGGATCCGTGCGAGGGGCTGCACGCCGCGGCCGGTGGCGGCCTCCCCACTCATCAGCACCAGCGCCGCCGCACCGTCGGAGATCGACGAGGAGCTCGCGGCGGTCACGGTGCCATCCTGGGCGAACGCAGGCTTCATCGTGGCAATTTTGCTGACATCACACGTGCCAGGGGTCTCATCGCGGGCGACCACGGTTTCGCCCTTGCGGCTCTTCACCGCCACCGGGGTGACCTCGACGTCGAATTCACCCACCTGCAGCGCCGTCATGGCACGCCGCACGGATTCCGTGGCGAACGCGTCCTGCTGGGCACGCGTGAAGCCGTATTTGCTCGCGGTGGCGTCCGCAAAGCACCCCATGGACTTGCCGTCGAACGGACTCTGCAGCCCGTCACGCATCATGTGATCGACCAGCTCCCCGGGGCCCATGCGATAGCCGGTGCGGGCCTTGGGCAGGAGGTACGGGGCGTTGCTCATCGACTCCAGCCCCCCGGCAAGGACGATGGAGGCGCCGCCGGCACGGATCTGGTCCGCCGCCATCATCACTGCCTTGAGTCCCGAGCCGCACATCTTGTTGATGGTCGTGGCCGGGACGGCCTGCGGCACGCCGGCTCCGAGTGCCGCCTGCCGTGCCGGGGCCTGGCCCAGACCCGCCGGCAGCACGCACCCCATGAGCACTTCCTGCACCTCGCCAGCGTTGATGGCGGCGGTCTCGATGGCCGCCCTGATGGCAGCGCTGCCGAGCTGCACGGCCGTCAATGGGGACAATGCGCCCAGGAACGCGCCAATGGGCGTGCGCTTGGCGGACACGATGACAACGTCTGGAACGGACATGCGAGCCTTCCTTCATGCGCCGCGAATGTTGCTCAGCGCGCCACTGCGGCGCGCGGCCGCCGCCGCGTGCGCTCGCGGCCCCCGGCCGGGGCGGCGCTGCGCGGACGCAGCCCCCCCTCGAATATGGTGACGAACGCCGCAGCGATCTGGGCGCCCGTCAGGGACTGATCCTCACGATACCAGTGCGCGATCCAGTTGAGTGCCCCGGCGAGCGCAAACGCCGTCATCTTCGGATCGCACGGCTCGATCGATCCGTCCTGGATGCCTTCGCGGATCAGACGCCGGATCCCGTGGTCGATCTCGGACTTGAGCGACTTGATGTGGCGGCTCATCGCCGGGGACAGATCCTGATCCTCCGCGCGTACCATGCACCAGCCGAATTCCGACGCCACCGCTTCGCCATAGTGGCGCAGCACCGCGCTCAGGCGCTCGCGCGCCGGCACCGCAAGGTGGCGGACGTCGCGGAACGCGGCGCGGATCTGCTCGACTCCCGCCACGAAGCACTCGAACAGCAGCTGCTCCTTGCTGGTGACGTAGTAATACACGGTCGGCTTGGTGACCTCGAGCCGGGCGGCGATCTCATCGAGCGAGGTGTTGTGGTAGCCCTTGCGGTTGAACTCGCGCGCCGCCACGCGGATGACGGCATCGCGCTTGAGCTCGCGGTCGCGCAGCCGCTCGCGGCTCGCCCGCCACGGCGAGGCGCTGGTGGCTTGCGGTTTGCCCGCGGTCGGCGGGCCGGCACGGCGGCTGTTCATCGCGCGAAGAGTATTATAGCGGCGCGGCGGCAGCGCGGGCAGCGCGG
>Ga0123356_10002767_pt1 | contig 18629 bp, 15 predicted proteins | sample TergutEmb28metaG_2_FD_92546 | JGI IMG/M metagenome (GOLD analysis project Ga0123356, IMG submission 92546) | Embiratermes neotenicus P3 segment gut microbial communities from Petit-Saut dam, French Guiana - Emb289 P3 | ecosystem: Host-associated > Arthropoda: Insects > Digestive system > Gut ...
GAGGCGGCCCGAGCCCACGGCACCCGGCGGTTTGTCAACAGCTCGACCGGTGGAGGGCTGTACGGCGACACGGCCCTGCTTCCCACTCCGGAGGATGCGCCGGTCAGGCCGATGGCGCCGTACGGGCAGGGCAAGCTGGCGTCCGAGGGCTACTGCGGGCTGTACGCCCGGCTGCACGGCCTGTCGACGATCTCGTTGCGCTACGGCAACGTCTACGGCCCTCGCCAGGACATCCACGGCGAGGCGGGCGTGGCCGCGATCTTCTGCGGCCGGCTGGTCGACGGCCGTGCGCCGACCGTGTTCGGCGATGGCCGTCAGACGCGGGACTGGGTCGAGGTCTCGGACGTGGTCGCCGCCAACCTGCTGGCGGCGAGCAGCGAGCTGACCGGGCCGGTGAACATCGGACGCGGTCGCGAGACCTCGGTGCTGGACCTGCTCGGGGCGCTGCGTGAGGTCGGAGCGGCGCGCGGGCTGACGCTGGCGGCGCCCGAGTTTGCCCCCGCCCGGCTCGGCGAAGTGCAGCGCAGCTGGCTCGACGTCACCCGGGCGCGGGACGAGCTCGGGTGGGTCGCCGACATGCAGCTGGACACCGGGCTGGAGCGGATTCTCGCGTCGCTGTGAGCGCTCGCGCCGGCAGCCCCCGGGCACGGCTGAGCGGGCTTGCCGCGCTCGCGATCGCGCTGCTGCTCGGTGCCTGGCTGTTCTCGACGCTCCCGTTCCAGGCGCCGGACGAGGCCTCTCACTACCTGCGCGCGCTGAGCATCACCAACGGCCAGCTGCTCGGCCGCAAGACCCTGTACACGGAGCCGTCGCCGATCACCTCGACGCAGCGCCGGTGGACGTCGGGCAACACCCGAGCCGTCGACGTTCCGGGGCACCTGAGCCCGCCCAACGTCACCTGCGCCGCCGACAACCAGCCCGACACCACCCCGGCGGGGTGCGTCGAGCAGTCCTACACCGGCAACTACCCGCCGCTCCCCTACCTGCTGCCGGCCGCGGCGCTGGCCGTCTCGCACAGCGCCGACGGCGCCCTCTGGCTCGGCCGGGTCGCGTCGGCGCTGCCGTGCCTCGCGCTGATCGTGCTGGCGTTCGTGTTCGCGATCAGCGGCGGGTTGTGGCCGCTGTTCGGGCTGCTGGTCGCGCTCACCCCGATGAGCCTGTTCGTCGGCTCGCTGATCAACCCCAACGGCCTCCAGATCGCCGCCAACCTCGCGTTCGCGGTCGGCCTTCTGCGGGTCGTGCGCGATCCCCGCACGGTGTCGCGCGCCGAGATCGCGGCGGTCGCGATCAGCGGCGCGGTGGTGGTGCTCGCCTGGCAGCTCGGGCCGCTTTTCGCCGTCTGCGATCTGGCGCTGGCCGGGGCGCTGCTCGATCGCCGCCGCGCCGGGGAGCTGCTGGAGCGGCGCGGCCTGGTCCCGGTCGTCGCCGCGGCCGTCAGCGGCTCGCTGCTGCTCTACGCAGTCTGGGCGGCGGTCAGCGGTCTGGCCAACGGTGGCGTCAGTTTCGACCAGCTCCGCAGCCACGTGACCGCCGCGCTGCACCAGTTCGAGCCGATCCTGCACCAGAGCGTCGGATCCTTCGGCTCGGTCTCGATCCCGGTGCCGCACGGTCTGTACCTGGCGTGGCTGGTGATCGCGCTGGCGCTGGGGGCGGCGGCGGTGGCGGTCAGCCCCTGGCGGCTGCGCGTCGTGGCGGTGGCGACGCCGCTGCTGGCGATGCTGGTCCCGCTCGTGTTCTTCGCGCTCATCTACGTCGATACCGGCTGGCAGCTGCAGGGCCGCTACGTTCTGCCGCTGATCGCGCTGCCGCCGCTGCTGTGGGGCGAGCTCGTCGGCCGTGCCCGCGCGGCCGTCGCCCGCTTCTGGCTGTTGCCCGTGGCTGGGATCGCCGCGACCGCGGTGCTGCAGTGCTGGGCGTGGTGGACCAACGCGCGCGCGTCGGCGAGCGCGACCCACGCCTTCTGGTTCCTGGCGAACCCCGTCTGGAACCCCCCGGTCGGCTGGCCGGTGCTGACCGCCGCCGCGCTGGTCGGCGGCCTTCTCCTGATCGCGGTCGCTGCCCTCGGCGGCCGGCTCGAGCTGGGCTCGGACGCCGCCACCGATTGGTAGTTTCGCGTCGATGTTCGACTTCAGGCGGCGTGTGCGCGCCCGGGCTGGCCGGGAGCCGTCGATCCCCGTCGAGCTGACGCGCGAGCTCGTGCCGCGCGGGTTCGCATCGGACAGGCCGGTGGTGACGAACAGACTGTTCGACCGGCTGCGGCCTGAGGACATCGCGGAGGCGGAGCGGCGGCTCGAGGCCGCCGGGGTGGACGGGAGTGGCGACTCGCGAGAAGACGCCGACGATGGGAGCCGGCGCCGCCTGCTGCTGTCGGTGGCGCTCTGGCTGGGGGTCGCGCAGGTCTCCGAGCGGACCGGCCTGACCGCCGAGCTCCCGCCGGACGACGTACACGCGATGGCTCGCGGCCCGCTCGCCGCCGCGGGCGCGCTGTACGAGGCGGACATGGTGGTAAATGGCCTGCTGAGCGCCGGACTCGACGTGGACAGGATCGGCCGGGCCCTGGACTTCGGGTGCTCGTCGGGCCGGATCGTGCGCGTGCTCGCAGCCGCATACCCGGACGTCGGCTGGCAGGGGTGCGACCCGATCGTTGCGGCGATCGAGTGGGCCCGGCACCACCTGCCCGGAATCGAGTTCTTCGCCAACCGCGACGAGCCGCCGCTGCCGATCGGCGACGGTGAGCTCGACGTCGTCTTCGGGATCTCGGTCTGGTCGCACTTCGAGCCGGCGTTTGGTCTGCGCTGGTTCGATGAGATGCGCCGGGTCCTCCGACCCGGAGGCCAGCTTCTGATGACGACGCACGGGCTGACCAGCATCGACTTCTACCAGCGAGCCGACGAACGCTCGCCGGCGCAGTCGCTCGAGATCGAACGCGCGCTCTATTCCAGCGGGGCGTGGTATGCGGCCGAGTTCGGCGACCAGGGGGACTGGGGCGTGGCCCACCCGGCCTGGGGCACGGCCTTTCTGAGCCCCGAGTGGGTGTTGACGAACCTGTGCCCGCGCTGGCGCGTGCTGGAGTTCGCCCCCGGGCGAAACGCGGACAACCAGGACGTCTATGTCCTGGAGCGCGTCTGAGTCAGCCGGCCTGCCACCGTGAGCCGGACGTCGTGGTCGTTGCTAGCGTTCGCGGCCGATGAGCACGACGGCGACACGCCCATCAGTTTCCAAGCAGATGCAGGGATCCCGGCCGCTGTCGGTCTCGCTGCACCACGTCTCCAAGAGTTTCAAGCTGCCCCACCGCCAGTACCACACGCTCAAGGAGCGCGCGCTGCATCCATTCCAGGCGCGGACGTTCGACGTGCTCGAGGCGGTCAAGGACGTCAGCATCGAGGTCGAGCAGGGAGAGTTCTTCGGGATCGTCGGTCGCAACGGCAGCGGCAAGAGCACGCTGCTGAAGTGCATCGCGGGCATCTACAAGGCGGACACCGGCGAGATCACGGTGCGAGGCCGGCTGTCGCCGTTCATCGACCTCGGGGTCGGCTTCAACCACGAGCTGACTGCCCGTGAGAACGTCACGATCAACGCGATCATGCTGGGGCTGTCGCGTCGCGAGGTCCGCAACCGGTTCGACACGATCATCGACTTCGCCGAGCTTCACGAGTTCCTCGACCTGAAGCTGAAGAACTACTCGTCGGGAATGCTCGTGCGCCTTGCGTTCTCGGTCGCGATCCAGGTGTCGGCGGAGATTCTGCTGATCGACGAGGTGCTGGCGGTTGGCGACGCGAACTTCCAGCAGAAGTGCTTCGACGAGTTCGAGCGGATCAAACGGGCTGGGCGGACGATGCTGTTCGTGACCCACGACATGAACGCGGTCCAGCGTTTCTGCGACCGCGCGATGTTGCTGGAGCGCGGTGACATGACCGGGATCGGCGAGCCACCCGCGATCACCCGCCGCTACAACCAGTTGAACTTCGGCCGCACCGTGCAGGAACGTGCCGCCGACGATGACGTCCGCGCCGCCTCGGCTTACCTGCCGGCGGAGATCGTCGACGCGTGGTTCGAGGACCGGGCCGGCCGCCGGATCGCCGAGCTCGCGCATGGCGAGCCCTGCTGCGTCGCGATCGAGGTCCGGTTCAACGAGACGATCGTCGATCCGATCTTCGGCGTGACGCTTCGCAACGATGTCGGCATGACCGTGGTTGCGACCACGACCGCTTATGGCATGGGGTCGACGGGAGAGTTCAGCGCCGGCCAGGTGGTCGTGACCCGTCTTCGGTTCGACAACTGGCTTGCGAACAGTCGCTATTCGCTCACGCCGTCCGTCGCTCGCAAGGGCCCTGGCGCCGACGCCTACGACCTGCGCGAGGACATGGCCTCGCTACAGGTCCATGGAGCCCCGCCGACCCCCGCGGTCGCCCAGCTCCCGCACACGTTCGAGATCGAGACCAAGTGAGCGGACTGGCGGAGCTGTCGCCGGCGGCCGAGCCGGCCGTTCGGGACCACCGGGGCTCGGCGGTGGCGCCGTCGGCGTTCGGCGACGACCTCAGACGCTTTGTCAGTCTTACCTGGACGCTCGCGGTCACCGATTTCAAGCTCCGTTTCTTCGGCTCGATCCTCGGCTACGTGTGGTCGCTGATGCGGCCGCTGCTGTTCTTTGGCGTCCTCTGGGTCGTCTTCGTGAAGGTGTTTCACATCGGCACCGTGTACGGATACCCGGTCTACCTGCTCACCGGGATCATCTTCTGGACCTTCTTCCTCGAGGCCACCAACGCATGCGTGGTCTGCCTGGTGGCGAGGGAGGGATTGCTGCGCAGGATGCGTTTCCCGCGACTGGTGATCCCGGCCGCCGCGGTCCTTACGGCGATGTTCAACCTGGCGACGAACTTCGTCGCCGTGCTCGTGTTCGCCCTCGCCAGCGGGCACATGCCGCGGCTGAGCTGGTTGGAGATGCCGGTGCTCGTGGCGTTGCTCGCGATCCTCGCGCTCGGTGTCGGGATGATCCTGTCGGTGCTCTACGTGCGGTTCAGAGACATCCAGCCGATCTGGGAAGTCACGGGGCAGGCGCTGTTCTACGCCACGCCGATCATCTGGCCGCTTGCAAGGCTGCATCCGTCCCAGCATCTCCTCAAGCACGTGGTCGTCTCGAGCCCGCTGGGGGCGATCATGGTGCAGATGTACAAGGCGTTCATCAACCCGAGCGCCCCGTCTTTCATCGACGCGGTCGGAGGCGGGATCCTCAGGCCGCTGCTTCCGTTCGGTCTGATCTTCGTCGTCTTCGGACTCGGCCTGTGGCTGTTCAACCGCGAAGCTCCGCGGATCGCCGAGAACCTGTGAAGACCGAGCAGACCGACGAACTGGCCGCCGACAGCGCCGAGGTGGAGCGCCTGCGGGCGCGGGTCACGCAACTCGAAGAGCAACTCGTGTCGCTCCAGGCGTGGGCCAACGAAGTCGCCGCCAGGGCGCAGGAGCGGACCTACTGGCTCGACCGTCTGCACCTGGATCTGGATCCGATCATGCGGCATCTGCCGGTCGAGTTCGCGCTGGGCGTCTACCAGACGGTGCGCGGCGTCTATCGCCGTCTCCGGACCCCGTGACCACCCTGTCGGTCGTGATCCCCGTCAAGGACGGGGCGCGATATCTGGAGGAGGTGCTCGCCGCCGTCACAGCCGAGCAGCCGGACGAGATCCTCGTGGTTGACTCGGGGTCGCGCGACGGATCGGTCGAGATCGCGCGCGCTGCCGGGGTCGAGGTGATCGAGATCCCGCCCGAGTCGTTTGGCCATGGTCGCACTCGGAACCTGGGGGCTGAGAGCACCTCAGGCGAGCTGATCTGCTTCCTGACCCAGGACGCGACGCCGGTGCCGGGATGGCTGGACGCCTACCGGGTCGCGTTCGCGCTCGCCGACAACGTCGGCGCTGCCTACGGACCGCACCTGCCCCGAGCGGGGACCAGCCCGATGATTGCCCGCGAGCTGACCGAGTTCTTCGCGCTCTTCTCGCCGACCGGCGAGGCCGTCGTGCAGGGTCCCGGCGACCCGATCTTCCTGTCCAACGTGAACGCGTGCTACGCCCGGCGCTGCTGGGAGGAGATCCGCTTTCGCGACGTCGACTACTCCGAGGACCAGGCTTTCGGAACCGAGCTGCTGGCGGCCGGCTGGATCAAGGTCTATCAGCCGGCGGCGGCCGTTCTGCACGCCCACGACTATCCCTTCGGTGACTTCATGCGGCGCTACTTCGACGAATACCGAGGCCTGCACCGGGCGATCGGCCACGTCGAACGCTTTCGGATCCCGGGCACGCTCCGGTATGTCGCCGGGCAGGTCGCGGCCGATCGCCGCTGGGTCCGCGAGCACGGTGCGCCGCCGGCCGGGCGTCCGGGCTGGCTGGTCCGCTCGGCGGCCCACCACGGCGGCCGGCACGTGTTCTCGGCGCTGGGTTCGCGGGCCGACGCGCTGCCCGACGCCGTCCAGCGGCGGCTGTCGCTCGAACAGAGCGCTGGTACCGGGTCTGCCGGGGTCCTCGAGTCGGCGGTTCGGGTGCCACAAATGCTCGAGCAGCACCCGTATGCGACCGTCGCACGGGTGATGCACGACGGCCCGGCGCCGCTGCTGCCGGCTCGGGAGGGGATGGCCGACCGCGAGCGGTTGCGGATCGCGATGCTGATGCCCTTTTTTGGCCGTGGCAGCGGCGGCCACAACATCGTGTTTCAGATTCTCTCGCGCCTTGAGCAGCGCGGGCACGTATGCAGCGTCTGGGCGGCCGACTACGACCAGGGGTTCTTGGCGCGGAGGGCGTCGGTGATCAGGCATGAGATCGTCGAGTGGTTCGCCCCGATCAAGGCGCCGGTGTTCACCGACCTGGACGAATGGTCAGGCGCCGACGTCGTGGTCGCCACCGGCTGGCAGACCGTGCACCCGGCGCTCGGACTCGACCGCACCTCGGCGCGGGTGTATCTGGTCAACGACTACGAGCCCGACTTCCACATGGCCTCGAGCGAGCGCGTGCTCGCCGAGGACACCTACCGCCACGGCCTGCACTGCATCGCCTCCAGCCCGTGGCTGCGGGACCTGCTGGGCGCGCGCTACGGGGCATCGGCCGACGTCTTCCGGTTCGGCGTCGACCACGACACCTACCGGCCGCGGCCGGTCCCTCGCCGGCGCGACACGGTCGTCTACTACGCGCGCCCCGAGACGGCCCGGCGTGCGGTGCCGCACGGACTGATGGCGCTGGCCGAACTGCACCGCCGCAGGCCCGAGCTCCGGATCGCGCTGTTCGGCACTCCGCACCAGATCCAGACCCCGTTTCCGTACGAGCATCTGGGGATCCTGTCGCCCGTCGAGCTGTCGTGGCTGTACTCGGAGGCGACGGTCGGCCTGTGCCTGTCGCTGACGAACTTCTCGCTGAGCCCGCAGGAGATGCTCGCCTGCGGGCTCCCGTGCGTCGAGCTCGCCGGGGTCAGCGCCGAGGGGTTGTTCGGTGAGGACGGGCCGATCGAGCTGGCGCCGCTGGACCCGTGGCTGCTCGCCGATGCGCTCGAGCGGCTGCTCGACGACGAGGAGCTGTGGGAGCGACGCTCCCGGGCCGGCATCGAGTTCGCCGCGCGACAGACCTGGGACAGCGCGACCGACGCGGTCGAGGCCGGAATCCGGCACGCGCTCAGGCTGCGCGAGCAGACCGAGTTACTCGGCAACAATCCGTAGCAGGCGCCGGACGGCGAACCAGTAAAGCCGCTGGATGTCGACGGCCCAGCGCACATGAGCGATCGGGAGATGCGCGGAGTCGAGCGACGCGGTCAGGTGCGACGCGAACGACCTGGACCCGATCCGGCGGGTTGACTGGACCGAACTCCGTCGCCGTAACAACTGCGGGAGTCCGAGCAAAGTCGCGAGCTGGGCGCGCAGCTTCATCGACAGCCAGCCGTCACGCGCGCTGATGAACAGAAGTCCCAGCTCGGCGGCGATCAGTGCCGGAGCGAGAATTGTCAGAAGCGGCGCGGGGTATACAGCGAGCAAGGTCCGCCATCGATTGCGCTCGAGCCAGTACCACTTCCTGGCTCCCTTGTCGAATTCGTAGTCGTGGACCACCACCGCGTCGGGCACGATGCCGACCCGGGATCCGGAAAGCCACAGGCGCAGACCGAGGTCGAGATCCTCGGCGTACATGAAGTAGGAGGGATCGAAACCGCCAAGCGCATTCCAGGTCTGCCGTCGCACGACCAGCGCGGCTCCCGACGGGAACGAGACCTCCTGTGGTTCGCGCGGCAGTCGCGTCGCCGGCTGGCCGCAGTCGCCGGCCCACCCGAGCCCGAGGAAATGGATCACGCCGCCATCGCTGTTGATGCGCCCGTCGGGCATCATCACCGCCGCCTGCCACGCACCCCAGTCTGGGTGCGTCGTGGCGGCTGCGCGGAGCCGCTGAAGGCAGCCGGGCTGCGGGACGGAGTCGGGGTTGAGGAACATCAACAGCGGAGCGGTCGAGTGCACGGCGCCCATATGGCAGCCCGCACCGAACCCGAGGTTCGCTCCGGACTCGATCACTCGCAGACGGGTCGAGAGCCCCTTCGCCACCACCACCGAGCCGTCATCCGAGAGGTTGTCGACGACGACGACCTCGTCGCCGTCCTGGAGCTGGCTCAGCAGGGCGGCGGTCAGGTCCGGGAGATGCGCGGCCGAGTTGTGGCTGACCACAACGACGGCGATCGCGTCACCGTCCGGCAAGGTCCGCGTTCGTCAATTCAGACTGCGCTTGGTCGACGGCGCCGTCTTGGTCGACCTTCGCCTGAACGGCATCGAGTCGCTGCTCCTGGGCGGCGAGCCGGTCCTTCAACAGACCGACCTGCTGCGCGAGCACCTTGTTTCGATCCTTCAGCTGAGAGACCGAAACCGAGAAATGCAGCAGCAGGACGATCACCAGCCCAATCGCAGCGGCGAACAGGGCCGATGGGGGGTAGTGGATGCCAGCCCATCCGGACAGCCTCGTCAGCAGGCCGTGCCAAACGGCGAGCAGCAGGAGCACAAACGCCGTCGCCAGCCACAGCAAGGCGTACTGCTCCTGCATCCTGCGCCGCCTGACGAGCTCCAGAACGAGAATCGCCAGTCCTGCCGTCAGAACGACTGCGATCACGCGCTGTTCGGTCACGGAGCTCATCTACGTCGTCGGCTTCAGCGTTTCTGCGACGGGTTCCGCTGACAGCTCCGGCTCGATGGGGAACTGTGACCGCCGCAACAGTCCGATAAACACAGCCAGGAGCACCTTGATCATGTAGTACGGGGCCCGCCACGAGTGGATCGTGGACCTGCCGGTCGTACGAGGCCGCATCTGAACTGCCACCTCGGCGCTGCGCAGGCGGTGCCTGTGCATCATCAGAACAGCTTCGACTTCGGGGTAGTCGTGCGGATACTCCAAGGCGAAGAGCTGGATCGCACGGCGGCTGGTCATCCGGAACCCGGAGGTCGGATCGGTGACCGGCGCACGAGTTATGAGCGACAGCAGCCGTGCAAAGATCCTGATTCCGGCCCGACGCGAGGCGGACGACCGAAAGCCCTCGCTTGAATCGTCGAGGAAGCGAGATCCGACGACCATGTCGATTCCCGGGTTCGACTCGAGATGGGCCAGGAGCTTGCCGACGCAGCGCGGATCGTGCTGTCCATCGGCGTCGATCTGCACCGCAACGTCGAAGTCGTGCTCGAATGCGTACAGGTATCCGGTCTGCATCGCGCCGCCGATCCCGAGGTTGTATGGCAGCCTCACGACCTCCGCGCCAGCTGCCGCGGCGACCTCTGCGGTCGCGTCCGTAGACCCGTCGTCGACCACCAGTACCACGAACTCCGAGGCGTGCTCCCGGATCTCCGCGATCGTGCCTGCTACCGCCTCAGCCTCGTTGTACGCAGGGACGATGGCGAGCTTACGGCTCAATCCGTCTCCGTTCATGTGACCCTTACGGCAGACTAAACGATCCCGGCGCCGGAAAGTTCCGACGCTCGTTGCTGGAGGGGCGGCGCTCGCTTCCCACGAACCACTAAATTGACGACCGTGCAGGTGCTCCCCACCAGCCTCGACGGACCGGTTGTGATCGAGCCTGACATCCACGGTGACGAGCGCGGCTTCTTTCTGGAGACCTACCGCGCCGACGTCCTCGGCGTCGCCGGGATCGACCTGGACTTCGTGCAGGACAACCACTCACGGTCTCGCCGGGGCGTCGTCCGTGGAATGCATTTCCAGCCGGGCCAGTCGAAGCTCGTCCGCTGCGCGCGGGGTCAGATCCTCGACGTCGCCGTGGACATCCGCGTCGGGTCGCCGACGCTCGGACGCTGGGAGGGCTTCGAGCTGACCGATGTCAACCACCGGCAACTGCTGATTCCCAACGGCTTCGCGCACGGCTTCTGCGTCCTCAGCGAGGTCGCCGACGTCGCTTACAAGGTCAGCAGCTACTACGACGCGACGACCGAGGGCGGGTTCAGGTTCGACGACCCGGAGGTCGGAATCGAGTGGCCCGACTCGCTGGAGCTGTCGGTTTCCGCCAGGGACCGGAACGCACCGCTGCTACGCGAACTCGCCGGTTCGCTTCCGTTTCGCTATTCGCCGGTTGCCTGAGACGATCAGCCGATGCGTGCCCGCCTGGCCGTCACGCCCGATCAGTACCGCAAGGTCACCTACGTCGCGCTCGCCGCGCTGACGCTGATCGTCCTGACCGGGGCGGCCGTGCGGCTGACCGACTCCGGGCTCGGCTGTCCGACCTGGCCGAAGTGCTATGGCAAGCTGTACCCGCCGTTTGCCCTGCATCCGCTGATCGAGTTCGGCAACCGGGCGATCTCAGGGTTCGTCGGGGTGATCGTGGCCGTCGCCACCGTGCTCGCGTTCACCCGCAGGCCGTTTCGTCGCGATCTCGCCTGGCTGGCGGTGACGCTGCCGCTGGGCGTGATCGCCCAGGCCGTGCTCGGAGGCTTCACGGTCCGCGAGAACCTCGCGCCCGGATTCGTGATGTCCCACTTCCTGCTGTCGATGGTGATCCTGATTGGCGCGGTCGCGCTCGCCTGGAGGGCGACCCACGAGCGTGGGTGGCGGGCACCGAGCACGGATCGGACGCTCGTCTGGTCGGTGCGCGCGCTGATCCCGGTGGGGGCACTGACGCTGCTCGCCGGAACCGCGGCCACCGCCGCCGGCCCCCATTCCGGCGGCAACGTCGGGCAGCACATCACGCGACTCACGATCGAGGGTTCGAACACGCTCGAGTGGGCGGTTCACCAGCACGCGACGATCGCGGCGATCTTCGGGATGGCGACGATCGCGGTCTGGCTGCTCAAGCGCAGTCGCGGGGTTGCGCTGGACCCGCTTGAACCGCTCACCGTGCTCGGGATCCTGCTCGCCGCGCAGGGTCTGGTCGGCGTCGTCCAGTACGAGCTCAAGCTCCCCGCCGAGATGGTCTGGCTCCACGTCGGACTGGCAACCGTCACCTGGTTGGTGACGCTGTGGGCGGCCGCGGTCGAAGGCCGGATCGCCAAGCCAGGCGAACAGCCTGAGCCGCTCGATACGATCGAGGTTCCATGGCAACAGAGCGCCCAAGTCAGCTTGCGCCAGTGAACGCAGGTCAGGAAGGGTCGCTGAGCATCCTGGTCGTCGACGACGAGTCCGACCTCCGGGAGATGCTGACCCGCTCGTTCTCCCGCGAAGGCCACCGGGTGACCGCGGTCGCCGACGGCCGCTCGGCGATCGACCGCGCCAGCACCGAGCAGTTCGACATCGTCCTGCTTGACATCGCCCTCGGACCCGGTCCGGATGGCTACGAGGTCTGCCGCACCCTGCGAGCGCGGCGCAACGTCGTGCCGATCATCATGCTGACGGCGCTCGACTCGGAGGCTGACGCGGTGCTCGGGCTCGAGGCGGGCGGCGACGACTACGTCACCAAGCCGTTCGGTCTGGCCGAGCTGCGGAGCCGCATCCGGGCGGTGCTCAGGCGCGCCGGCAACCGCTCGCTCGGCGCCGAGTTGCTGACCGTCGGCCCGATCTCGCTGGACCGGGCGCAGCGCGAGGTGACCGTCGAGGGCCAGCCGGTGCGTCTCACCTTCAGCGAGTTCGAGTTGCTCGACGCGCTGATGGCCGACCCGGGCCGGCTACTGAATCGCCAGGAGCTCCTGAGGGCGATCTGGGGCGACAGCGCCTACCGCGACCCGCGTGCGATCGACGTCCACATCCGGCATCTGCGCGAGAAGCTCGAACCCGAGCCGGAGAAGCCCAAGTACATCCTCACGGTGAGGGGCGCCGGCTACCGCCTGCGAGGTCCGTAGTTGCTGACCAGGCTCCGCTGGGGCGCCTTCGGGCTGCGTGGCCGCATCATCGGGGCGGTGGTGGTCACAACTGCGGTCACCCTCGGCGTGGCTGCGCTGGTGCTGTTGCCGAGACTCGAGAGCTCGCTTCAGAACGCGTCGAAGAAGGCGTTGATCGACGCTGTTCACAAGTCGTCGGAGCAGGGCGGCGAGCTCTATCAACTCGACCATCTCCCCTCCTATCGGGACATGGCGGCTCTGTTCGTCCCCGGCATGAGCAAGCAATCGCAGGCGTACATCCGCGGGACCGAATTCGAGGACAGCTGGCAGGCGATTCAGCCACAGCTCGGGACGCTCCTGGGTGCGGAGCACGTGTTGCTGTACGGGTACTTCGATCAGACCGGACAGGGGCGGCTGGTGAACCCACCGGCCTCTGCCGGCAGCGCCGCGGCCTCCCAGAACGTCGCGTCCGCGGTCGGTTCGCTCAACGACGTTGCGACCGCATTCCACCGCGGAGAGGACTACTACAGCTTCGGAAACGCCGGCTCCTCGCAGGTGGTGCGCGCCGCGATCTGGCTGAAAGACCAGGGCGCGGTCGTGGTGGTCCGCAAGCCGCTGGACGTACACGACGCCGTCGACGCGGTCCGCCGTGCGCTGGCGATTGCGGTGATCGCGGGGTTGGCGCTGACGTTCCTGCTCGCGATCCCGCTGGCGGCGACGCTGGTCCGGCGTTTGCAGAGACTGCGTCAGGCGGCCCTCGAACTGGCGATCGAGGGCGTTGGCAGTGGGGCCGAACTCCCACTCGATCGCGCCCGTGACGAGGTCGGAGACCTGGCCCGCTCGTTCGCGACGATGCAGCGCCGGCTGCGGCAGCAGGAGGAGGCGAGGCGGCGCTTTGTCGCGACCGCCTCGCACGAGCTGCGCACGCCGCTCGCGTCGCTGGACGGCATGCTCGAGCTGCTCGCCGAGGACCTCAACGAGCCATCGCCGGATCTGGAGGACGCCAACGATCTGCTCGAGCGTGCCCGGGCGCAGTCCCGGCGGCTCGGACGGTTGGCGGCCGACCTGCTGGACCTGAGCAGGCTGGACGCCGACGTTTCGCTGCGCTCGGAGCCCGTCGAGCTCGCCGAGCTTGGCCGGGCGGTGCTGGCGGAGTTCGACCTCGCCTCACGCGAGCGCGGCGTGGAATTGGCGCTGAGCGCCGCCGGCCCCGTGTGGGCGCTCGCCGATCCCGGGTCGGTCGCACGGATCCTTCGGATCCTGGTCGACAACGCGCTGCGGGTGGCGCCGCGTGACACCGCCGTGCGCGTCGAGCTGTCGGACACCCCTGCACCGACGCTGAGCGTCGCCGACCAGGGGCCCGGCATCGCGCCGGAGGAGCGCGCGCTGATCTTCCAGCGCTTCAAGCGTGGTCGCGACACCGGCGGTGAGGCGGGCTTCGGGCTCGGTCTCGCGATCGGGCGTGAGCTGGCCCAGCGGATGGGCGGCTCGCTGGTGCTGGTCGACCGGCCGGCGCCCGGCGCGACCTTCACGCTGACGCTGCCGTCGGCGCCGGCGCGGGTGGCCGAGCCGCTGCCGAGCCCGGCGGCGGTCTGATCGCGGCCGCGCGGAGTCGAGCGACACATGCTCACGCTGGCGGCGATCATCTCGGTCTCCAGCGGACTTGGCTACGCGCTGCCCGCGATCATCGGGCTGGAGTCGATGGGCGTCCCGTCCCCGGGCGAGACGGCGCTGGTGCTCGCGGCGGTTCTCGCGAGCCAGGGCAAGCTCAACATCTGGCTCGTGATCCTGATCGGGGTCGCCTCGGCGATCACCGGCGACAACATCGGCTACTGGCTCGGACGCAGGCTGGGCCGCGAGGTGCTGGAGGCGCCCGGGCCGTTCCATCACGGCCGGGTCAGGGCGATCCACGCCGGCGATCGCTACTTCGCGCGCCACGGTTCCAAGACCGTCTTCATCGGCCGCTGGATCGCGCTGATCCGGTTCGCCGTCGCATGGCTCGCCGGGATCAACGAGATGCACTTCCCGACGTTCTTCATGTGGAACGCGCTCGGCGCGATCACGTGGGGGGTGACGTACGGACTGCTCGGCTACTACGGCGGTAACGCCGTGGTCCACGTCCTTGAGCAGGTCGGGATCGGTGCCGCGATCGCGCTCGGGGTGCTGATCGTCGTCGGGTTCGTCGTGCTCAAGCTGCGCGAGCGGAGGATGGAGCGCGAGCTCGAGTCCGATCCACACGACTGACAACTGATCGTCGCCGTGAGGAAGGACTGGCAGGGACAACGCATGGCATGATGGCGGGCGTGATTGGCTTGGAGGAGGGCGCTCTGCCGCCATCGGCACAGAGCGGCCAGGGGGCGTCGCAACCGGTGGGCAGGTTCCGGGACAACCCGGTGGCAGCCATCGTGCGCCGGTTCGGTATCGCACGGACCGTGGTCGTTGTCCTGTACGTGGCGGCGGTGCTGTCGGGCGCCACGACCTCGTCGCTGGGCATCTCCTCGCTGCGGGTCAACCCGGGAGCTCCGACTTCAGACCAGATCGGCACGCCCCTGGCGATCCGTACCGACGAGTGGCTGACCGAGACGCCGCTCGATCTGGCCACCCTGACCGACGGCACGAGGGCCGATACTCCGTTGTCCACGTCAGCGGATCTGCTCTCTCAGATTCCGTCGAACCTGCCCGAATCGGTCGTCTTCTGGGACGGTGACCTGCTCCGGCTTGGGTCGGTCTTCCCCTCGCAGATGCTGTTCGCGGCCTGGTGGTGGCTGCCGACGCTGCTGGTGTTGCTGTGCTTGCCGCCGTTGCTGATGCGCCTCGGAGCGACCCGCGAGTTAGCGTGGCTCGCGGCGGTCGTGACCGTCGCCGCGCCCGCCAGCGCGTGGTGGTCGCTGTCCCCGGTCCGCCTCCTTGGCTTTGCGATTGCGGGCTGCCTCGCGATGCTGGTCGCTGCTGACCGGCTCGGCGAGCGCAGATACGCTCGTGCTGCCCTCTTCGGTGCGATCGCCGCTGTCCTGTTCAGCCGCCTGCCGACGTCCTATGTGCCCTGGGCACTGACTACCGCCGTACCGTTGGTCCTGGCCACCACGGGACTGCTCGTATGGAGCCCCCGGAATCGCCTGTCGATCGTTGGACTGAGCGTCGGCGTGCTGCTCGGCGCGGCGCTCCTGTGGGGCTTGATGGCGTTGGTCGACAGTGCCGCTGTCCATGCTGAGCTGAACACCGTGTATCCCGGACTGCGCCGCGAGACCGGGATGCTGCAGGGACCCCATCTGTTGTTCGGTGCGCCGGTGCTCGGTTACCTCCAGACCGGAAACATGCCGGTGGGGACCAATCAGAGCGAGCTGAGCTCGGCTTACACGTTCGCGGCGGTCTGGGCGGGGCTCCTGTGGCTGGCGGTCAAACGACCTCGGTGGGATCGCACCGCCGTGCCGGCAGCCGTCCTCGCGATCAGCTGCGTTGTCCTGCTGATCTGGTGCCTGGTGAACCTTGGCTCGTTCGGCGAGGCTCTGCCGTTGCTCAACCGGATCATTCCGTCGCGCGCGGCCCAGACGGTCGGGTATCCGGCATTCATGCTCCTGACGCTGGTGCTCGGCCGGACGGAATCCCTGGTGCCGGTACGGGTCGCAGCCGCCATCGCCGCGGCGTGCGGGCTGCTGGCCGTCTACGGTGGGTCGGGCGTCCAGGCCGTAATGCCCAGCTTGCCCACGAGCTACGTCGTACTCGCATCGGTGGTCGTGGTACTTGTGGTGTTTGTGGTGACCTGCTGGCCGCGGAGCCCATGGGTGGCCCTCGGAGTGGGCGTGATCGTCGTTGCGCAGGTGATCACCGTCAATCCGTTGATATTCGGCCTCGGAGACCTGCACGGCAGCTCAGCTGCCCGGAGAGCAGTGCAGCTCCGCAGAGAAGCCATCAGGAACGGGAGCTACTGGGTGACAGACAGCATGTACACAGATGCGTTAATGCTCGCCAACGGTGTGCCACTGCTGAGTGGGCATCAGCTGGTGGGCCCGGTGACCAGCGAATGGCTGAAGCTCGACCCGGACCGCACGTACGAGACCGCGTGGAATCGAGGGGCAAGCTATCTGATCTTCGTGTGGACCTCCAGTCAGACGCCGGTGATCACCAACCCGGATCCGGATGTGATCCAGGTGTCAGTCGACCCCTGCACGCTCCGGTCTCGGGGATTCAACTTGGCGGGAGTCGTGTCGACGGCGTCGCTCCACCAGGCTTGCCTGGTGCCTGAGCGGCCATTCACCTTCAGCGGCACTACGAACTACGTGTACGCGCTGAGGCGATCCTAATGAGCGGGCGGCAGTGGGTCGTGACCACTCCCTCGGAGGTGACCCCGACGGCCATAGACACCCGAAGTCGGCTTGCTGCCGAGTTCCTTCGCGGCAGTGGTCTCGAGATCAGCACGACGAACTCGCCGCGGACGGTCCCGCCCGGAGTGGAGGTCACGTACGTCGATCCCATGATCGACGACGGCGAGCGACTGGACACGTTCGCGCCGGAGTCGGTCGACTTCATCCTCGGCAATGGCGTGCTGGAGCGCGCAGATGATCCGGCCACCACGATCGCGACGCATCTGGGCAAGCTGCGTTCCGGTGGGATCCTGTTCTACGCGGTTGCCGACAACCGGTTCCACGTGTCGACGCACGGGGATCTGCTGGAGCTGCTGCTGGACTGCCACGAGCGGGCGGGCTCGTTTGAGATCGAGGCCTTCGTCCGGCGCCCGACCGAAAGCATCGCGGTGCTGCGCAAGCATGGAGATTCGGCGCCCGTCGCTGCCTCTGCCCCGGTGCCGCGCGACGACGGCCCCCGCGCCGCCGCCGACGGCGCGGTGCGACTGTCCGCGCTGAGGATGAGCCTCGACCAGGGGTCCGCCGCGGTTTCGTGGCCTGTCGGAGCCGAAGGGATCGGGGGGCGCGCGCTGGCGCAACCGACGGATGTGCCCGTGTCGTTCGCCCTGGCGCTCGGTGGGCCGGCGACGTTCTCGGCCGAGGTCAGGCTCGGGGTGAGCGACTGGCGCGACCTCGGCGGCTCGGTGCGCCCGTGGGTCAACGCCGTGGACGGGAACGGCGCGACGGTCCGGCTGTGGTCCGAAGTGCTGACTTCCGCCGCAGACGGTGGGGTCCCGGACGGGCTGCCGGTGGTCTGCGAGCTGCCGGCATCGACGCGGACACTCATTTTGGGCTGCGACCGCCTGCCGCCGCCCAGCGGCTCGCCCGTCGGCCGGGTGTTCTGGGTGGAGCCGAGGCTGCTTGACCAGACGGCTCCGGTGATGGTGGCGCTCCCCGGCGACGACCCGCCCGGCTATGGGGCGGTCGAGCCGTCGTCGATCTCACCCGCCGGAGAGGGCACGATGTTCTCGGTTCTGACCCCCGTTCACGATCCGCCGCCATGGATGCTCGAGGAGGCGATCGCGTCGGTGCTCGGCCAGACGTTGGGTGACTGGGAACTGTGCCTGGTGGATGACGGTTCGAGCGACCCCGAGGTCATCGGAATCCTCGAGCGCCATGCGGCCGCTGACGCACGCGTGCGGCTGTTGAGGCGCGACACCCCCGGGGGAATCGCATCGGCCACGAACGCGGCGCTGGAGATGGCCAGCGGTCGCTATGTGGCGATGCTCGACCACGACGACACGCTCGAGCCCGACGCGCTGGAACAGGTGGCACGAGCGATCACGGCTAATCCCGAGGCCGAGATGCTCTACTCCGACGAGGACATCTTCCATGAAGGCAGGCGCATCTGGAGCCATCTCAAGCCGCAGTGGTCGCCCGAGACGATCTGCACCAGCGGGTACACCTGCCACCTCGCCGTCTACCGCCGGTCGTTGATGCTGGAGCTCGGCGGGTTCCGTTCCGGCTTCGACGGCTCTCAGGACTACGACTTCGTGTTGCGTGCGAGCGAGCGCGTCGACCATGTGACCCACATCCCACACGTCCTGTATCGCTGGCGCGCCCATGCCGGTTCGACCGCGGGTGGTGATTCAAAGGGGTACGCGTACGACGCGGCGCGCCGGGCCGTCGCCGAGCATCTGCGGCGGACCGGTCGGCCAGCCAGGGTGCAGTTCGGTCCACCTGGCCTGTACAGGGTGGAGCCCAAACTCGATCCCGCGACCACGGTGGCGCTGATCATCCCCCTGCTCGGCGAAGATTCGGTCGTCGGGCTGGAGCCGGCGGCGCGGTCGTGGCGGTCCCAGTCGCATCCGGGATTGAGCATCGTGCTGGCGGGTGCCGACGTGGTGACTGAAGCCGGGGTTGCTGTACTCGCGCGAGCGGGAGTCGATCCCGCCCTGATCACGACGGCCGCCACCGGCGGGACGACGGACCACGCCGGCTGTCTTGCCGCCGGGGCGGACGCGACCGCGGCC
>Ga0123356_10002768_pt1 | contig 18629 bp, 17 predicted proteins | sample TergutEmb28metaG_2_FD_92546 | JGI IMG/M metagenome (GOLD analysis project Ga0123356, IMG submission 92546) | Embiratermes neotenicus P3 segment gut microbial communities from Petit-Saut dam, French Guiana - Emb289 P3 | ecosystem: Host-associated > Arthropoda: Insects > Digestive system > Gut ...
CTCAACTACCTCGCGGTTCTTAAAGTTAAAATGTGCGGCTATTTCGCGATATGTCTTCCCTGCTTCGCGCATTGTTTTCATTTCGTTTGCAAATATTTTCATGTGCGTGTATCTTCTTGGCATAGCAAAACCTCCTGTTGTTTCTATTATACAACAGGAGGCGCTTTTTTTCTATTGTCCGTTTTTACTGGTTCGGTTCAATGAAACAACCGGTTTTTCGTTTATGTAATTTTACTCTCAAACCCTGCCACATACCTCAAAATCTCAATCGCATCGTCAACATTGATTACCCCGTTACCGTCAACATCAGCGGCGGCTAAAGCCTGTTCGTTGTCTGATATGACATTGGGCAATCCCGCGACATATCTGAGAATTTCAATAGCGTCGTTAGCGTCAATTTTCCCGTCGCCGTTTACATCGCCGAGCGCGTAAGCTTCAAGTATCGGAGCTGTGGGGGTTGTAGGAGTTGTGGGTCTAATGGTAGTTGTAGGAGTAGTGGGGGTTGAAGGGGTTGTAGGAGTTGTAGGGGTTGTGGGAATAGAGGGAGTTGTAGGAGTTGTAGGAGTTGTGGGGGTTGTAGGGGTTGTGGGCGCTTTCGGGAAAGCGGTTAAAATGAAATAACCAAAATCCTTTATTGCCGCGGTGACATGCTTGTCGTCAATCGCCGGCAGAGCTTTCCCGTCGTTGGCAGTTATAAAGGAAAAGCTGTAATCCCACGTTTCGTAGTCGAGAGTTTCTTTCATACCGAAGATATAGTAGTCATAGCTTCCCCGCATTTCTTCGGGAATTTCAAGCAGAAGATTTAACGTCGCGCCGTGTAAATCCTCAACCCAGCCCCAGTCGTGCTGTGTTTCTATTAATAATTCCTCAATATCGAAATAGTACATTTTTGCTGTGCCTGAACCCGCCGCCGCTTTTTTCGGCGCTAACCAAGCTTTCGTGTCATCTGCCCATTTGAGCAGACTGATGAGTTCAACATCGTCAGCATACATCGGGTATTCTTCCATGAATTCAGTGAGTTCTTTGATAAACTCTTCTAAATCATCTTCAAATTCTTTCAGGGCTTCAACGCTGTCCCCGTCCCAAACCTCAACCGTGGAATAGTCCGCTATATTAGCAAGGGTAAGACCGGTGGTATCCATCCACCATTCTTCCTCCAAGTCAGCTTTAATCGCGTTAAACTGCGCCTGTGTCAGTGTAATTCCGGCTTTTTTTACTATGGTGGTATCATCCCAATAATACGGCTCTACTTCAATTTCTTTCCCTAAGTCAACGCTCGGAAGCGTCGCGGCTACTGTCAGCGTCAGCGCGAAAACTATCGCGAACGAAATTATAATCGCCGAAACTCTCTTTTTCATGGCTTTTCTCCTTAAAATTTGATTTAATTATTACGCCGCTAAACTTGAAAGCCCTGCCACATGCCTCAATATACAGAGCGCGTCGTCAACATTGATTACCCCGTCGCCGTCAACATCAGCCGCGGCTTCGGCAGAAGCATTTCCTGTAATCGCGTTCGGCAAGCCCGCGACGAATTTAAGTATTTCAATAGCGTCGTTAGCGTCAATTTTCCCGTCGCCGTTTACATCGCCGAGCGCGTAAGCTTCAAGTGTCGGAGCTGTGGGAGTTGTAGGGGGTGTAGGAGTTGTAGGAGTAGTGGGGGTTGCAGGAGCAGTGGGAATTGCAGGAGCAGTGGGAGTTGCAGGAGCAGTGGAAGCAGTTGGCGCTTTCGGGAAAGCGGCTACTATCCAATAACCAAAATCCTTAATATTTGCAACAAGATATTCGCCGTCGATTACCGTTAAAGCCTTTCCTTCGTTCGCCGTATAAAAATGGATTTCAAGCTCAAAATTCATATAATTATAAGTCGAATCTACACCGCAAGCATAATAATCATAATTGCCCCGCATTTCAAGAGGAATATCAAGCAACAAATTAAAACTGCCGCCATGCAAATCATAAATCCAGCCCCAGTCGTGCGGTGTTTCTACTTCTAAATCAAAACCGAAGCCTACCATGTTTATATCGCCTGCGCCCGCCGCCGCTTTTTTAGGCTCTGCCCACTCGTTAAAATAATCCATCAGGATTCCCAATTCTTCAAAACCGGGTATTTCGGCTAATTCGTTCATATCTTCTTCAAATTCTTGAATTTCTTCAAGCCCGTAACTTCCCCACGTGCTTAGCGTAAGATAATCAGCTATATTTGCGCGGGTAAGACCGGTGGTATCCATCCGCCATTCTTCTTCCAAGTCGGCTTTTATCGCGTTAAACTGCGCCTGAGTCAGTGTAATACCGGCTTTTTTTACTATAGTTTCTTCACTGTACCAATAAGTTTCTACATGGATTTCTCTCCCTAAATCCACTGTCGGGAGAGTCGCGGCTACTGTCAGCGTCAGCGCGAAAATTATTATAAACGAATTTATAATCGCCGAAACTCTCTTTTTCATAGCTTTTCTCCTATTATAACTTACAGTTCAATCTTCCCAACGGAAGCGTTCTTTTCAAAATCTACCGTATCCTGTGAAATTTCAACACTGCTTCTCTTGTATTCCCGCTCGAACGAAGTTGAGAAGCCGCTCGACTGCTTGTAGGACTGTCCCGGAGCGATTTGACGGTCACCGCGATTGTCCCGGTTATCACGATTGTCGCGACTGCGATTATCCCTGTTATCTCTGTTATCGCGGAAGTCGCGTCTGTTGTCGTCACGGTTATCGCGTCCGCCGCCCCGCGGTTTTGCGACATTGGCGGAAATAACCACCTTGCGGAAAGGCTCTTCACCCACAGAGCCGGAGTAAACGCCGTTAACTTCAGCCACCTTGCTGTGAATAATGCGGCGCTCATACGGGTTCATCGGCTCGAGAGTTACGCGTCTGCCCTGCTTTAAAACCTTGTGTGCGGTGCGGGTGGCAAGGGTTTCAAGGGTTTCGCGGCGTTTTTCGCGGTAGCCGTTGCAGTCCACGGCAATGCGCTTGTACTGTGTGTTATCTTTGTCCTTGCGGTTGTTTGAAAGAATCGCGAGATACTGTAAACTATCAAGGGTTTCGCCTCTGCGCCCGATTACTATGCCGAGCTTATCGCCGACTATATCAAGCACAATAGTATCTTCTTTTTCGATGACGTTAATGTGAAAGCCTTCCGCGCCGAGCTTCTCTAAAATGTTTTCAATATAAGCAATAACCTTGGTATAATCGCCGCTTTCCAAAGCTACTGCGGACTGCGCCGCGGGTTTTGCTTCTGCCGGTAAGACGCTCTCGTCAACGTCTGCTTTTGCGCTAATCACATAATCGCCTTTTGTGCCGAAAAGTTTTTTAACAGGCTGCTCAATAATGTTGATGTTCACGCTAAACTCGTCCACGCCGTATTCAGCGTAAAATTCATACGCCTGTGCCTTTGCTTCCTCAAGTGATTTTCCGGTGAATTTCTTTTCCATGTTATTTATCTCCTTCGTTATTATTGTCAATTGATAATTGCGATTCATCGCCGTATTTTTCAAGGTCTTCCTTGCGCGCCGCTTCAAGCTTTTTCTTGAAGTATTCTTCCTGCTCTCTCTTGCTCATCTCAGAAAGCTTGGTTTCGGTTACAACTTCGTTTCCGGCGGCGTCAATGTCTGTTACTCTTGCAGTTATGTCAATAGTACCGCCGCGAGCCTGAAGCTTAGCCTTAGCTTCCTCCCGCATTTTTTCGGGAGGCCAGCGCTTGAAAATAAATATACTCTGTGCCAGCATAAACATATACGAAACCGCCCAGTACAGCCCCGCGCCCGCAGGCACGGTAAAGACGATAATCAGCGAAAACGCCGGCCCCATGATGAACATGAACTTCATGGCGCCCATGTTAGGCATATCGGGCATGGTACGCTTTTGGATATTCTTCTGAACCTGCATCTGAACCACAGAAAGAGCAAAACACAGGAACGCAATCAGCCACAAGCCGTCAAACCTGCCGAGCTGAGGAATCGCACCGAGGTTCATAAAACCTAAGAAAACCAAGTTTTCATTAAGATTCTCGAGCTTGTTGCGGTATTCAGTGGATAGAGAAGCAAAAGCTTCGGGCGAGAGCGAATACTGTGACACAGCGCGAAGCTCCCGTCGCAGACTTACGTAGCCGTTATTCGCCGAGTTTAGCGCCCTGCGTATCTCCGGAGAGAGCGGTGAATCGTTCCCTGTGAAGGTAGTCATATTGTCAAATATAAATTCGCCGATTTCTTTGCGCTGGTCATTTGAAACTTTTGATGTTTCGCTGTTTTGAGGTGCGGCAGGAGCAGAAATTTCCCTGTGTTCAAGAAAAACCGTAAGCACTTCCTCGTTTTCGAGTATTATGGAAGTATATTCCACCTGCTTGCTTATATTTACGACTTCTTCTATTCCGGTTTTATCGAAGCGCTCCATGTGCGTAATAGGCTTATAAACCACGTCAATCACGCCGAAGAGAATAACCATAGTAAGCAACATTGGGCCACAGCCACCCATAGGGCTGTAGCCTTCTTTTTGAAGCTTTTGCATTTCCTCTTGCATTTTCGCTTGGTTACCGCGGTATTTGCGCTGAATTTCCTGCACGCGGGGGGTGAAAAGCTGTGAAACGGCTTGGTTTTTTTGCTGTTTCAGGGTCAGCGGAAAGCTCGCCGCTTTTACAATCAGCGTAAATAAAACTACAGCCCAGCCGAAGTCATTTACCACCATATAAAGCAGCCACATTACGTAGCCGAGCGGAGTACCGAGCAGTGAATACAGAAAATCTATGATGAATCACGTCCTTTTTTGTTTGTAGGGTCGGGCTTCCACGCCCGACCGAATAAAAAATGCGTTTCCGACGGTCAGGCATGGAAGCCCGACCCTACGGTTTTTCCGGTTTTTCCGGCACTAAATCCTCGCCGCCGGGTGAAAACGGGTTGCACCGGATAATGCGTCTTAACGCCAAAAAACCGCCTTTGAAGACACCGAAGCGCTCCAACGCGGTAATCGCGTACACAGAGCAGCTTGGTGTAAAGCGGCAGGAAGACGGTATTATTTTAGACAGAGTAATTCTGTACAGCTTAATCAAAGCGATAAATATATATCTCATTTATAGTTTTGGTATCAACTGTTTTAGCAACAGCCCGTAAATCTGTTTTGAATCAAGTTCGGGTGTCTTGCCTCTCGCCACGAATACGAAGTCGTGGCGCTTGTCTGTTTTATCAATTAAAAGAGGTTGTGCAAGGCGGAAGGCTTCCCTTATAACCCGCCTTGCGCGGTTACGTTTTACCGCGTTTCCGATTTTTTTCGACGCCACAATGCCGAGGCGGTTTACTCTCCGCTTGTTCGGCGTATAATAACAGACAAAGGCGTAGGTGACTAAGTTATGCCCTTTTTTGAACAGATATTGAAATTCCCTGTTCTTCCTCACGCTCACGTAGCGTTTCTGCCGCGAGCCGCGGCTCCCGGTACCGTCGCTTTGCGACTGGAGATTACTCATTAGTATGAGAGAGTATCTCTGCCTCTTGCGCGTCTTCTCGAGAGAATTTTTCTTCCGGCGCGGGTCGCCATTCTTTTCATAAAGCCGTGTTCCTTTTGACGCTGACGCTTCTTAGGCTGGTAAGTCCTTTTCATTTTTGATTCGCCTCCTCCGATAGTGAGATGTGAAGTTTTCCTGTAACTATAATGACTTTATAGTACAGCCTTATTATTATATATCATATTTTCTGCAATGTCAAGCAAAATTTTTAAAATCGTATAAATATTTGAATTTTTATAAAATCAGCATCGAATCCCCGAAGCTGAAAAACCTGTATCTCTCCCGAATCGCTTCCGCATACGCTTCAAGCGTTCTCTCCCGCCCCAAAAACGCGCTCACAAGCATAATCAGCGTTGATTCAGGCAGATGAAAATTAGTCAAAAGCCCGTCGATTACCTTAAATTCATAACCCGGCGTAATGAAAATATCGGTTAAACCTGACGTAGGGAACGCATTTATGCGTTCCGTAGCAGGGGTGGCGGAACGCATAAATGCGTTCCCTACAGATTCTAATGTGCGGCAAGCGGTCGTACCGACGGCGATTACGCGGTTTCCGCGAGCTTTGCAATCGCGGATTTTCTGCGCGGTTTCGACAGGGAGCAGATAGCGTTCAGAGTGCATTTTATGCTCGGAAATGTCCTCGGCTTTAACCGGACGAAATGTCCCGAGTCCGACATGCAGTGTCACATAGGCGATTTCTATGCCTTTTTCTGCGAGCATGGCGAAAACCCGCTCGGTAAAGTGCAATCCCGCTGTAGGCGCCGCCGCCGAGCCGGCTTCATTGGCGTATATAGTATTGTAGCGGGAGGAATCGTCAAGCTTTTCGGTGATATAAGGCGGCAGGGGCGCACTGCCCACTTCGTCCAACAGCGCGTAGAAATCGCCGTCATAGCTGAATTTTACAAGCCTGTTGCCGTCGGGCAAAATTTCTGTAACCTCTGCGGATATGGCGGGCGATTCGGGCGATTGATAATCGCCCCTACAGAAGTTTATCACCCTGCCTTTTTTCAGGTTTCTGCCGATACATTCCCAAATATCATTACCTTTAGGTTCAAGCAATAAAATTTCAACATCTTCGGTCAGAAGCCGCGCAGGGAAAACCTTTGAATCATTCAGGACAAGTAAATCCCCCGCGTTCAAAAATTCTGCCAAATTATAAAACATTTCATGGGAAATCCCGCCTGTCTGACGTTCGATTTTCAGCAATCGCGAAGCATCACGGGGTTCTATAGGCTTCTGCGCGATAAGTTCTTCGGGCAGTTCGTAATAAAAATCAGATTTTTTCATGTCTGTAATTATAACACAGAAACACAGAAACGTCAAATGTAAACCACCCCGTCCGCTTCGGCTTGCAAGCAAGCCGCTCGCGTCCACCCCTCCACGGAGGGGAATGGGGTACTGCAAAATATCGGCAAATTCCCCTCCTTGGAGGGGTGCCGAGCGTAGCGCAATGCGCGGCGCGAGGCGGGGTGGTTCAAAAATATTATTTTATCGGTATTTCCTCTCCCATGAAAATAATCGCCTCTATATCATATATATCTATTTCTTCGGCAACAAGATAATCATTCGCTATAAACTCCAGTCCATGCCATATACTCCATTGTGTTGTTGTTAAAACGCGTTCCACATAACGACCATCGCTCATTCTGTAAATAATACCAAGGTTGCCGTCGTATTCCGAGCTGTATCCCGAACGAATAATCGTGCCGAAAGCTGAGCTGATTGTTACATTGTTCACAAAATCGCTACTGCCCATTGCTTTGGGATATACCACAATAACATCTTCTGTATGGGATTCGGCGCCCTCATAGACAAAGGTAATGGTAAAATCATTAGGCCCCAAAACGGTCGTAAAATTAACGGCAGTGTGAAGACCGCTCTCTTTGAGAGTTATGGTGTATTCGGTGCCTTTTTCGAGCGAGCCTCTTTTAAATGAACGAATCGAATCTTCTGAAGAAACAGGTATTAATGTTTCAAACATATGGAAATTTACCTGTATTTCATAATCGTTTATATAATTAACTTCCGTGTAACCAAAACCGCTGACAGCTATCTCAGGATATATTTCTACTTGGTATCTGCCGGTATATCCTCTCGGGAGCGGCTTACCTGTCGTCGATTTTATGCTGACAGACATAAAATAACTGTCCTTGTCCGCGTATAAGACAGATACCTCCGACGTGTATTTCGCGTGGGCGTTATCCCACAGCCCCGGGATTATAACGGGCGGCGCTTCCGGCGGCTTGAAAAAGTCGCTGTTCCAAACGATTCCCGCAGTAATCGCCCCGATTCCGAAAATTAGAATCATCGCTGTTAAAACATACAGGGACTTAAACCCGCTTCCCCTGCTGTATGTTTGCTTTTCTTCGGCTTTTCTTATAATTCTGTTGGCAAATGCCTCGTCGCTTGACGCTGGCTCTATTGTGTCTAAAAGTTCTTTATAGTTGCTCATGTGAATACCTCCCTATCGTTAATCAGTTGTGTTTTTAAAAGATTGCGTGCGCGGCTGAGGCGCGTGGTGACGGCGCTTTCAGAGATTTTGAGGAGCTTTGCCGTTTCCGCCGCCGAATATCCCTCGTAGTAGAAAAGGAAAATCACGGCGCGGTAATTCGGCTTTAAGCCGAGAATATAGTCGCGCAGTACGCTCTCGTTCTCGTTGAATCTGCCGTTGTAAGATAAACTCTCGTCTAAGTCTGCGCGTTTTTTCAGCCATGCGGATTTTTGCAGGTTTTTGCATAAATTAATCGTCACGCGGAGCAGAAACGCTTTCTTGTGTTCTTCATCGTTGAAGCTTTTCTTGTGCTGATACAGCTTCAAGAATACCTCCTGCGTTATATCCTCTGCGTCAAAGCGGCTCCCCGTACAGCCGAAAGCAAGACGGTATACCACTGCGCGATAGGTTTTTACGTCCGCATTTAATTCTTCATGGGTCATTTATTCCGACACCACCTTTCAGAGTTCTTACCATATACACAACTGACAATACCGATTTGTCACAAAAATAAAAAAATGTAGGGGACGATGGTAATCGTCCCGCAATTATACGCGATTTTCGGGCGGATTGCCATCCGCCCCTACGCCTCTTCTGATAAATATTCAAGCGCATATTTCAAATGCTCGGATTCACAGGATTCAAGCGCTTTTGCGAACTCTTTTTTCCCCGCAAGATAACCGAAGCGGCAAACCTCCGGTAATTCTGACAGCTTTTCGGGTTTAATATCCGCCCCGTAATTCTCAGAGGTATAAAGCGCCGAAAGCTTTGCAAAGCTTTTATAAAACGCCTCCCGCTCATGCCACGGGTATCTTCCCGCAAAAATGAGCGCGGCACCGTAAAGCTCCAGCGTGTTAATATCCGGCGCGGCAACAGCGTTTTTCAGGGCTTCCAAAACCTCTCTGTAGCTCTGCTCCGTCACGAGGGCTTCTTCTTCTTTTTCTTCCGGCTCGCCTTTGGAAACAACCTGTACTTTCATTTCCGAAGTGTTCTCACTGCCAAGAGTTAGCTTCATGCGCCCCGTAAGAGAAAGCAGTTCGCTGTAGACCGCCCTTGCCGACGCATAATGCTCCGGCTCGCAGTAGTTAATGGGAATTATACCCATACCGGTAGTGTCTAACGTTCCGGTCATATAGGCTTCATAAAGCACGAAGTACTGCTTGAAAGCTTCAATAGCTTCTTCGTATCTTTCCAGCTCTTTCAGCGCGAGCGCCTTTGCCGCATGTACATCTATAAATAAGGTGTTTTTCGCGATGTTATTATAAAGCTTAAAAAACTCGTCTGCATGGGTTAAAGTAAGCTCGTATTCTTTGTCCTTATAAGAACGTATTACATTAATAGTAAGCAGAGCCGCAGAGTAGGGGTTATTAAGCTGTTTGCGGACTTTTTTCAGAGTTTCGTCCAAGAATTCAAACTTTTCATCACCCGAAAGCTCGTTAAAAATAAGCAGACAGACACGTAAATCATTCGGGTTCTTTTTCAGCTCTTTCTGCAAAGGGACTAAGTTTCTCGCTGTTTTTTCTTTTAGTTGTTCCTCGGTTTCAAAAGCATAACCCCAGTGATGGGCAAAGGTTTTCAGGTGCAGACGGGGTTCAAGACTTCTTGAAAACATTTCGTGAATCGGATTTATAAAATTAAGTCCGGGTATTCTCTTGGTTATGCGTGAAACGGCAAAAGACGACCACTGCTCTGCACCGGGGTCAACATAACTTCTCACTATGTAGGACGCGCTGTTGTATTTATTCAGCAGCTATCTGTTAGTGAAAAACTCAATCATTTCGCTTAAATCGTCTAAAATTTCATCAGCGTCGAGATACATGAACCACTCGCCGACGCATTTTTCAAGCCCGAAGTTACGGGCGGCAGAGAAGTCGTCAATCCAGTCAAAATGAAAGACCTTGCCTGTATAACGCTTGGCGATTTCCACAGTGTTGTCAGATGAGCCGGTATCGACGATTACAAGCTCGCTCTTAACAGCGTCAAGCAACGGCTTCAGCGCGTCAAGGCATTTTTCAAGATATTTTTCCTCGTTTTTAACAATCATACCGACCGACAAAACAATACCGCTGTGATTAAAGCCGATAATACGTGCTTTCATACGTTTTCTCCTTTTCAGTGATTTACAACGCCGCGCTAAATTCATCTATCAGAAACTTTATGATATTTTGCATAGATTTGCATGAATCAAGTGCTTTTTTCAGTTCCTTGACATAACCGAGCCTATTCCCCGCATCAAGCTCTCTCTGCGCCGCGCTCATAAAATAGCCGAAGCGGTGAGTTTCAGGAAGCGCGCTGATTTCCGCGTCGTTCAGCAGGTCAGGATTATAAATATTGCAAACATACAATGACGAATAGCTGACATAACGCATGTAAATTTCGGATTTTTGCCCGTCTTCTAATTTCCTCGCACATGCCGCCCCGTAGAGCAATGTCCCGAAGAGCAGGTTTTTAATAGTCAAAAAGAAGAAATCACTGTTTTGGTAGTTTAAAACTAATGAGGGAAAGTCTTTATTTTTTTCTGCAGTTTTAGCAACATATCCCGTCATAAGCTCAAAGTTCATCCTTTCGATGAACCCGCTGAGGTCGGTGTTATTATTCAGGGCGTTAGTAAGCTCCGTTATATCGGCGCAGAACTCGTACAGGGTTTTCATCTTATCGCGGTTTTCAGGTATTACGAAATTCGATGTTACAAAGCCCAGCGCGCTTTTTTCAAGCTTGCCGTCTTCGTATTTTTTATAGTATTCAAGATAGTTTTTACAGCTTTCCTCAGCCTCGGCGTATTGTCCGAGATTGAAAAGAAACTCAGCTTTACAGGCATGGGCTTCCACCAAGACGGCGTTGTCAGGCTTGGCTTTTTTGATTACGCTGTCTAAAGCATCTAACGCTTTTTGGTTTTCACCTTCTTCCGAATAAAGCTTGTGAGCTATGAAATAAATGCTGAAAGCAACCGGGTCGTCGCTGTTTCCGGCAAGTGTCAGCGCCCTTTCAATCAGCGCACGTCTTTCATCGTCCATATCTACCATCGTCGGAATAATATGGTTGATTGTCCGCAGGTCGTCGGGGTCTTTAGCGAGTTCTTTTTCGAGCAGGATATAATTCCGCTTGGCTTTTTCTTTGTACGCTTCACCTGATTCAAAGGCATAGCCATAGTGCCAAGCGTAGGACTCAAAGTAATAAGCGGGCTGGTAAAAATTAATGAAATACTCGTGAATAGCCCCCTCAAAGCGCAGGTCGGCGGTTCGGCGGGCGATTCTGTGAGCGCGGAAGCTGAAGTACTCGTCAAAGCTCATAGTAGTGTAATTGCGGGTTATATAATAGGCGTTGTTATAATTCTTGTGTATGCGCTCGTTGTTGAAAAACTCAATCATATCGCCGACATCGGCGAAATGGTCATCGGCGTCGAGAAACATGAACCACTGCCCCGTGCATTTTTCCAAGCCGAAGTTCCGCGCCGCCGAAAAATCGTTCACCCAGTCAAAGTGAAAAATTTTGTCTGTATAACGTTTTGCGATTTCAATGGTTTTGTCCGTCGAACCGGTATCGACGATTACAAGCTCGCTCGGCAGGGCGTCAAGCAAAGGCTTCAAGCCCTCAAGACAGGCTTCGAGCATTTTTTCCTCGTTTTTGACTATCATGCCGACCGACAAGACAATGCTCCTGTCGTAGTCGTAGGATATGGTTTTGCTTTCGTTTTGAGAAATACGGGCTTTCATTAAATTTTCTCCTTTTGCGGTTAATATAAAATTATAATATCATATTTTTAATAAAAACGCAATATTTTTTTGCCGAATCGTTGACAAGCGCGTTTTTTTTTGTTACAATATATAAGATAAAGAGATAGATAAATGTCAACATGTAGGAGTAGGGTGCGACGTCCTCGGCGCACCGCACTGCGAAAGGCGAGTAAAAATGAGCGATAATATTAGCTGCTGCGGGCGCGACTGCTATGAGTGCAGGCATTTCCCGCATGAGTGTCTTGGCTGTAACGAAGAGTCGGGGCGGGTTTTTTGGCTTCAATACGTTGATGAGGTGATTTGCCCTATTTTCAACTGTTGCCGGAATGACCGCTACAGTATTGACTGCGGGCTCTGTGAAGAACATCCCTGTTGGCGTTACGATGATGAAAAAATCGTACCGGATGAATTCCCTGCGCTCGAAATAATCGAGCCTAAATGGATTGATATAAAAGTCAGCTAAGCTTTTACCTTTTACATAAGCCTGACTAACATAACCTCCCCTGAAGAAAGCGCGGTTTCATTCCCCGCTTCGTCTTTTACAAGAAGCCGCCCGAAATCGTCAACGCCTGTTACCACCCCGAAAAGCTTTTCATTATTTTGCATATAAGAAATGCTTTCGCCTGTTAAGCAGGACAATTCCCGATACTCGTCCATGAAGTCTGTGTTTAACAACCCCAAAAGCTCATCAATCACACACGCCGAAAGTTCCTCCCTGGAACAGGTCGGCGTTTCGTTTTTTCCGAATACCGAAGCCGCGTTAAGCTCGGGAAAGTCCGTAAAATCGGTTGTAAAATTAATGCCGATTCCGACGATTACGGCGTCTTGGATTGATTCACACAGGATTCCGCAGATTTTCTTATTATTTAAAAGTATATCGTTTACCCATTTGATTTTCGGTTGTTTGCCCGCGAGCTTCTTCACAGCGCGGCAGACGGCGACAGCCGCCGCAGGGGTAATCAGTTGACAGTTGACAGTTGATAGTTGACAGTTGAGAATGACGCTGAAGTAGATTCCTGTTTTTGGCGGGGAATGAAAACCACGGTCGAATCTGCCGCGTCCGGCAGTCTGCTCCTCCGCGAAAACAGCACTGCCGTGCGGCAGTTCGTTCGCCTTTTCTTTTGCGATTGCATTTGTCGAGGTTGTCTTGTCAAGGTATATGTTCATATTTTTCTCCTTTTGGAAAAAAGTAGTTGACAAGCGATTTGCTTTATGTTATAATATCTCTTGTACGTTAAAACATCATCGGCAAGGGAGGGAAAAGAGTGCCTAATATTAAATCTGCCAAGAAAAGAGTTTTGGTTTCCAAGGCTGCGAACGCACGCAATAAATCTAAGAAAAGCGAACTGAAAACGCTTCTTAAAAAAGCCAATGCGGAAAACGCGGACAGCGCGGCGATTCTGACTGCGACTAAAAAAGTTGACCGTGCGGCGACTAAAGGTCTTATTCACAAGAATAAAGCGGCGCGTATTAAGAGCCGTTTAGCGAAAAAATCAACCACCACAGCATAATGTAGGGGCGGATTCTATATCCGCCCTTTAATATTGCATGAATTTTAGGGCGGAACCTATTTCCGCTTTTTAGGGCGGATATGGAATCCGCCCCTACTGTTATGTGTTGATAACCTGTTCTGTCGGCTGTGTCGTGAGCTTTCTTATAATCTGGTTTGAAACCAAGAAGCCCTCCCGCGTCATTGCTATGCCTTTGTCGGAAATACGCAGATAATCCGGCGGTACTAACTTGCATCTTCTCATCATTGCGTCTTTTTTTATTCCATGCTCTTCACACTCCGCGAAGGTAAGCCCCTCGGCGAGCCTAAGCTTCAGCATGGCATAATCCTCAAAGGCTGAAACCGCGCCCGGCGCGGAATTGCTTCTTTCAGTAATAATAATCTGCTGAACATTTCTTTTGATAAAATTCCGAATATCGCTCAGCACAAAGAACCTCTCGCCATCGTAGAAAGAATGGGCGCTTGTGCCTATTCCGAGATATTCCTCGCTCTTCCAGTATTTGAGATTGTGCTTACACTCAAAACCCTCTTTGGCGAAATTGCTGATTTCGTACTGTTTGAAGCCGTGTTCTTCAAGCGCTTGTCCGCAGGCTAAGTAAATCTGCGCGGTTAAATTCTCGTCAGGCAGCTTCAGTGCCATATTCGCGAAAGGCGTATTCGGCTCTACTTTCAGCATATAAGCGGAAACATGGTGTATATTCAGCCCCGCAAGCACTTTTATGCTCCGGCGCACACTGTCGGGCGTCTGATTCGGAAGCCCGAGCATTAAGTCTGCTGAGATATTTTTAAAACCGCACTCTAAAGCAAGTTTTATAGAGTTCGACGCGTCTTCTGACGTATGCTGTCTGCCGAGCGCACGAAGCTCGGCGTTTGAGAACGACTGCACGCCGATAGAGAGCCTGTTGACACCGCTGTTTTTCATAGCGGAAAGGCTTTCTCTCGTGAGGGTATTCGGGTTTGCTTCAACGGTGATTTCAGCATTGTCCGTGAACATCAGCTTACCTAAAATACGGCAGATGTCCCGCCACGCCGCCGAGGGCGTGCCGCCGCCGAAGTATACCGTGTTGAAACGTTCGCGGTAAAACTCAGCGTTTCTGATTACGGCGTCTGCGTAAGTGTAGGAAGCATGGTCGTCGTAAGACATGGAGAAAAAGTCGCAGTAGGGGCATTTTCTCTGGCAGAAAGGAATGTGGATGTATAAGCCGAGTCCTGACATAGATTTTTTCTCCTTTTGTTTATTGTAGAGGACGCCGCCCTCGGCGTCCCAAATGGGGAAGTTTTGTATTCTGCGGGACGCCGAGGGCGGCGTCCCCTACATGTATTCTGCGGGACGCCTGAGGGTAGTGGCAAGCCACCGTCTCCTACATTTAGGTATCTAATTTCAAAACCGCCATAAAAGCTTCCGGCGGCACTTCGACAGAGCCTAACTGCCGCATTTTCTTCTTGCCCTCTTTTTGCTTTTCGAGCAGTTTCTTTTTACGTGTAATATCCCCGCCGTAGCACTTTGCTAAAACGTCCTTACGCATAGCCTTAACCGTTTCGCGGGCGATTATTTTCCCGCCGATTGCCGCCTGTACCGGCACTTCAAACAACTGGCGCGGTATATTTTCTTTGAGTTTTTCGGCGATTCTTCTGCCGCGTGCATACGCCTTGTCGGTGTGAACAATAAATGACAGCGCGTCCACGACTTCATTGTTGAGTAGAATGTCGAGTTTAATCAGCTTACTCGGCACAAAGCCGCTTATTTCATAATCGAAGCTGGCGTAACCGCGGGTTTTGGATTTTAAAAGGTCGAAGAAATCATAAACGATTTCATTCAGCGGCAGGTCGAAGTGCATGTCCACCCGCTTTTCGTCTAAATACTTCATGTCCTTAAAAACGCCGCGCCGCTCAATGCTTATTTCCATAATCGCACCGATATACTCGGCGGGCGCAATTATATGCGCGTCGGTCATAGGCTCAAAAGCGTGGGCTATTTCTGTCGGGTTAGGATAATTGGCAGGGTTGTCTATAGTAACTTTCTCGCCGCTTGTCATTTCGATTTCATATATAACCGACGGCGCAGTGGTGATTAAATCAAGGTTATATTCCCGCTCCAAGCGCTCCTGAATAATTTCCATATGCAGAAGCCCTAAAAAGCCGCAACGGAAGCCGAAGCCTAACGCATTACTTGTTTCCGCCTCGAAAACAAGCGCGGCGTCGTTCAGGCGCAGTTTTTCAAGTGCGTCCTTGAGGTCGTTGTATTTCGCGCCGTCCACGGGGTAAATCCCGCTGAAAACCATCGGCAGAACAGGACGATAGCCCGGGAGCGGTTCTGTCGCCGGATTCGCAACACTTGTGACAGTATCGCCGACTTGTGTATCGCCGATAGACTTAATCGACGCCGAGATGAAGCCGGCTTCTCCCGCTTTCAGCTCATTTGCAACCACTAAGCCTGTCGCACCCATATAACCAAGCTCAACTATTTGAAATTCCGCGCCGGTCGCCATGAGCTTGATTTTATCGCCCTGCGCGATTTTTCCCTCTTTCACGCGGATATATATGATTACGCCCTTGTAGGTATCGTAATAACTGTCGAAAATTAATGCCTTGAACGGTTTGTCAATATCGCCGTTTGGCGGGGGTACAAGCTTTATTACCTGCTCTAAAACGTCGCGGATATTTACGCCGTTCTTGGCTGAAATTTCCGGCGCGTCCATTGCGGGGATTCCTATAACGTTTTCAATCTCCTCCTTTGCCGCCTTTGGGTCAGCGGCAGGGAGGTCGATTTTATTTATAACGGGAACTATTTCTAAGTCGGCTTCTACAGCAAGGTAGGCGTTCGCTAAGGTCTGCGCCTCAATCCCCTGCGACGCATCTACAATGAGAATCGCACCCTCGCAGGCGTTGAGCGAACGGCTGACCTCATAGCTGAAGTCAACATGCCCGGGGGTGTCGATTAGATTCAGGACGTATTCGTTACCGTCCTCCGCGATGTAATTCATGCGGACAGCGCGGGCTTTTATAGTAATCCCGCGCTCCCGCTCTAAATCCATGTTGTCTAACAATTGCGCTTCCATGTCGCGCAGGGCGACAGTCTGCGTCAGCTCCAAGAGCCTGTCGGCAAGGGTAGACTTGCCGTGGTCTATATGCGCTATAATGCAGAAATTGCGAATGTTGTTCGGATATTCCAAGAGTTAAATGCCCTCCGCTAATTTTTAAAACGCGAATCCTTCACCGCTCAGAACCTGTCTGTAGAAATTCTCCCATCTTGTCGCGTTCCAGTAGTAATAATCGTAATTATACAATGTTTCATAATCCATATAGTCTTCCCATTCTGCCCAGTAAATTACAGTCAGCATATCATAGAATAGCTCGTAAAAATCGAAGCCTAAATCATAGTATATATCGAGCCACTCTTCATCCCAAACGTAAGCCGCACATTCACCCAATTCGCCGACAACACTGTCCCATGTTCTCTCGTTCCAAAAGTTGCCGAGCATAATCTTGAAAAGCGCTTTTTGGCTGTTGAGTATATAAAATTCATGCTCCGAGTCGCCCCAGTGATAGTTTCCGCAGTTGTTGCAGTCGCTGTAGTCATTGTTGTAACATTCACCCCAGCAGTCGTAGAATCCGCAGTTAAGGCAATAATCGTCCCAGCCGTAGTTTATGTCGTAGCACTTATCGCACCAGCAGTCGCTGTCGTAGGTACACCAGTCGTAGCAGTCTTGCCACGCTTCATGGTAGCTGTAACAATCATAGCAATAGTTGTCCCAATTGTAGTCATAACCGCCGCTAAACGCCCAGTAGAGGTCGCCTATTACCGGCATGTAGCGCATTTCATACAGGAAGTCTTCGAGGAAATCCATATTACTGAGCGAGCCGAGCCATTCCATGAGGTCATCTTCAAACTGTTCCATCGCCCGCCAGTCGTTAGCGTCTAAGGTATTACTACTGTTTGTCGCCGGGGCTGTTACTTTTTTATTGCCGACGCTGTAGTTGATTTCAATATCAACTGCTTTCATGCCGAACACAGTGAGCGAGCCGGTGATTTTCTGGCTGTTGCCCGAAACTGTGCCTTTAAGCTTCAGCTCTATTTCAAGGTCGTTATCCAAAGAAAGAATAATCCTTAAATCGCCGCTGAACATGCCGTTATTTTCAAGCTTGAGCCCGTCGTAGCGGAAGGAGAGCGTGTAGTTTTCATATCCGTCGGAGAAAGAAAAGTCCGCCTTGCCGGTTTTTGCGCCGTCTTTATTAGTATTGCCGCTGTCTTTGTAGTTTACGGAAACACCGTAAGGTAGGGAAAGCTTAGCATTTACCGCATAATCGCCATTTTTGTCGTTAATAGACGAAAAGCTGATTGTAACCGCATCTCTGCCGCGTCCGAAGATTATATCGCGTTTAACTACGTCACCTGCGCTGGTGAAAACACGCATGGTGATTTCCATGTCAAAGTCGCGGGGTCTTAGGCTTTTCAGCCCGTCGCGAGCTTCGTCAATTATATCATCGAAAGACTGATACCATGAGTAGCCTTTGTAGGGGTCGTTGGACATGTTGTAGCTGTCCTCAAAGATTTTCATAAGCTCCTTGCTGTCAAGGAACGCATAAAAGCCTACGTTCAGAATATCAATGATAAACTCGCCGTCTACAATGATTTCATACATGTCGCAGTTTCTGCTTAAAGAGCCTACACGAACTTCCTCGCTGCCTGCGGGTTTTGCGTCCTTGGTCAGCTCGAAGTATTTGTCGGCGATTTTTTCTGCGATTACGCCAAGCTCTCTCAGAATCGCTTCTTCGTTGTAATCATTAGAGAGCGGCGCACCCGCTATAACATCCATCATTGACATACCGCCCATCATGTCAGCCATGTCAAGGAGTATGTAGTATTTCGAGATTTCGGGGAATTGCATTATCAATTGCTCGCCGATTTGCCAGACAGACATAGACACGTCGATTCCGAATGCTCCCGCCGCAAGAGAAGCAAAGATGTCCCCTGCGTCAAATACAGCTTCCATGCCGAAAGAGAAACTGCCTAAATCCGGCATACCGCCCATAAGCGCGTACAACTCGCTTGAGGGGGTGATTGTTATGTCAAAATCCACTGCGTTAAAATCTACTGATGCCACCGAAGAAAGCCCCGAAGTGAGCGATTTGATTGAATTACGCTCGGCTCTTTCGTAGGAAGCGCTTCCGCCGCCTTTCAGGAAGAACAGCGCGCCCGCCGCGATACAGCCCGCCAAAAACATGCAGACGAGCGTGATTACTATAGGGGCTTTACTGCTTTTCTTTACGGCGATTGCCGGTGCGCCGGTCGTGAAGTCATAATTATTTTCCATGAGTACCTCCGTGTTTAAGAATTAAATTTTTACGTACATGGTAATTATAGCATATTTAATTAACAAAATCAAGGGTTTTTGCTGTTTTGTCA
>Ga0123356_10002769_pt1 | contig 18626 bp, 15 predicted proteins | sample TergutEmb28metaG_2_FD_92546 | JGI IMG/M metagenome (GOLD analysis project Ga0123356, IMG submission 92546) | Embiratermes neotenicus P3 segment gut microbial communities from Petit-Saut dam, French Guiana - Emb289 P3 | ecosystem: Host-associated > Arthropoda: Insects > Digestive system > Gut ...
GAAAGTTTCAAATATCTGTTTAGAATAAAAATCAAGCGAGGGAGTAATGGTTAAAGCTATTAAAAATTATAATTGTACTCTTCCTCTAAGACTTGTCACCGAAAACAAAAGTATAAACCTGACGGATGATCTTATATTCGCAGGGCTCGACACCGCGATAACGAATACTGACAACAGCGAGATATGGGCGAACTTTGGCAAGAAAGCTGCCGTTAGCGCCGTGACAACTCTGATGGGAGCGGGGGTTGGGGCTGCTGCGGAAGGAGTGGGCAATGTTGTACTAAAGGGGGTAATAACCACTGTAGGCACATACACCACCACGGTGGCTGCCGACTACATGAATGCGATAGATTTCAGAACAGGCGAGTTTGACAGAGAAGCCGCGCAAAAAAGCTTGTACAGCGCGAGCACTATTGCGGGAGCGCTGGGCGCGGGTTTAACAACGGGTCTTAATGAATATATCAAAATAGACGAAAATGTCAAATTTTCAAATGATTTTTTTGCGAGTGCCGCAAAGCTGGGTGTTTCACTTGCCGGCGAGGCTTTGCAATACGGGACACATGTGATATACAACCTTGCAAGCGGGCAAGGCAAGGACAGTTTCGGCAACGCTTTTGACGACATGGGCGGTTTAACCTTTAATCTTTTGAATCTCTCCACGATAGCTAGTCTTTTTGGCGCTGATGATAAAACAGCAAGCGATATGAAACTTGGTCTTTTCGAATTGCAGATAACAAGAGACGGGGTATCCTCGCGCATTGGAACAAATGGGATTGATGTTAGCGGGCTTGTGTATAGTTTTGCCAGCTGGGGCGGCGAGATGCTGCGGAATGCGGCTGCGCGTAACGCTGCGGAGCGCACTGAGTTGGCGGGGAGGATGGCGGAACCATCTGAGCTGGAGCTGATATAAAAAGGTGAAAATATATATAGCTTTATTGATGAGCAGGGACGAGAAAGAGAGGTGCCGTTATGGTTAGTTGAACAATTAAAGAATACTACGCTTTTTGGTGACGGAAATTCTTTTGGTAATGAAGAAAACTCAGATTATTTCTCTATACTTACAAGAGGAAATTCTGACAGAAGCCCAGAAGAGGAGCGATTTTTTAATCTTCCTAGTGAATATTTTCCAATAGGTAACACTAGGATCAATGCAGGTACACTACCAAAAAGCGGTAGCTGGCACAGCTTTTGCCAAGGAAAAAACAGCCAAACACACAGCTTTTGCCAACGAAAAAACCACAGATCAGCTATCTTTTGCCAAGGAAAAAACTCAATTTTCTTGTTTTTTGCCAAGGAATCTGCTATAATTTACCTTATGAGACGAGCAACTATCGAAATATTAAGGGAATGGAAGGAAAAGCCCGGCAATAAGCCTATGATAATAAACGGGATACGGCAGGTTGGCAAGACTTGGCTAATGGAGGAATTCGGCAGAACTTACTATCAAAATACGGCTTATATCCTGTTTGAGAAAAACCCCAGAATACAGGAGTTGTTTTCGCAGGATTTGGATGTTCACAGGATTTTAATGGGGCTTGAACTTGAAATTGGCAGAAAAATCGAGCCGCATAATACATTGATTATTTTTGACGAAATTCAGGAATGTCCCAATGCGCTGACATCGCTTAAATATTTTAACGAAAACGCGCCTGAATATGATATTGTCGCTGCCGGCAGCTTGCTTGGAGTTTTCCTGCACGAAGGCGCGTCTTTTCCGGTTGGCAAAGTTGAGTTTATGAATCTGTATCCTTTGAATTTCAGCGAATTCTTGCCGGCAATAGGCGAAGAAAAACTTGCCGAACTTGTAAAAAGCCTTGATTGGGAATTAATCAAAGTATTTAAGGATAAACTAATTCTTTGCCTAAAAATGTATTTTTATACAGGCGGTATGCCGGAAGTAGTGCGGGAATTTTCCAAAGATCGTGATTTTAATTTAGCCAGAAAAATACAGAACGATATATTAAATTCGTATCAGCATGATTTTTCCAAACATATACCCGCCGCCGATCTTCAAAAAGTACGCCAATTATGGAATTCCATCCCTGTACAGCTTTCAAGGGAAAATAAAAAATTTATCTATAAAGATGTGCAAAAAAACGCAACCTCATCTGCTTTTGAATTTTCGCTTGGCTGGCTGGAAAGCTGCGGTCTTGTTCATAAAATATCACGGGTTTCCAAACCTGCCCTGCCGTTAAAAGGATACGCAAACACGGGTGCTTTTAAATTGTTTTTTTGCGATATCGGGTTGCTTTGCGCCATGACCGGTCTGGAAGCAAAAACGATAATAGACGGAGACGCCATGTTCACCGAATTTAAAGGCGCTTTAACCGAGCAGTACGCTTGCCAGGAAATGAAGCATTTTAATAACGCAAGCCTTGCGTATTGGACTAACGACAGCGCGACTGCGGAAATAGATTTTCTGCTGCAAATTAAAGGTAAAATCATCCCCATAGAGGTAAAATCTTCTATCAACCTTAAGGCAAAGAGTCTGGTCATTTATCGCGAGAAATTTCAGTCGGAAACCGAAATTCGGACTTCGTTAGCAAATTACAGTCAAAACGGCAGTCTGTTTGATATCCCTCTGTACACGCTGGGTCAATTGGAAAACATAATAAATTGATGCTGTCCCAATGGTGACGCAAATGTAACAGGTGACGCTTTAGATTGTTTTTACGTCCCGCAGCTCCCGTCCTGCCTGTACACATTATGTTTTACGCTGGATTTTACAGGGTGTTATTAGGACAGCGTTGTTGCTTTTTTACTGTTTGTTGCGTTTGAACATTTGAATACTCGTTAAACGAATTATTGCATAGTAAAATTGATTTAAGCATGAGGGCTATTGCGGCGAAAGTACGCTAATGCGGGAGAGAGGCTTGTATTCATGAAGTATTTTAAACGAGGTTTAGAAGTATGGCTGGAAAAAACCCTGAAAATCAGGCTGTTGGTTTATCTTAATGCTCCTTCAACCTTTGATCCTTGAAATAAATTGTTCTTTTCCATATAGACATACAGCTTTTCATGAAAATTAAATTTACTAATTGACCATTTGGGATACAATAGCAGATCTTTGGGGCAATGAGAAGTCAGACGCTGTATAACAATTTTTGGAGACAGATAAGATAAAAAATTGGCTGTAAATTCAATGTATTCATCGCTAGATAATAAATTAAAGGGTTTTTCATTGTACATTTCTGCCAGCTTTGTGTTTTTAACAACCTGAAGGTTATTTATTTTTAAATGATCTATCGGCAGTTTGTTTATTTCATTGGCATATAATATCCAGTTGTTTTTTGTTTCCCATGGAAAACCAATAATGATATGCCCGCATACATCAAAATTGATATTGCGGCTTTTTTTCAGGTTGTTTAAAATGTTTAAAGTATCAACAACCGAATTATAATCATGTCCGCGATTTATTGTTTTAAGCGTTTGATCATAAATTGATTCGATGCCGATGTCTATTGTTAAATATGTTTTTTTCGCATATTCTGCTATAATATCCAGAACATAATCCTGAAAACAATCACAGCGTGTTCCTATGTTTAAACCGATTATCAACGGCGATGCAGAAAGCGCCGAATCATATTTTTTTGTCAAATCATCTTTACTTGAATATGTATTCGTATTTGTCTGAAAATACGCTATATATCTGTATTTGTCGCTTGTAATCTGATTTTGTATTGATTGAACAATATTATCTTTTACAGATGGAATTGGAGTATATGACAATTCATTGCAGAAAATACACCCGCCTTTTCCCTTTGTCCCGTCTTTGTTGGGGCAGGTAAACCCTCCGTCTATACTAATCTTTTTTATTTTACAGCCAAATTTGTTTTTAAGAAACCTGGCGTATGAGTTGTATTTTAAGTCAGACATGTTCACAATTTAACTTCTTATCTTCTGGGTATAACAGGAGTAATTGTATTTGCGTCAGGAATTATAATATCATCGGGAAGATCGGAAGCGCTTCCCTGCAGCCATGTTTGATTTCCGCCAAGCAATCCCATTGTTCCCCTAAGCGAACCGCGCACATTCATTCTTGTTCCGTCTCGCCTGATTGAACAGTCGTATAATCTTCCGGTGCTGGGATCAATTATGGTTCCTCTCCATTCTCTGCCTCTGTCCTGCATTTCATAAATAAAATCCAGACCGCATAAAGGAGGACTACCTGCAAGATTTTCAGCGCGATATATTTGCGTGTTCATTGAATCTGCAACTTCTCCTGTTTCGGGATTCAGCAATACAAACATACGTCCGTATAATTTTTCATTATACATATAAAATAATACATAAGCCGATGGTTTATTGGTTTTTTCCTGCGGAATTATCCATAAACCGGTAACATCATCTGCCGCATGAAGTAAATTCAAGTTTGTAAAAAATAAAAGTGCACAGATAATAAAAAAAGTGAATCTTGTCATAATTACTCCTTTTACGGTTGACTAATCACAGCGATCTTATTTCCGCTCTGTTGCCGAAGCCCCCAACTACCTTGGTTGTTGGTGAAACAGAGACATTTGAAATTAAATTTCCCTTAAAAGCATCAGTTTCAATTACTTTAACGCCCGGCGGAACTGTTAAACTTTTGATATTGTTACTTGAAAATGCGAAAGGTCCGATATGTTCAAGACCGCTGCCAAGTTCAATCTCTGCTATATTACATCTGGAAAATGCGGATTGTCCGATTTTTTTTACAGAACCAGGAATGATCAATTTGATAAAATTATTGTCAATAAACGCACTGGATTTAATTTCCTTAACAGTATCCGGCAAAGTAAAACTGTCAAGTTTGTTTTCAGAAAATGCAGCATCCTCAATAACCGTGATCCCATGCGGGATAGTGATATGCGTAAGCTGATTGACAGAGAACGCATTGCGGCCGATAGATTTAACGCTATCAGGAATGTTAACGCTCTTTATCTTATTATTGCTGAACGCGCTGTTTTCGATTTTTTCGATATTGTCAGGGATTTCCATTTTGGAGAATTTGTTATTCGAAAACGCACCCTCGCTTATAACACGCAATCCGCGCCCAAAGGTTACGCTTGTCAATCCGCAATTCGCAAATACTCTCGGTTTGAAAGCGATTACGGTGTCGGGAATAATCACGGACGTTATTGGTTTACCGGCAAATGCGTTACCGTAAATTTCCAATACAGGCTGCATTTCCAGCATCGGCGGAATGTTAATGTCTGTTTCTTTACCCGAATATCCGTTTATTGCTACACCCTTGCCGAGCTGGGATTCGATCCACTTGAACGCCGTTGCGTGCGTGTACTGCGGGTTTGCGTCTTCCCATGCTTTAACTGACGCGGTAATAATTCTTGCATTCTTGCCGAATTGATGTGAACGTGAACCGTCAATTTTTATTTCATCAGGGATGATTACATTGGTAAAGTTATTGCCTTCAAATGCGCCCGTTTCAACAAGTTTAACATTATTGGGTATTGTAAGTTCCGTCAGTTGACTTCTATAAAATGCATTTCTGCCGATAGATTTTACTCCGGAACCTAAATTGAGTTTAACAATTTGATTTTTTTCAAAAGCGCGCTGTTCGATAGTTTCCATGCTGTCAGGCAAAACAAGTTCTGTCAGATGATTCTCGCTGAATGCACTTTCGCCGATTATCCGGACAGAACTGCCAAGTTTAATGCTGGTCAGGTTGTTATTTGCAAATGCGCTCCTGCCGATAAACGTTACGCTGTTTCCGATTTCAAGCGTTTTAAGCTCACTTGATTTAAACGCATCTTCGTCAATCGTCTTAACGCTGTCAGGAATTTTTATATGCGTTAAAAGATTATATTTAAACGCCATTTCTCCGATTTGCTCAACACTGCCTGGAATGGAAACATCGGCAAGATCTTTATTCATAAAAGCGCGCGCGCCGATTGCGATGACTGTTTTGCCGTTTATCTGCGCAGGTATTGTAACGTTTTTTTCGCTGCCTTCATATTTTATGATGGTTACTCCGCTGCCGTTATTCTCGACTTCCCACTCGCTATCCTGATTGGCATTTTGGTTTTGAGTTTGCGGCTGCGATTGACCCGCAAGACCGTCTAAAATTACCTGCCAATATTCCGGCGTATCTGCGCCGGGGATTCTCTCGTAATTTGACATTAGCGCTTTGCGCGCCGGTTCAGGGTAAATGTTTTTCATCATTGATTCGATTTCGTTTTTAAGTTCAGGTATCGATTTCATGGCGTACCTCCGTTTTTAGTTTGCGGTTAACCGTGTTTTTACTCTTTCTATCATTTCTTTAAAAAGCAAACTTTCTTTTTGAATCACGCGGATAAAGGGATTGTTATTTGTTTTTCCCAGCACCTGTTCCATTTCTTCCGGATTACGGAAGGTTGCTTTTTTAAACGGATTTAAAAAATCTTTTTCTCTGCTTTCATAGATGTGTGTTTCTATCCATGTGCGGATTTCCAGCGCTGCGGCAAGTTCCTTTTTAAATGTTAAAATATCCGGCGGTATGGGGTTACCCCGATCCTGAAACAAAACTGCCCATGCATGAGCGCATTTATCTAGCGGGTACGCTTGTGCCCATTGTTCATAAACCCGGTGAATTTCGTCCCATGTTTTATATTTACCTTCGTTAATATCTTTGCGAAGTTCGTCCACGCGGAAAGCAGGAACAATTTGACCGCCGATATTTACCCAATCTTTAATTCGGTTTTGTGAATTATGGAGGTTCCCCAGCTGTTTGCATAAATCGCTGAAATTTAATTCCGGACGAGAATCAAAATATTCGGCAGTGGTTTTTGCCGCGTAATAACGCAGCATTTGACGGTAAGAATCCATTGCTTCGTATGGTCTGATGATTACCTGATCGCGCTTGCTGTGTTCAAAGTCATGACAGGAAATAAAATGAACATAATTGCCGTCTTTGTCGTTTTTATCTGTAAGCGATAATCCTGCTTCACCTAACAATTTTTCCAGATGCGACAATGAAGTAATTATTTCCTCTGCGGTGTCCGGAGCAAGATAGTCTGATTCAAAACGCTGTATTTTAACTTTTCGTTTGTCGCGGTTTTTGGTTTTCCATGAATTGCGTTCCAGCGCATAAAGATTAAACATCCAGAAAAAAGCAGGTAAAATTTCCAGGCGGTTTTTGTGAACATTGTTATTTATAAGCGAAAATGGAAACGGGATATTCATTTCTGAAGGATAGTCGCCCTTTGCGATAATTGCAAACGATGCAAAAACGCTGGTGTGTTTAAGGCTTACTGCAAGTCCGGGCCAAAAACCGCGCTTCGCCTGTATTTCCCCATCGTTGGCGCGGCTGTTATGATTGCTGCCGATAGTCGCTGCCGCAGCAAGATTTGACATTCCCTGAACAAGGCTTGCTATCAAAAACGAATTGTTGTGATGCTGCTCATGAAAAGGAAATATCAAATTATTTAAAATTTCGCAGCATGAGACGGTTGAGTTGTCACCTAACACAGAGTGAATAAGGCGCGCTCCGTATTTTAAATTACTGTTTCTGCCCATAACAAAACGCACTGCTTTGGAACCGTAAAAAACATTGCAGGCGTAACCTACAATACCGTTTACCATTTCAACGCCTTCTCCTATTTGCGTCGGCTCATCGGCAGAAGACAGGATGGTAATGTTTTTAAGCTTGTTTGCTCCTTTTATGTAGGCAGATTCTCCCACCATTGTATCTTTAATGATAGAGCAGCTTTTAATTACCGAGTTTGAACCGATGATTCCGTAATTACCGCGAAGGCCGCCGTATTGTTTTTGCGTAATCTCTGTAAATTTTTTAGTTAGCTCTGTATCGTCGCGGTATGCTGCCCAAAGATATGCGTCTGCGGTAATCATATTTTCAAAAGGTAAAATTGAGCGTCCGCCAGCTTCATTCATAACATCGATCCAAACGCGCACTTCTTCGCCTTCACCGTCCTTAATTGCGCCGTTGCCGAACTTTGCATGATTGGTAGTCTGCAATTCATCAATTTGCGAAAGAATACAATTGTTCCCGATAATATAATGAGAAATATACGCGCAATTTTGAATCGCAGTATCATTGCCGATATCGCAGGAAACGATTGTACTGCCGCGGATACCTGCCGGTATGCAAAAATCGTGGTATTTTAAAAATACATTTTGCAATGAGCCGATACGAATCAATCCGTAAAAACAGGAATCGCGGATTAATGCAGGGTCGAAAGGATCGCAAACAAGAAAATCTTTCCAGTTAGCGCAGGAATTTCTGTTGTTTTCCAGGATTTCAATTTCTTCAGGTTTTAGTATACGCCAGTCTCCTGTTTTTTTGTTAAAGAGCTCAGTCTGCTGCGCGTTTCGCAGCCAGTATTCATCCGCGCCCGGCGGAAGAAATTCTGCGGGAATAAAATCGTAACCGGGCAGAACTTTGCTTACTTTCATTAGAACCTGTATGAAATTGCTGCAGCAACGCGGTAGAATTCCAGGCGCTGCGGATTCAATGTATTTAAAATACGATTCTGGTAATGCACTACAGGAGCATTTTTATCTCTTTCATCATAGTTTATAAAATTTCTGCGCGTTCTTAATTGAGTGATAATTGCAATGCCGAATTGTTCGGTAATGGAAAAATGAAGAATATTGGAAAATGTCCAGCGAATCCGATCGTCTCCCCAAACGCTGCGGCCGGGAGTATCATAAAGATACAATTCCATTTCTACAAGAAACGCAACCAAATCCAGAAAAATCGGCATTTGATATCCAATTAAAAAATTGCCGTAATAATTAAAACCATTGCAGTTTTCGCCGTCGTCATCTTCGTAGTACCATCCCTGTCCTGCTTTTGCGGCAGTGTTGCCGTGATAATTAATTTCGTGATAAGTAAGAAAAACCACACTGTTCCAGTCGCCGGGGAAAACGGCGGCTAAATCAAACTGAAAAGTTCCGCCGATATGCGCTTTCCAAAGAAGACCTGCGTTGTTTACGTATGTGGAATAACCAAAAACGTCAGGAAGATTAAGCCCTGTTCCGTAAATATCACCGCCGAACATATTTACAGGCCAACCTGCGCCAATTCTTCCGCCGGCAGAAAATTCAAGAAATGCTATCGGCGTTAAGACAGTATTAAAAATTGCGTTCATGGAAACGGGAGTAGCTTCTGTAGTAAAGGAAAGTTTTATATTGTTACCCTGCGTCAGGGGACTATCGCCCTGCAAAAACGGAAAAATAAAATTCTGGGTAAATCCCAATTTTGCTTCCGGCAAAGTTGAAATCTGAAGCACCAGTTCACGATCTGTTTTAACATCCGCCGTAATTTGCACAAGTACAAGAAACGGCAATAACAATAAAATCGCTGTCTTTTTCATAATCATTCTCCTTTTTATTTATAGATCAAAATATGTTTCAAATTCTACAGGATGAGGCAGATGCTTGTAACGCAGCGCTTCTTTTCTTTTGTTTTCGATCCAGATTTCGATTAAGCGTTTTGGAAATACGCCGCCCTGCGTAAGGAAGCTGCTGTCTTTGGCAAGCGCATTAAGCGCTTCATCCAGGTTTTGAGGAAGAAATTTAATTTTTGCCTGTTCGCGTTTTGAAAGATTGTAAAGGTTAAAATCGTATGGACCATAGCCTTCTTTTTTGGGATCGATTTTATTTTTGATACCGTCGATACCTGCCATTAAAATTGCTGAATAGGCATAGTAAGGATTGCATGTTCCGTCCGGGCTGCGCAGTTCAAAGCGTTTCTGATCCGGCGCTTTGGCATACGCAGGTATGCGGATAACGGAGCTGCGGTTGGATGTCGCATAACCTATGGTAGCAGGCGCTTCATAACCCGGCACAAGTCTTTTGTAGGAATTGGTGCTGGGGTTGGTAAAACCGCAAAGGGCGCGGATATGTTTCAGGATGCCGCCCATAAAATAGAGGGCAGTATCGCTGAGCTGCGAGTAGCCTTTGGCATCATAAAAAAGAGGTTTGCCGTTTTTAAAAAGATGCATATGCACATGCAGGCCGTTTCCCGCTTCTCCGTAAATCGGTTTGGGCATAAAGGTTACGGTTTTATTTTCCGCATACGCGGCATTTTTTAAAATATATTTTGTTAACATTGTTTTATCTGCCATTTCCAAAAGACCGCCGAACTCAACTTCGATCTCTACTTGACCTGGACCGGCAACTTCATGATGATGATATTTTACAGCGATGCCCATTTCTTCCATTATCATTGATGTCTTGCTTCTAAAATCGCTGAGCCTGTCAAGCGGCGGAGCAGCATGATAACCGCCCTTTGCCGGAATCTTGTACCCAAGATTTGCGGATTTTGAACTTGTGTTCCATTCCGCCTGATCAGCATCGATTCTAAAACTGGAAGAATGACTGCGAATGGAATAACTTACATGATCGAATACATAGAATTCAAATTCAGGACCGATTTTTATTTCGTCTGCAATGCCTGTAGAGCGCAGATATTCTTCCGCATTGATGGCAACATTGCGCGGGTCCTGATCAAAGCGTTTGTTTTCCGGCAGCTCGATCATATAGACATCGCCAATCATGGAGAGGGTTGGAATTTCGGCAAAAGGATCGATACAGGCGCTGGATAAATCCGGAATAAAAACCATGTCACTTTTTTCGACAGGCGCAAAACCATAATTTGAGCCGTCAAAACCAACGCCGTTTTTCAGCGTTTCTTCCGTAAATCTGCCGATAGGCATGGTAAGATGCCGCCACCTGCCGGTTAAATCGGTCATCATAAAATCTGCCATTTTTACATTGTTTTTTTCGCAGAGTTTTTTAATGTCATCAAATGATGCAGGCATATTACCCTCCAAGGTTTTGATTATACCATTATATCACACGCACATGAACTTTACGAGTACGCGGTCCGTCGTACTCATTGAACCATATCCCCTGCCAGGTGCCCAAAAGCAGCCTGCCGCCTGTGACAATCAATGTGAGAGAAGGTCCAACAAGGCTGGTTTTGGTGTGTGCCGCTGAATTGCCTTCGCTATGATGGAATTCGCGGCGGTCGGGGGAAATTAAATCGAGGGCGAGATTTACATCGCGGGGAACGTCCGGGTCTGCATTTTCATTTACAGTTACCGCGGCGGTTGTGTGCGGCACAAAGACCACGCAGATTCCTTCGCGCACACCGGAAGCGGCAACCGCTTTTTGCACTTCGCCTGTTATATTGATCCAGTCTGTTTGTCCTTTGGTACGGACATTAAAATCTGATAATGACGTCATGCCAACAACCGGTTTAGCCTTTTTACAAAGTCAGCCGGATCTTTTAATTTGATGCCTTCCACAAGCAGCGCCTGATCAAACAATACACCCGCCACATCGGCAATCCGCTCTTCGTTATCAACATCTTTAAGACCCAGAATAATCGGGTGCTCCCCGTTAATTTCCAGAATAGGTTTAATCTCGGTCATCGAAGCCTGCCCCATCGCTTTAAGCATTTGCGCCATTTGCATAGAAGGGTCGTTTTCGTCAGCAACAATGCAGGACGGCGAATCGTGCAGACGGCGTGAAAGTTTTACGTCTTTAACGCGATCTCCCAGCGCCTTTTTAATTTTTTCTATAACGGGCTTCGCTTCCTTTTCTGCAGCTTTGTCTTTCTTTTCACCTAACTCTTCGTCAGCGCCCGCGCGGTTAACGGCTTTTAATTCCCATGTCTGGCTTTCAATTTTGCCGTCAGTACCTGTGGTTTCCCTGCGGTAACTGTGCAGTGTTGGAATAACAAGGTCATCGATATCGTCGTCCATGATAAGTACTTCGATATCTTTTGCGCGATAGGCTTCCAGCAGCGGAGACGCACGCAATGTTTTTTCTCCGGTATTTCCCGAACCGCCGCCTGTAATGTAGTAGATATGTTTCTGATCGCTTTTCATCCGGGAAACATAATCTGCAAAACTTGTCCAGCCTTCTACGGTGGTGCTTTTAAAACGCACAATATCCTGAATGATATCACGGTTACCGTAATCCTGATAAAGCCCCTCTTTAAGCGGACGATTAAACTGTTCGATAAACGCTTCCCATTTTTCTTTTGATTCATCGCTGCCGGAAATTGCGTTATCTGCCATTTGTTTGAATTCAGAAAGCAGTTTTTTAACAGAAGCATTTTTAATATTAAGCAATATTTTATTCTGCTGCAAAATTTCACGGCTGACATTGAGAGGCAGATCTTCTGAATCAATAATACCGCGCACAAACCGCAGATATACCGGCATCAATTCCTTGTCGTCATCGGTAATAAAAACGCGTTTTACATAAAGTTTTACGCCTGGTTTATAATCAACATTGTATAAATCAAACGGCGCTTTTTTTGGAATATAAAACAGGGTAGAGTATTCCAGAGTACCTTCTGCCCTTGTATGAATGTAGTGCAACGGCTCGTCGCTGTCATGAGAAATCTGTTTATAAAACTCTTTATAATCTTCTTCTTTAAGTTCATTTTTCGCACGCCGCCAAAGAGCGGTGCCGGAGTTTATCCTGTCAGTTTTTGTATTGCTGCCTTTTTCTGATCCTTTGTCATCCCATTCTTTTTCTTCGTAAGTTAGATAGATGGGAAACGCAACGTGATTGGAGTAACGTTTGATTATCTCTTCGATAGACCAGCGGTTGGCATATTCAGTTCCCTCATCGGTAAGGAAAAGGATAACCGTTGTCCCCTGGCTATCCCGGCTGTCCTGTGCAAGCTCAAAACCATCTTTGCCGTCACTCGACCATTTCCATGCCGCATCTTCCGCCGCTTTCCGGCTGATAACCTCGATTTTTTCCGCAACCATAAAAGCCGAATAAAAACCCACACCGAACTGACCAATTAAATTAGAATCTTTTTTAGCATCTTCCGCAAGTTTTTCCAGAAACGCCCTTGTGCCGGATCGCGCGATAGTCCCAAGCGAGTCGATTAAATCCGCTTCGTTCATGCCGATTCCGTTGTCAGAAATCGTAAGAGTTTTGGCATCTTTATTAAAAGAAATATCGATACGCGGATCAAAACTGATATTTTTGTAAGCATCATCCGCTACAGTCAGGTATTTAAGCTTATCCAGCGCGTCAGAGGCATTGGAAACAAGCTCCCGTAAAAAGATTTCCCGGTTGGAATAAAGCGAGTGAATAATAAGATGCAGCAAACGGCTAACTTCGGTCTGAAATTGATATGAACGTGGTTCTGCCATGTGATGGCTCCTTGTAAATTATAGTTATATATGTTTATTAGCATATTTTGGGGGAAGATTCAAGGTTCATTTTGCCCTGCTATAAACCCATTTTTTCCCTGCTTTTTGAGCCCTAAGCAGCCCTTGTTCTTTCATGCGTTCCAGGAGTTTATACGCACCGCTTTCGCTGATACCCAGCATACCGGCGGCATCCTCTTTGCTGAAGATATTTCGCTGCCCTCCCGGGGAGAAAAAAGCAAGCAATCTCTGTTCATTGGAACCATAAACCGCTCTGTTTTCTTTTACGTATTGAATATCATAATTTCTGTTAGGCAAACGAATCAGAAACCCTCCGTTAACAACAGGTATTTCCGGTTTTACAGCAGAATTCCCATATGCGCTGAAAATACGCGGAATTCCGGTTCCAAACGCCTCGATGATATTTAAACGATAAAAAATCTGCGCCAGTTTTTCATTTCGAGTAACGGAAACGCCCGCAAGCATTAAATCATGGGTTACGCCCGGCATTACACCGCCTAAAGACATAATTTCCAGCCTGTTATCAAACATACTTATAAGGATACTGCCTTCGATATAATAATCCCTGTGGATTATTGCGTTTATATATGCTTCACGCAAAGTGATTTCGGGGTAATCGGGGTAATCGATTCTGTATACTCCCTCAAATTCGCCGTGTACACGATTATAAACGTGGAGATAGGCAAGAACATCATCTATTTGTTTAAAAATAGAACCTGTGAATTCCTTGCGATCTTTAAACATTTCTTTATTTAATCCCTCAAATATTGCCGCTTTTGTTGTGTATGGACATTGATCGGAGAGAAGCAACGCGAGATTAGTATAGCGTCCATCAGGGCGAACCAGTCCAAGTGATTGTTTCTGCTGTTCCCCGAATTTTACGTCCTTGCCGGCAAAAATATTTTTGGTGTATTCAAAAGTGAGGTTTTGCTCAATTGATAATTCGGTAATAAACTGCCCTATACTGTTATCTTTGATCATTTGGCGGATATGCTCGCGTGTTGCCATGACCGTACTGCTGCCAACACGAACATAAACACCCTGCGGAACCAAGCCATGTCTGTAATAGCAATACGGGATAGCGCTGCCTTGCTCCACGGTTATTTTTAAGATGAGTTTATTGTCTCTTTTTTCGGGTTCCACATTAAAATACCCTGACGGATCCGGCGTAATTGAATCCCGGAAAGAGGAGCTTACCTTTCTTATTACCAGGTCGATATCCTCCTGGATACCGTAAACCGACCCATCGTCAGATATACCGAGATAAAGCGTACCGCCCCCGGTATTTAGGAACGCCAGCATGGTGTTTGTTACCTTTTCGTTGAATTCCCGCTTGAATTCTATGGTTTTGCCTTCTATTGTTTCTGCCACTGGAAACTCTCCTTGGTTGTTATTCTTTAATTATAACACCTTTCTCTCCCAACGTCAAGGAGAAAAGGGAGAGATTGGAGAGTTGGGAGAGATGTATTTGACTTAGGTTAATTATTTTCTGCGCTATATTCTGCTGTTAATTATTACTTTTATAATTTTTTGCCACCCAATGTCCGTTTTTAGTAGCGCCGACACGTTCGATAGATCCTATTGTTTTAAGAGATTTAATATGTACTTGTACATTTCTTGGTGCTATATCAACTGCTTTCGCCAGTTCATTTGCCGTTATTTTTGGATTTTCTTGCATAAATTTTAAAATTCTCTCTTGTATCTTAATATCATCAATCTCGTTTTCTTCGATACTATCATCGTTTCTTACGATGCTGGTGTCATTTCTTACGATGCTAATATCGTTTCTTACGATGCTAGTGTCATTTCTTACGATGCTAATATCGTTTCTTACGATGCTATCTACGATCCCGTCTTCGATATTAAACCCAATCATTACCTCATTCGGGCGAATTCGATAAAACGGCTCTGTTTTTCCCCATAATTTACACGATTCAGCCATTTTTTGGACTCCGCGTCCCCATGCTTCAATCTGCCCGGAACGGAAAAATGCGCCTGCTATCAGCGGGTTGTGTGGTTTGGATGTATGCGAGGCGAATAAATCTTCGACAGTCCAGTTTTCGGGTAGTTTGCCGTCGTTATATATTAGTACTTTGTCGGGGTAGATATGAATATGAATCGGATTGCCTGTGCTGTAATCTCTGTGAACAATCGCATTTAAAACCGCCTCCCTGAATGCCGTGCGGGGAACGGGATATGTTTCTATACGTTGAAGCCCCTAGAAACTGATAATTCCTTTGAAATATTTTAGGTAAACTAAATCTTCAATTTTGTCAGCCATTGTTATCAGCGAACCGTGTATTTCATCTTGATGAAGCAGATCGGTCGCATTCTCAAAAAAGCCTATTTTTACATACGCTCCTGGCACCCAGTTTTCCGGATCCTGATGAAAAAGCAACAGGGCAGCGCGTTTCATGTAGTCGCCTTCTATCAATCGCAAGTTTTTCAAAAGCATTTCATCGGTGATTTCCAAATCTTTTGCTGTTAAACGCGCGCTTCCGATTGCATTGCGGCGAAAAGCTTTGAACGCATCGCTTTCAAAATCATCGAATTTAACGTATGGAACAGGAACGCCGTCCCATGTTTTTCCCTGTCTGCGAAGCAAAAATTCATCCAGGGCGTTTCCTGTTAATTCCATAGTGGTGCTTTCTGAACGGATATAATAAACACCATGATAACTTATGGGGAAAGGGTATGCTCCTACAGATATTATGATATATTGTTTTCCATTTGACTCACGCATTTCAATATCGGCGATAATCGCCATTGCGCTTTTTATTTTGTTTGGTATATCTACAAGAAGTTTCGATGCATTTGCAATGCCGATAATTTCACCGTTATCGTTCCGTCCAATTTCCAATTCACCGCCGGAAGCATTGGCAAACGCACAGATGGTTTTAATATATTCATCACGCCATGTTTCTTTCCATTCGACTGTTTTGTTTTCCATAATTATATTTTACCCTTTATAAGATAATCATTTTTTAATTGAATGTCAATACTACATTGTAGGGTTTTTATTTCACTCACTATACTGTGTACTTTTTCTATGTCCAATACGAAAGGAAAATATTAATACAAAACACTTCTGGAAGATGCTGATGTTTTGCGGGAGTATGTTTAGGTCATTTGGCATAGAGCCGGAATATTTAGTTACCTGCTATCGATAAAATATGCGCCGTATTCAGGTTTTACATCATACTTCCTGCAAAGCTCAAGGAATATTTCTTCTGAACCTTTTTCCGTTACGGCTTCTTTATTGAATATCTTTAAAAACGTATTTTTCATTTCATCTTCATTCTTCTCATTGATATCCATTGCTTTTAAAAGTTTTGCTGTATCTTCTGCACTCAACCTTTGCCACTTTTCAAGATGGCTTTCCATAAATAGCTGTAATATTCCATCGTAATAACTTAAAGACGCAGAAATGCCGCTATTACGGAGAGTGCTGTTATCTAATGTTTTTTGCTCTAATTGAATTCTTAGCATATTTGCCCTCTTGATATGTAGATTTCCATTCATGATATTATACCGGATATTTAAATCAATGTCTTTATGTACATTAGCAAGCAGCGGTAGCAGCGATGAAGTATCCCGGTATGATTTGGATTCGAAGCGTGCGTCTTGAGGATGCTGATGGTGTGTGGGAGTATGTTTAAATCTTAATATTTACCTATTATAAAATAATGAATATATTAAAAATTAGTATTTTTGAGGATAAATAAGTATTTGTTTCTACTCAAATTTGAATTAATTCAATGTTTTCAAACGCATGTTTCTTTCATTTACATCATTCAACAATGAGTTTGCCAAAGTTATAATATTTTCTTTTTTTCCAACAGTAATAACGATCTGAAGTTCATTTAATGAATGAAGTATTCGGCTTTCTAAGTCTATTAAGTTAGAATGAGATTTTACAGGGCTTGAATAAACCGTATCATAAACTCGTTCAACTTGCTTTTTCGCCTCTTTATCATTAATATTTTCTAATAAAATTTTAAGTTTTGCAGACGCATCTTTTACAAAAGCAATTTGATTTTGCCGTACCTCTTCTGCATTAGCCGTATGTTCATTGGCTATCATGTTAGCAATTAATATTATACCGTATAATCCTGCAATACTAAGTTGAACCAAAAATGCAGCTGTGTTACTTTCTGGAGAAATAAAAATAAATACGATACCTGTGACAAATTGTATTAAGAAATAAATCGCAGATATTGTATATAAAGAGTATCCAAATACATGAGCGCTTTTCCCTTTACGTATTAGGAAAGGCGTAAGTACCAACATAAGATATGCAAAATGGATAAAACCATAAGAAATCCATATAGATGCTGGATGTTTAACGCCACCTACCATAAAAAATATAGCATTGAATATTACAAGAAAAATCAAATCAAGAATAACCCATAATTTATTTATTTTTTTCATATCATGTCTCCTTACATTCTATTCATAATTTCTGCTTTTTTAGCATCAAATTCTGCTTGTTCAATCAAGCCAAGATCAAGCATTTCTTTCAATTTTTTTAAAGAAGCAAGAGGATCGCCACCGCTGCTTGCTGCGCTATTACTATCTGTTGGTGATGTATTCAAACCTCCGGTTTGTGCTGATTTTTGAGTAAATCTACCCGAGGGCTGCGGCGGAGCATTAGGTTGAGTTTGCTGCATTGGAGCCATAAATTGATTAGCCATATTAGAAAAAACACCACCCGCAGCCATCCCCATCCCTAAGCCTGCTCCAGCAGCAGCAATACCACCTGCACCCGGATTAGCAGCAAGAGTTTTGAGTATATCTGCAGACTGCAACTTATTCCAATCATTTCCGAGAACATCCATAACCCCTTTATCTCCTTGTGCATGTGTTATCTTAGTAGCAGCCTCATATTGTGCAGCAGCAGCGTCTCCTTGTGCTAGATTTACCTTAGCAGCAGCAGCACCTTGTGCATGGGTTGCCATTGCAGCAGCATCGGCTTGTGCTTTACGCATAATATTTAGATTCTCAATTCCAGCTAGATCGTAGGCTTTTCTTAATTCGTCATCAACCATATCAAGAGCGGCAATAGAGAATTTCACCATTTTCAATCCATAATCGTTAAAAACTTCTCCAAAAAATGGTTCAACTGTCTCTGCAAATTCTTCTAACCTTGCTTCAATTCCAAGCAATTCAGTTTGTGTTTCGTTAAGAGCACGAGTAATACTTGCTTTTATTTTACTCTGAAATTCATTAGCAAAATAATCATCTAAGAGCTCCTGCTGTTCCATTATGTTGATATTATTTCCTATTAACTTGGTCAGGAATTTTTGCGGATTATCAACCTGGATTTTATAAGAACCTCTTGCACGGAGTTTGGTAGCAATGCCAAGTAACTTATCACGTACTTGTATAGGTGAAGATGTCCCCCATAATATTTCCATACTGTGAGCTTTACGGACAAAATAAACAACACAGTTAAATGTACTTATTCCTCCTGTAAAAGCATTA
>Ga0123356_10002770_pt1 | contig 18621 bp, 16 predicted proteins | sample TergutEmb28metaG_2_FD_92546 | JGI IMG/M metagenome (GOLD analysis project Ga0123356, IMG submission 92546) | Embiratermes neotenicus P3 segment gut microbial communities from Petit-Saut dam, French Guiana - Emb289 P3 | ecosystem: Host-associated > Arthropoda: Insects > Digestive system > Gut ...
CTACACTAGAGAGCGCTACCACAGGCATAGCTTACAAAAAAACGCTTGCAGCAAGCGGCACTAAGTCCATTACCTGGACGCGCACATCAGGAAGCCTGCCACCGGGGCTCAGTCTTTCAAGTGCAGGAGTCATATCTGGCAAGCCCACCAAAGTGGGCACCTATACCTTTACGGTAAGGGCAACGAATAGTGCGGGCAGTGCAACTAAAACCTTCAAGATCGTAGTTGAGCGCCCTGTGCTTGCCATTAGTTACTCCACCCACGTACAAACCGTAGGCTGGCAACCCTTTGTAAAAGAAGGCAACGTGAGTGGCACCACAGGAAAAGCGCTACGCCTTGAAGGCATCAAGATCAATGTACAAAACACTACAGGTATTTCTGGAGGCATAAGTTATGCCACCCATATACAGTCCATAGGCTGGCAAAAGAAGGTAAGTCTCAGCTCAAGCGGTAACAATAGAACTGTTGTCAAAGGCCCCATGAGCGGCACCTCAGGCAAAGCGCTCAGACTTGAAGCCATTACCATAGAGCTGACCGGAGACCTCAAAAAGCACTATGACATCTACTACCGTGTACATGCACAAAGTATAGGCTGGATGGGATGGGCAAGAAATGGCGAGCAGGCAGGCACTGCAGGTCATGCCTATAGACTTGAAGGTATACAGATAGTGTTAGTACCCAAGGTAGGAGGTAAGAAGCCGGGCAATACCTTTAAGGGCGTTACCACGCCTGCAGGTACTCGCGCCTTTATTAAGAGGTAAGCAGTTAAAGCCGTTGCCTGGTGCAGTAACGCTGCTGTTACTGTACTAAGCCGCTACCGCGGCTGACTGTAGTCCGTCATTGCGGCCTTCGAGCCGCAATCTAACCAAAATGCGTCTTAGATTGCGGGTCAAGCCCGCAATGACGAATTGGTCTGACCAGTAACACGCTGCTTGTAAGTATTTGGACAGTTACTCGTTATGACAAGACAACGAGGGCGAAGAGTGGTAACCTATCAGCTTGCAAAACACCTTATCTATAGCTGAAAGGCATGAGGAGGCATAATGGAATTGTTTAGCATGGGAATGCCCGTAGTGAGAATTTTAGGTATGGGCATGCCTGAGATGATTATCATTCTCATAATCATATTGGTTATCTTTGGGCCCAAGAACCTGCCTAAGCTTGGCGCTGCGCTGGGCAAGGCGGTAAAAGGTGTGCGAGAAGGCGTTGACGGCATCAGCACAGAGCTGGGCGCTGCCAAGGAATCTATAGAAAAAGATGGCAAAACCACTAAGACTGGCAAGGGAGCTGACGCTCCTGTTACCGCTACTGCGGTTGTTGAAGACAGTCCACAAGAGGTTCAAGAAGAAGTGTCCGCAACGGTAGAAGCTGCTGCTGGAGCAACATTTTGTTCTCAGTGTGGCGCAGCCCAAGAAGAGGGTGCCAAGTTCTGTAAGAAATGTGGCGCCCCCATTAGTTGAGAGTTGTAAGTACTTTTCTGCGGCATACGTGGCACAAGGGTCCCGTATGCCGTTTGTATGTTGTTTGTGGGCCCGGGGCTTAGCCAAATCAATGCCTCAGGTTTGTACCGAAATAGACAGGTTGGAAAAATGGCAAGAGAAATCATACTCACCGAGGAAGGCCGCGAGGGTCTCAAGATAGAGCTTGAGAGGCTGGAGACGGAAAAACGCGCAGAAGTAGGGGAGCGCATTAAAAATGCACGTGAGTTTGGAGACATCTCTGAGAACTCCGAATATGACGATGCAAAAAACGAACAGGCATGGGTCGAAAGCCGTATAGCCGAAATTAATCACATCCTGGCCAACGCAACGGTTGTCGAGGCGCCTAAACGCTCAAATAAGGTGGCAATTGGAAACAAGGTTACGGTTCTCATGAACGGCGGTGTTGAACGAGAGTTCATCATCGTAGGTGTGGCAGAAGCAGATGCAGCCGAGGGTAAGATATCTAACGAGTCGCCCTTGGGCGCAGCGCTTCTTGGAGCACATAAGGGCGATGAAGTGGTGGCCGAAGGCCCTACGGGCAAAGAGATAAAGCTCACTATTTTGAAAATTGGTAAAAAGTAAACAGATTGCTCTGGTGAACCCTGATGAACGAGATTGTTGACGACCCTATTGAGGTAAGGAAGAACAAGCGTCAGGCGCTCATTGATGCTGGTGGTAATCCCTATGCGTACTCATTTGAAGCGAGCGCTCAGTCCGCAGAGCTTGAGCAACGCTATGACAGCCTGCCAAGTGGCGAGACGACTGATCAAAACGTCGCCTTGGCGGGACGCATCATGGCCATTCGCAATCAAGGCAAGGCCGCCTTTGTGGTTTTGCGAGATGCTACAGGCGATATACAGTTGTTTTGCCGAATTGACACCCTGGGCGAGGAAGCTTTTGCAACACTGGTAGACCTTGATATTGGCGACTTTGTTGGTGCCGAAGGTCTGGTCATGCGCACACGACGTGGACAGCTTTCGATAGAAGCGCAACGCGTGCAACTACTCTCCAAGAGCCTGAGACCTTTGCCCGAGAAATTTCATGGGCTCGCAGATAAAGAGACACGATATCGCCAGCGTTATGTTGACCTGGTCATGAACCCAGAGGTCAAAGAGGTCTTTGCCAAGCGCTTTATGATTATCGATGCCATGCGGCATGAGGCCAAGCAGCGCGGCTTTATTGAGGTGGAAACCCCCATGCTCCATCCTATTCCTGGTGGTGCCGCTGCCAAGCCCTTTGTGACCCACTACAATGCACTCAGCCGCGAGTTTTATATGCGCGTTGCGCCCGAGCTGCACCTCAAGCGCCTGCTGGTGGGAGGATTCGAGCGTGTTTTTGAGATCAATCGATGCTTTAGGAACGAAGGCATGGACACCTCGCATAACCCTGAGTTTACTACGCTCGAGGCCTATCAGGCTTATACCGACGTTGAGGGCATTGCCCAGTTTACGCGCGAGGTCATACAGGCTGCCTGCCTGGCTGCCAATGACTCCCTGGTCATAGACTATTTGGGTCAAGAAATCGACCTGGGCGGTCAGTGGCCGGTAAGGAGCATGTTGGATCTGGTGAGCGAGGCCCTGGGCGAGCAGGTTTCCTTTGACTGCGACATAAGCGTGCTCAAGGCACATGCTGCAAATCACCATATTACCCTTAAGCCTGTGTGGGGCAAGGGCAAAATAATCGGCGAGCTCTTCGAAAAGCTTGTGGAGCCCTTGCTGGTGCAGCCAGTCTTTGTGTCTGACCATCCCTTGGAAACGAGTCCTCTTGCCAAGAAAAAGGCTGGCGATGCCAACCTTACCAGCCGCTATGAACTATTTATCTGCGGCCGAGAGTACGCAAATCTCTTTAGCGAGCTCAATGATCCGGTAGATCAGCGCGAGCGCTTTGAGGCTCAGGTTCTGGCCAAGGAAGCCGGTGACGAAGAGGCCATGGGCTATGATGAGGATTACATACGCGCTCTGGAGTATGGCATGCCTCCAGCTGGTGGTGTGGGTATCGGTATTGATAGACTGGTGATGCTGCTTACCAACGTAGAGTCCATTCGTGATGTTTTGCTCTTTCCGCAGATGCGAGGAGAGAGCTGAGAAAGCAATGAATCAATCATTGCTTCCCTAACTTGAGGAGTTATTATGTCTTTTGATAGATTTACCGATAAGGCACGGGCAGTTTTGGCAGGTGCGCAAGAAGAGGCTCGACAGCTGGGACAAACTAACGTAGGCACCGAGCATCTCTTATTAGGTCTATTGCGCGAGAAAGAAGGTATAGCGGCACAAGCCTTAGAGAACCTGAGCGTAAAGTACGATGAGGTTTTGGCGCAGGTCAAGACAATCGTCAAAACGAGTGATGAAACTCCGCAAGGCCACCTGTCGTTTACTCCTCGGGTCAAACGTGTGCTGGAGTATGCACTACGCGAGACCATGCAGCTGGGTCAAAGCTATATCTCTACCGAACATCTCTTGCTCGGCATAGTGCGCGAGGGCAATGGGCAGGCAATCCAGGCACTCTCTCAAATGGGTATCGATGGTGAGATGATCAAAAAAACCATTATTGAGCAGCTGCAAAAGAACTCTGCCTTTGCCGGACATCCCGACATTGCCGATGCCGAGATTGACGCAGGCGATGGCGCAAGCATTCTCAAGGAATTTGGCACCAACCTTACACAAGAAGCCACCGACGGCAAGCTTGATCCGGTTGTAGGTCGCGAGCTTGAGATAGAGCGCGTCATGCAGATTTTATCTCGTCGCACCAAAAACAACCCCTTGCTCCTGGGAGACCCAGGCGTAGGCAAAACCGCCATAGCAGAGGGCTTGGCACAACTGATAGCTACCGAGCAAGTGCCCGACATACTCCGTGGCAAGCAGATTATCACCTTGGATGTGCCAGCCTTGGTAGCAGGATCAAAGTACCGCGGCGAGTTTGAGGATCGCCTGAAGCAGGTCATCAATGCGGTGCGCACCGATGGCAACATCATCTTGCTTATAGACGAGATGCACACACTCATTGGCGCAGGATCTGCCGAGGGCTCCATAGATGCCGCCGCCATTCTCAAACCGCCGCTTTCGCGCGGGGAGATTCAGGTCATAGGCGCAACGACTTCCGATGAGTATCGCAAGTATGTAGAAAAGGACTCTGCGCTGGAGCGCCGCTTTCAGCCGGTGATGATCAACGAGCCTACGAGCAGCCAGGCAGTGCAAATCCTCGAGGGTTTGCGTGACAGATATGAGGCGCACCACCGGGTACGTTTTTCTGACGAGGCACTTGCGGCTGCCGTCTCACTTTCAGATCGCTATGTGCAAGACCGCTTCTTGCCCGACAAAGCCATTGACGTGATTGATGAGGCGGGCGCGCGTATGCGTATTCGCAATATGACGCTGCCTACCGAGGTGCACGAGATTGACGAGAAGCTTCGTAAGGTGAGAGCCGAGAAGGACGAGGCTATAAACACGCAAGATTTTGAGAAGGCCGCCAAGCTGCGTGATAAAGAAAAGCAGCTGCAAGTAGAGCGCCTCAAGGTAGAAGAAAAGTGGCTTGAGGACAGCTCCAAAGACGTTGCCAATGTTTCTGAAAAAGAAATTGCCGACATCGTCTCTATGACCACCGGCGTGCCCGTAACCGATCTTACCGAGGCCGAGACCGAAAAGCTGCTTCGCATGGAGGAGGTTCTGCACGAGCGGGTGGTAGGACAAGATGAGGCCGTAACCTCTATCTCCAAGGCCATTCGTCGTTCGCGCGCTGGCCTCAAGGATCCCAAGCGTCCTGGTGGTTCATTCATCTTCTTAGGACCTTCTGGAGTGGGCAAGACCGAGCTTTCCAAGGCCTTGGCAGAGTTCTTGTTTTCTACCGAAGATGCACTCATCTCCTTTGACATGAGCGAGTACATGGAAAAGCATACTGTTTCGCGTTTAGTAGGCTCGCCTCCCGGTTATGTAGGATACGACGAGGGTGGACAGCTCACCAAGGCAGTGCGCGCTCGACCCTATTCAGTAGTGCTCTTTGACGAGATTGAAAAGGCGCATCCCGACATCTTCAACATTCTCCTACAGATTCTTGAAGAAGGCAGGCTTACTGACGGGCAGGGGCGCAAGGTCGATTTTCGCAATACCATCATCATCATGACCTCCAATGTGGGAGCGCGTGAGATTGCCCAGGGTACGCCCATAGGCTTTGGCGGCGCTGATTCGCGCGAGGGACTTTCCGATAAAGAAATCAACTCACGAGTGATGACAGAGATGAAGAAGCTCTTCCGTCCGGAATTCCTCAATCGTATTGATGAGGTCATTGTCTTTAAGAGCCTTACCAAGGAGCAGATCGGCTTAATAGTTGAGCTGATGGTGTCTGATCTTCGCGACCGTTTGATTACTCAAAACCTCAGCTTGCGCATGAGCAAGGAAGCACGAGAGTTCATTGCCGAGGAAGGCACGGATACTGCCTTTGGTGCTCGCCCGCTTCGCCGAGCTATTCAGCGTTTGCTCGAAGATCCCATAAGCGAGGGTGTGCTGGAAGGACGCTGGGAAGCCGGAAAAATCATTGTTGCTGATTATAAGGACGATGAGATTGTCTTTTCCATAGAAGAGGGAGAGATTCCCAAACCTCGCAAGCGCGACTCTATGGCGCGCGAGATTGAGCTGATTACGCCCATATTTAAGACCACCGGCAGGCCTCGTTCTGGAAGACCCGGCAACGAAGGTTCACCCGCAGAGTAAGGCACCAGTTTCCAAATTACTACAAGGCCGCAGTGCCTGGCTATACCCCAATGTCGCCCTGCCGCGTTTGGCCAAAGGCCAAATGTTGCAGGGCCTACTTGCCTTGCCTGCAACGCATGCCCTGCCACATTCGGCGAAGCCAAACGTCTTTAGTGCTGGCTTTTGCTATTATATACGCAGTTGATTCTGTTAGCTTTAATAGCATGGGAGACTCTGATGAAAGATATCCATAGCCTCTTTAAATATGCACGCCTGAGCCACTTTGATGATGCAATCAATATGGTCTCTCCCGGAACCCCGCTGCGTGAGGCCTTAGACATTATCAACTCGGCGCAAAACGGTGCGCTGATTTGTGTGGGTGATGTAGAAGGTGTTTTGGGAATCAGCGGCGGTGGTTTTAGAATTGATGCCTCTTTTACTCCCCAAAGGCTCTTTGAACTCAGCAAAATGGACGGAGCAATTTTACTGAGCGATAACGCAGACAGGATTGTTTCTGCCAATCTACACCTGAGCCCCGACCCCGAGATCCCCACGCCTGAGACGGGCATGCGCCACCGGAGTGCCTCTCGGACTTCGGCTCAAACCAAGACGACTGTCATTGCCATTTCTAAAAGGCGAAGGCAAACAACAATATACAAGGAGGGCGAAGGGCATACGCTCGACTCGGACGGCATCTTGTTGCAAAAGTGCAATCAGGGCATTATGGCCATGCAAAATCACCGCAGCAATCTTGACCGATTGGTTATGCGCTTGACCTTCCTCGAGATGGATGATATTGCTACAGTTGCCGATGTGGTTGAAGTAATCAATCGCTACATTCGCATTTTTATTTTGGCGGTAGTCACCGAGCACAATATAGACTTTTTGGGAGACAATGCCGGCCTATTGCGTGGTCAGCTTGATGAGCTGGCGCGTGGCCTGAGCGAAACCTTTACCCTCATCGTGCGCGACTACGCAAGAAGTGGCGACCCAATCGAAACTAAGGAGATTGCCCAAGCGCTCGTAAAGCTTAAGCCGCAAGACAATACCGAGGAAATCATGAAACTCCTTGGATATGGTACAGAAGTGCCAGACGAAGAGCATCTCTCTCCACGGGGCTTTAGAACAATCAGTCGTATCTCAATGCTCGATGACGAAGCCGTAACGCGCATCATTGATGAGTACGGTAGCCTCCACGAAGTAATAACCGATTCGGAAGACGGATTTGACGATCGCATGGAGGACTTGGGCATTGGAAATGTACGTGCGCTGGCAAAGTCGTTCATGCGGCTTCGCTCTACCGTAAACATCTGATGAACAGCCCCTTTGACACACAGGTCAAACGCCTTGACTCAGACCCAGTGAGCGGCCCGAGTGTCTTGGCACAACCAGAGTTCATTGCCAACAAAGAAAATATGGACATGCTGGAAACTCAACTCCTCTCTCTCAAGGGAAGGGTTGCTACCAGGCCTCATACAGCGGCAATCATATTAGCCGGCGGGAGCGGATCACGTTTTGGTCGCGACAAAGGCAAGCAGATGCTTGAAATACTTGGCAAACCCATCCTCACCTGGAGCGCAGAGGCGTTTGACGCAGTGGCCGACGTGGGCCTCATCGTTATTGTCTGCCCCTCCGAGCGCACCAAAGAGTATTGCTATGGAGCAATTGATGCTTTTCCCTTTGTGACACCGATTGTGTTTGCCACTGCGGGTGAATTAAGACAGGAGTCTTCGCTCAATGGTCTCAACAAAGTGGGAGATGAGTTTGAGTTTGTGGCTATTCATGATGGCGCTCGACCTCTTATAACCCCGGCGCTCATTGAGCATACAGTGGCTGCTGTGCGCGGCAGCGTAGACTATGACGGAGCCGTAGTAGGACATCCATCCATTGACACACTCAAGATCGTAAGCGACAGTAATATTCTCGGCACGCCAGATAGATCTGCATTTTGGACTGTTCAAACGCCGCAGGTATTTAGAACACTGGCTATCAAAGAGGCACATCATCTGGCACTGGCTGACGGCTTTGTAGGCACGGATGATTCCTCTCTAATAGAGCGCACCGGCGGCAAGGTAGCCTTAGTGCTAGGTCCACGCAATAACATTAAGATTACGGTGCCAGAGGATTTGGCTGCCGTAGAAGCTGGCCTGCGCAAGCGCCATCAAGAAAAGTGAGGATTGGGCTAGGCATAGACACGCACGCCTTTGCTCCGGAAGTTGAGGGGCGGGCTTTGATTATAGGGGGAGTGGCTATTGAGCACCCACGGGGTTTGGCTGGCCATTCTGATGCTGATGTTCTCGTTCATGCGATTATGGATGCCCTTCTTGGAGCAGCTCGACTGGGCGATATTGGCAAGCACTTTCCTCCCACTGATGCTTCTTATAAGGATGCTTGCTCTCTCGAATTGCTGAAGCAAGTAGCAGACCTGCTGACGAGCGATGGATGGCGCATTGTTGACATAGACTCGGTGATCATCGCTCAGCAGCCGCGCCTTTCTCCCTATAGAGAGGAGATGAGTTGCAACATCGAGCAGGCCTTGAAGTTGCGTAGTGGGCAGGTGGGCATAAAAGCAACAACAACCGAGTACCTGGGGTTTGAAGGTCGTGAAGAAGGCATCAGTGCTCATGCGGTTGTTTTGCTCGACCGAGCCTTTTCGTTTGGCATGCTAGGCATGTGAGAGCCTTATTAAGCTGCCAGTTTGTCCAACCATGTGTCTGGGGTCACGAAGGCGTACTCCTGACACATCGTCCTGTCAACAGAATTGGCGAGCCAGGGAGGCGCGCCATAAGTTTCCCAAGTTTTGCCAAAAAATACAGCTTATGAACGAATTTTGGCAAAATAATGAGAGATTGAGCCAAATATCGAACGCAAATTACGCTGTTTTGCCTGATAATCGTTCATAAGTTGTATTTTTTGGCAAAACTCCATGAATAATTGCCACACGTTGTTTCAGCAGCCGTGTCAGAGCAAACGGCAACGAAACTCCTGCTGACTCTGTTACTGGCCAGACCAACTCATCCTATACCCTCCTGCCGCCCTGTCGCGTTCGCTCGAAGAGCGAATGTTGCAGGGCCTAGTACACTGCGTCAGCCAGAAAGCTGCTTTTTAGCTGACGCAGTCCACTAGCTGCATTATTAGCAGAACTAAAGGAGGTTCTGTTGCGCAAAACGCGACAAGATGACAGATGTCTTACCCAATGTCATTTAGCTAAGCTCGTCATTGCGAGGAGCGTAGCGACGAAGCAATCCATTATGCTGCTTAAGACTGGATTGCTTCGCTTTGCTCGCAATGACATAATCAAGGTAATGACAGATGGCTTACCAGTAACCGAGCCCTTACTGCCCACAGTGACTCATCGGTAGCAAACGGTGCAAGCGTGCGCTTTCTGATAGAATGCCTTGGATAGCACTCTATTGGCACTCAGCGTAGGAGTAGTAGATGTTCAGCAGGCTCAAAGAGGATATCAGGGCGGTTAAGGAGCGCGATCCCGCGGCTCCGTCTGCGCCTGGTATTCTCATTTTATACCCCGGAGTACAGGCAATAAGTGCGCATCGCTGCCAGCACTTCTTGTGGAAAATGGGAAGGCGTGGCATCGCTCGCTTCTTGAGCCAATGTACACGATTCTTTACTGGTATAGAGATTCACCCAGGAGCACGACTTGGAAGACGGGTTTTTATTGATCACGGCATGGGCGTCATTATTGGCGAGACGGCTGTTGTTGGTAATGATGTGACAATATTTCAAGGGGTGACCCTTGGCGGAACTGGTAAACAAACCGGCAAACGTCACCCTAACATTGAGAACGGCGCTACGATTGGCGTTGGCGCGGCAGTACTGGGCAATGTTACCGTGGGCGCGCGCACCAAGGTCGGCGGTGGAGCGGTGGTGGTTGATAATGTACCGCCAGACGCCACCATTGTCGGCATTCCCGGACGTGTGGTGGCACACAACGGCATTCGCGTATGCCCGGCAGACCCCTTCAGGCGCGAACCTCTTCCTGATCCTTTGGAGATAGAGCTCATTGCGCTCACTAAACGCGTAGAGGAGTTGGAGAGCCAAAGCATGCCTAGCTTGGCTGGTGCCACAAACGAGCAGCTGGATCAACTGTCTAAGCGCCTGGACGAGCTTGAGGCAGAATTGGATGCTTTGGATAAGGTTGTCAAGAGTTTGGCTGAGGCATCATGAAGGTGTACAACACGCTCACGCGCCGCAAAGAAGACTTTGTCTCCCTTCGTCCGGGTGCGGTGGGGTTTTATATTTGCGGCCCCACGGTGTATAACGATATTCACATTGGCAATGCGCGCACCTTCTTGAGCTTTGATGTGATTCGCCGTTATCTTGAGTATCGTGGCTATGAGGTGACCTATGTACAGAATATCACCGATGTTGACGATAAGATCATTAATCGTGCAAATGAAGAAGGAAGAGATTCTTCTGAGGTAGCCGAGCAATATACCGAGGCTTTCATTGCCGTCATGGATGCTTTGGGCGTTAAAGAGCCAAGTGTTCGCCCCAGAGCTACTGCCGAAATTGCCTCTATGATAGAGCTCATCGAGGGTCTAATACAAAGCGGCAACGCCTATGAAGTTGAGGGTGATGTTTACTTTTCTGTGCGCAGCTTTCCTTCGTATGGCGCTCTCTCAGGGCGCAACGTTGATGATCTCAAGTCTGGGGCGCGTGTGGATGTAGATGAGCGCAAGCGCGACCCACTGGACTTTGCCCTCTGGAAGGCGGCCAAGCCTGGCGAGCCGTCCTGGCCTTCTCCTTGGGGTCTTGGCAGGCCTGGTTGGCATATTGAATGTTCTGCTATGAGCAAGCGCTACCTTGGCACAGCCTTTGATATTCATGCCGGTGGCGATGATTTGGTGTTTCCTCATCACGAAAATGAGCTTGCTCAGTCTGCCTGTAGCAGCAAGGATGGCTTTGCCAGTTACTGGCTGCATGGTGGCATGCTGACCATCGACAAAGAAAAAATGAGCAAGAGCGAGGGCAATTTTTTACTGCTTAAAGATGTCTTGGAGCATGTGCGCCCAGAGGCTCTACGGCTTCTCATGTTGCAGACGCACTACCGTTCTCCTTTTGATTACTCACCAGAGCGCCTTGAGGAGGCCACTGCCTCTCTTGAGCGGATCGAAAGCGCTTTGAGGAACAGCAACTGGGCACTGGCTCAGCATGCAGGAGCTGGAGAGCACGCCAAGGCAACCGCCTCCTTAGCACCTTCTTCGAGTGTTGCAGATGCGCGTAAGCGATTTGAGGCCTACATGGATGATGACTTCAATACAGCTGGTGCGGTTGCGGTGGTATTTGAGTTGGTGTCGGAGGCTAATCGCCTGCTGGCTGAGTATTCTCAGAAGAGTGAGACCTTCTCTGAGAGCTTTGCCGATCTAGAAGTAATTGCGCAAACGGTGGTCGAGCTGCTTATGGTGCTGGGCGTTAAGCTGGAGATAGGCGCAGACTGCACGGAGCTCGTTGCTACCGATGCTCTGCCCGCGCTGCTCTCCTTGGCCGCAGAGCTTGCTCACTACAGTGGCTCAAAGGCTGCTGAGGCGCTGGATGCCCTGCTGAGCGCACGCGAAGAAGCTCGTGTTAATAAAGATTGGACGCGTGCAGATGCTGTGCGCGATGGACTTGCCAAACTGGGCCTCAAGATAGAGGACACCCCACACGGATCAAGGATTATTCATGCGTGAGTGGAGAGAACAGAGCCAAGGGTTTGAAGATGCTCCCTACGCTTACCAATACGCAACCCTCTATGACCTCATCGAGTTGGCGCGTGGCAAGAAGAATGCGCTCATCGTGGCTCTCGATCACATAACCGATGTAGGAAATCTCGGTGCCATTATCCGTAGCGCAGAAGTGGTAGGCGCAACAGGTGTCATCATTCCCAAAAAACGCGCTGCCGGAGTTAACAACACCGTCTATCGTACGTCTGCCGGAGCAGTAGAATACATCAAGATTGCACAAGAAGCCAACATAACCCAAAGCCTCAAGCGGCTCAAAGACGAAGGGTTCTGGGTAGGAGCAGCCTCAGCAACCGCCCCCACCTCACTCTGGAAAGCACCCATAGAAGGACGCCTGGTAGTAGTCATGGGAGCCGAAGACACCGGCATCTCACGTCTCGTACGCCAAACCTGCGACTTTGAGTTCAAGCTTCCACAACAGGGCTTCACTCAGAGCTTGAATGTTGCCCAGGCTTGGACAGCCATTGCCTACGAATGGCTCCGAAGGGCTCAGTAGGTGCAATCTAGGGCGTTGCTTATACTTGGGCTCTCGGTCATTTATTCAGATAAACTCCCTTCGAGCCCAAGTATAAGCGCCACCCTATCTCACACCTCCTGAGCCCTTCGGTGCCGCGTCCAGTAGACGCAATCTGGCGCGTTGCGTTTGTTTTGGCTCTCGGTCATTTATTCAGATAAACTCCCTTCGACCCAAAACAAACGCGCCACGCCATCTCACGCCTCCTGGACGCGGCGGGGCTCAGTAGGTGCAATCTGGGGCGTTGCCTATACTTGGGCTCTCGGTCATTTGAGAGAGATTGTGGTATCATATACGATATGAAGAAAGAACGCATCGTAATTGATACCAATGTACTCGTGAGTGCCTTCCGATCAAATAAGGGAGCCTCGTTTATGCTGTTGAGCTGTGTGGGCAAGGAACTGTTTGAAACAGTGATTTCTGTGCCGCTGTTGCTTGAATATGAGGATGTTCTATCTCGCGAGTATGTGCCTGTAAGTCAAGAGGCCATCAATGACATTCTTGATTATCTTTGTTGGATATCAAAAAGGAGGAGAGTCCATTATCTTTGGCGACCAATGTTAAGAGACCCAAAAGATGATCATATTTTGGAACTGGCAGTTGAGTCGCAGTGTACATCGATTATTACGCACAACTTGCGCGACTTTGAGGGAGCCAAACAGTTTGGACTTAAAGTGGAAACTCCAGGAGAGTATATTGAAAGGACAAGGTGCCATGAGTAACACTATTAGCTTAAGGATACCGAGCTCTTATCACCGGGCAATACAAAAGCTTGCTAAGGAAGAGAAGGTGTCGATGAACCAAATAATTGCTTCAGCCGTTGGTGAAAAGCTCAGTGCGCTTCAAACCGAAGACTATCTCGGCGCTCGCGCATCTCGGGCAAGCCAAAGAAGGTTTGAGGCAGCGCTTGCTGAGGTGCCTGGCATTGAGCCTGAGATTCATGACAAGATGCCTGATTAAAGCAATTACGCGTAAAGACTCTTGGGAGAGAGACAGGGCGCTCAACACCACAAAGCTGTATAAAGGGTATACTGTCTTTGTTATGGCTCTGCTGTGTGTTACTGTTTACATTCCTGTCGTCCTGCACAATCATCACGCCTAAAAAAAGCAGGGCGGCAGGAATGTGAACAGTAACTACTATGTTGCTTCTCTATAAGGAAGGCAACGGGAAAACAGGTATAAGCCTGTGCGGTGCCGCCGCTGTAAGCGGGTGCACTTGTTGCTTTTGTTACGTGTGAGCGTGGCAAGTGGTCACTGGAGCTGCTGTGCTCTGGAAAGGCTAGAACAAGTACTGAGTCATGTTGACTTGACCTGCGAGCCAGAATACCGGCAGGAGAGCCTCCATTCCAATCGCTGCGAGCACAGCGAGTAAGGAGAGTTATTATGCGTTATGTTACGCACCTGGCACCATGCAATCAATCCTTTATCAAAGAGACAATCCCAAAACCTGGCTCCTCGCCTTTATTGGTTGGCCACGGGCAGACAAAGAAACACTCACCAGCTTGGATTGCTCGCCTGAGAGTGTTGTGCCTGGCGCTCACCGTTGTTGTAATGCTGGGCTTGCTGGCAGCTTGCTCATCAGCTCCAACACCTTCTGCAGGTCAGGAAACACCTTCTGCAGGTCAGGAGGCAGGCACTATTACAGTGAGCCTCACCATTAGCTGCATAGAAGCAGTTAAAGTTGGCAATAAAACAGCGGAGAGTATTTCTGACAAGGGCATTGTGTACGAAGGGGTTCTGGAGCTTACACAAGGTTCTACGGTTTATGATGCGCTGGTTGCAAGCGAAGTACCTCTGGCGAGCCAGACGAGTTCTATGGGCATCTACCTTACTGCCTTAGGTGGACTGGCCGGTGGCGAAGTGGGTGAGATGAGCGGCTGGGTGTTTTCTGTAAACGACGTAGGTGGCGAGACATCAAGCGACAACCATCTGCTTAACGATGGTGACAATATTGTGTGGAACTACGTGTTAGAGCCCGTGTTTTAAGCTAGGCAACTGGCGATGAATGCGCTCAAACACTGTCATCCGGCAGTTGGGTTTTGTTTTTGCCTGCTGATGATTGCACTCAGCTTGGTGAGCTTGCACCCTGCTTTCTTGATAAAAAGCTTTGTGGCAGCTTTAGGCTACGTGCTTACCTTAAGCGGTCTGAGAGCTTTTTTGCGAGCCAACTGGTGGCTGGCGGTGCTTATCGTCGTAGTGACTCTGTTTAATGGAGTTTTTAGCGCGCAAGGACTCACGGTGCTTCTCACTCTTAATGCTGGGTTTATACAAACACCAATAACACTCGAAAGTCTGGTGTATGGTCTTTGTATGGGGCTGATGCTTGCCGGCGTCATTCTTTGGTTTGTAGTGTTGTCAAAGCTCTGTTCTACGCAGGGCGTCATTGAGCTTTTTTCTAAACTCTCTCCCACAACGGGCATGATGATTGCTCGCTTGACGGTGTTTGTTCCTGAGCTCCTGGCGCAAGCACGGCTGGTGAGTAAAGTGCGCAAGCCACTCGTCTCGTCTGCCAGGCAATCTCGCAAAGAGCGGCTGGCGTTTGCAGGGGTCATGAGCTCATATCTCTTGGAGTGGGGTATGGAAAAATCCTTGATTACTGCACAGTCTATGACAGCACGGGGCTATGGCTCGCGCAAGCGCACGAGCATGAGGCGCACACGACTCACCCCTCGAGATGTGGTGCCCTTAACAGCCATGCTTGCCCTCGGCGCAGCGAGCCTGGGATGCATTCTCTGGGAGGGCGCTGCTTATCAGTTTTACCCCTATCTTTCTCCCTTGACGCTTTGGTGGGGGTACCTGCCCTTTCTTGCGCTCACCCTGATACCGCTGCTCTTGCAGCTGGAAGAAGAGGTTGCCTGGAGGCGTACAAAATGACAAAGGGTACCTTTGGCATACGTGTTGAGAGTTTGGGCTTTGCCTATCCAGACTGCGCGCCTGTGCTTGAGGGCATCAGCTTTGATCTGGCGGCTGGCTCTCGGGTTTTGCTCGCTGGGGCAACTGGGTCGGGCAAGAGCACCTTACTGCGTTGCCTCAAGCCTGAGCTTACCCCTGAAGGAAGCCTTCATGGCAAGATTCTGCTGGATGGCCGCTCAGTGCGAGAACTTGATTATCAGGACTCGGCAGGTCTTATAGGGTTTGTCATGCAAGATCCTCGCCAGCAAATTGTCATGGACACGGTTAAGGCCGAGCTGGCCTTTGGGCTTGAGAACGTGGGCGCAGCGCCTGAGGTGATCGAGCGCAGAGTGGCAGAGATAGCCCACTACTTTGGTATTAATGCATGGGTTAATCGTCCTACCTCAGAGCTTTCTGGTGGTGAAGCCCAGCTTGTAAACCTGGCTGCTATTCTTGCTATGAAGCCGTGCGTGCTGCTCTTGGATGAGCCCACCTCCATGCTAGATCCTATTGCTGCAAGAGACTTCTTGGATTTGCTGATAAGGGTCAATGATGAGCTGGGCATCACGATACTGATGGTTGAGCACAGGTATGAAGAGCTTCTGGGAGCCATGAATCGTATACTCTATTTGAGCAAAGGCTCTCTGGCCTTTGAAGGTGAGCCGCGGGAGTTTGCACAGTGGCTGCATAGAGAGCATCCTGCACATGGTATGGCTTTGCCAGTTGCCACACGGCTCTATCTTGAGTCTACTGATTGCTTTGAGACACATGACATTCCCTTGGATGTGAAGGAAGGTCGCTGGTGGTTGTGGCAGCAGACGAAGCAGGCCGGCAAAGCTGCTGAGGAACAGGCTGCCCACCCTGCTCCTCAGCAGCTTAACCAGCCTGCGGAGCCTGCTGCTTGGTTGATGCAGGCCAGGCGGGTTTGGTTTAGGCATAGCAAGGATGGCGCATATCTTTTGAGGGATGTCTCGCTTGAGGTAGTGCGGGGGAGTATTGTGGGCATCGTTGGTGCCAATGCCTCGGGCAAAAGCACCTTGCTCTCTTTGTTGAGTGGTGCACTCAAGCCTCAGCATGGCAGGCTGTCATGTGCTAAGGGAGCACGCACTGCACTGCTACCGCAAGATCCTACGATACTCTTTTTATACGACACGGTTCTTGAAGTTGTCATGGAGCATGCTCAGAGCTTTGCCTACACCGAAGAAGAGGCGCTCAATATGCTCTCTCGATTTGGCATTCTGGATTTTAGGAAGCGTCACCCTCTCGATCTTTCTGGCGGCGAGCAGCAAAAGCTGGCACTTTCGAAGCTGCTGCTTGCCCAGCCTGAGGTGTTGCTTTTAGATGAACCTACCTCGAGATTGGATTGCCCTGCTCAACTTGAGTTGCGTAGCATCTTGAGGCAAGAAGCTGCGGCAAACAAGGCTATAGTCATGGTAAGTCACGATCTTGAGTTTGTTGCTGTAGTAGCCGACGAAGGGCTCATGCTCTTTGATGGGGAGCTGATTGGTCGTGCACCGATTGATGAGTTTTTTGCCGACAACTTGTTTTACACCACGCCGCTCAGGCGACTTGTTCAAGGAATTGTGGATGACTGTCCGGGGTGTCAGGAGGGTGTCAGGAGAGTGTGTCAGGAGAAACGTCCCCCTGACACACTCGTCCACGAGGAGTTAGACGCATGAGACGAACTGTTTTCGAAGTTGGCTCTTTGATAGCAGTGCCCCTTGTGCTCATACTGTGCCTGCTTTTAAAGGTAGAGCATACAGCTGCGGTGTCTACCTTGGTTGTTGCCTTGGCTCTGGTGCCTTTTGTTGTTGGCCTGGAGCGCAGCAATCTGAGACCTAAGAACCTCATGCCCATTATCGTGTTGGCAGCACTGGCCGTAGTTGGGCGCATTATCTTTGCTCCTCTTCCTGGCATAAAGCCAGTAAGCGCCCTTGTCATTATTGCAGGCGTGTTGTTTGGTAGGCGCACAGGCTTCTTTGTAGGCTTGTTTGCAGCGCTTATTTCTAACTTGTTTTTTGGACAAGGGCCTTGGACGCTCTGGCAAATGTATGCCTGGGGCCTTATGGGCTATGTAGCAGGAGCTCTGGCAGAGCAGGGCGTTTTAGGGGGGCGCGTCTCTGTTATGATGTATGGTGCTTTGGCACCGCTTGGTTTTGGGCTCATCATGGACAGCTACTATTACCTGGGTTTTGTTGGCGAGCAGAGCCTTGCAAGCGCTGCCCTCGCTTACGGCATTGGTCTGGTTACCTCTCTTCCTCATGCGGTGGCAACCGTGGGCTTTTTGGCGCTAATCTATCTCCCCTGGGTCAAGAAACTAGAGCGAATTAGGAAGAAGTATGGAATTTCTCCTTAGCATGAGCAAGAGCCTGGAGTTCTCTATAGAGATCCAGGTAGCTTAGATTGTGCTTTCGAGCCAGATGTACTACTACATCATGTTCGGGGCGTAGCCAACGACGACGCTGAGGCAGAGAGCCCGTGTTGGCGGCTTTGAAGGGCACGGGGCCATAGGGTGTGTTGAGGGTGAGCACGCTGCGAGGAATAACGGTGCGTTCATGGTAGCTGGATCTGACACCCAGAGTGCCGGTGAGCTCAATAATCTTTTGAGCAAGTTCCGTGGCCTGCTCGGGCTTTCCAAGGACTACCAACTTAGTGGCCAAGCGTCCCTTTTTCATGGTGATGCTCTCTTGCCAAACATCAAGGGTAGCTTCCAGTGCCAGGAGTTCCTCACAGGCAAAGGCAAGAGCCTCTGCACTGAGAGAATCAAGATTACACTCCAGTTGCACCACACCTTCGATGTAAAGCTGCTCATCTGCCCCGGCCTCAAGACCTGCCAGTGGAGCTGGTTGGGCGCAAAGCGCGCGAAGAACATTTGCAGCTTCACCGAGATTTTTGCTTCCAGCGCCATAACCAACAGCCAAGGGGGTAGAGCAGGGCAGGGGAGCAAAAGAGGTAACCATTTCTCTGATAAGAGCAGCGCCTGTGGGGGTAGTAAGTTCACCTCTGTGACTTCCCTCATAGGTGGGGCACACTGGATAGGTAAAGCGAGGGCGACTCGTGTTCTTTGCCGTAAGGCTAAAACGGCGCAAGGGGGATGAACTTGCCGAGGGTGTCAGAGAAGGTGACAGGGAAGGTGACAAGGGGACTGCTGGTGACAGGGAAGGTGGCAGGGGGACGGTTCCTGAAGGTGACAAGGGGACGGGAGGTGACAAGGGGACGGGGCGTTTGTCACCTTGGAAAGGTGACAAACGCCCCGTCCCCTTGTCACCTCCCGTCCCCTTGTCACCTTCAGGAACCGTCCCCCTGTCACC